>Ga0214472_10000140_pt1 | contig 99245 bp, 89 predicted proteins | sample RVTome_6_FD_207662 | JGI IMG/M metagenome (GOLD analysis project Ga0214472, IMG submission 207662) | Soil microbial communities from uranium-contaminated site in the Upper Colorado River Basin, Wyoming, United States - RVT140D175 | ecosystem: Environmental > Terrestrial > Soil > Contaminated >... | reverse complement strand
TGGCCAGCCGAGATGCAATCGAAGGCATCATTCGAGACCACGTCCGTCATGTTGGTTAACAAAGACCTAAACTTCCCGCTGGAGTCGTAGTAGAAAACCCGATCCTCGCCCCGGGTGAGCTTGCGCGTCACCAATTCGTACTCGCTACCACGAAGCGGATGAAAGGGATGGGTTATGCGGAATCGGCTTGCGGTCGATCCCACACAACCTGCATTTGATGACTCTCGACAAAGGGAAAGTGGAGTCGGGGGTCGGACACGCTCAGAAAACACCGCTCAAGGGGCTTCGCTTCGAGAGCTTGGAGGAGGCCCAGGCCTACCTCGATCACTGGGAACAACGCTGGGCCGACACGCGCATCCACGGCACCACCAAACGTCAAGTGGCGGCGATGTTCGCCGAGGAAAAACCGTTGTTGCAGCCGCTGCCGATCGAACCCTTTCGTTACTACCAATACGGTGAGCGGGTGGTGCATCTGGACGGGTGCGTGGAGGTGGAAGCCGCCTATTACGGCCTGCCACCGGGCTGGATCGGACGGCTGGTCAAAGTGCAATGGGATGCTCTCCACGTCCGTATCCTCGATCCTGGAACCAATCAGCTTGTGCGCGAGCATATTCGGCAGATACGGGGCGGGTACCGGATCAACAACGAGGACTACCCCAACAAAACGCCGCTCAGTACCGTACGGCTGTTGGCTAGAGCCACCCAAGCCGGCTCCCACATCGGCCAACTGTGTAACGCCATCCATCACGAACAAGGAGAGCCGGGTATTCGCCGCATTCTGGGAGTTCTCTCCTTAGCCAAGAAGTATGGGGCGGTGGCTGTCGAGGATGCTTGCAACGCCGCTCTCCAGCTCGGGGTACGCCAATACCGCTTCGTGCGCCGTTACTTGGAGCGCCGCCCCCAACTGACTCTGCGTCATGTCGATCCCCTGATCCGTGAGCTCACCGAGTACCGCGATCTGATCAACCTCAAGACCAAGGAGAAAGAAAATGAACCTGATTGAACTCAAACGTGCTTTGGGACAGCTGCGCCTGGGCGGCATCGCCACCGTGCTGGAGACCCGTTTACTTCAGGCTCAGGCCGAATCGATGGCGCCCATCGATCTGATCTCCTGCCTGATCACCGATGAACTGACACGTCGAGGCGACCGGCTGCTGGAGCGCCGCCGCAAACAGGCCCAGTTTCGCGACCCGCAAAGGACACTGGAGAACTTCGACTTTAACTTCAACAAAAAGCTCAATCGCAGTCTCATCTTCGATCTCGCCACTGCCGCTTTCATTTCAAGACATGAAGACGTTCTGTTTTTAGGCCCACCCGGCACCGGCAAGTCTCACTTGGCCCAGGCCATCGGACTGGCGGCGATCCAACAGGGCTATCGCGTGCTTTACCGCGAGACCCATACACTTCTGGACGAGATCGCCGAAGCCGCCATCGATGGCATACGCAAACAGCACATGGAACTGCTGGCCACCGTGCCGCTGCTCATCATCGATGATTTGGGCATGCGCAAACTACCGTCCACCGCCGCCGAGGACCTTCTCGAGATTGTCATGCGGCGCTATGAGCGAGCCAGCACCCTTTTGACTTCCAACCGTCCGGTGGAGGACTGGGGCAAGCTGCTCGGTGACAGCGCCGCCGTTACCGCAATGCTCGACCGCCTCCTCCATCACGGTCACGTGCTCAAATGCGGCCCGCGCAGTTGGCGAACCAAAATGGACTTGCCAGATCAGGAGGCAAAGAGGTAGAACAACCTGGTCTCGGGCTCTATCCGTTGGCCGGTTTTGACCTGACCACCATTGGCCGGTTTTGAAGTGACCACTGAGGTGCAGCAAGGCTTTAGCGAAGTACCGGCACGACCCTTTTATTACTCCCAGTACGTTGCTACGCCATCCAGGACGGCCGATTGATTTTCAATAGTTCGTGAACGATAACTCTCATAAGAAAAAGGGGATTGCCGATGACGTATCGGTTAAACAACCTTAAAGGCTCCAACATCAACCGGTAGAGCCATTCCAGCTTGAGCCTATAAAAGACATCTGGCGTCATTCTTGCGTGCCCGGACACGTAGTCAAACACCGCTCCACCTGTCAGAACCACATTAGTCTGAAGTCTATAAAAGTTTTCCGCCGACCACTTTTCCTGACCAGGCATGCCCATCCCTAGTATCAATATATTTGGTTTTTGTGAATTTATGTCGGCGACAGTCTGGTCGACGTCCCCACTATTAGAGAAGTAGCCGGACCGAAATCCAAGAATTTCTAGATTAGGGTACTTGCTCTTAAGTTTCTTTTCGGCCTCTTCAATCACTTGTTGCCGGGCGCCAACGAGATACCACGTGAAACTCAGGGACTCTGATAGCTCCGCGAGTTGATAAATCCAGCGGTTGTAGGTGATCTTCTCAGGAATCCGCAAACCTACTAGTCTTGCACCGAGCCTCACCCCTTCGCCATCACAGAAGACGACCGGCGCCTCATTCAAAAGTTGTCTAAGCCATGGAAGCCCCCACGCGAGATTCATGCAGTTTACGTTCACATTCAGTATCAGCTCTTTGCGTCCAGTCTTGATTGTCTGACATATGTGGCTATTCAGCTCGGCGCCCGTGCAACTGGTAATCTTAACCCCAAGAAGGTTAATCTGCTTCAACTGCCTTGAGGCCATAACGCCTAAGACCTCCCAAGTGACATCGCACGATATAGCGTTTCCGTCAACAATTCGCCCTTTAGTCACTTTTTAGCAAAAATAGAAATTGATCGTCGTACGCACCTTCAGTCATTTGCGCAATTTCAACCGACTTCTTTAGTGCCGAGCTCAGGTATGCACCGTCAAGTATGAGGTTGGTTTGGAGTGCCTCCTCAAAGGAAGTAAAGGGGCGACTTTTTCCGCCAATAGAATCAACAAAGTTATTGTAGATCAGTGAATAGTATTGCATCGGGCCGAATACAAAGCGGCGCGTGATGATATCCTTCGATAGCACGTAAGCAGATTTTAGATAATCAGCCATTAAGTCCACAGGCGTGAAGGAACCATGTGCCTCGAACATGAGGTTATTTCTTACATCCAGGAAAATATGACCGGCAGTCCCGTGCAACACAACCTGGAAAACCAATGAACCGGTCAACCATGAGGAATCGAGGCTGACGATAAGGTTGTCGTGGAATTCCACAACAAGCTTCCCGAAATTAATAAACCCCATATTGCCGGTAAGGTCACTGCACCAGGCGGAAACAGACTTGGGTTTGCTGCCAAGCAGAAAGATGGACATGTCAATTGCATGCGGCGTAAAATCATAAAGAACTCCTCTCTTGTGATAAGGCCACTTGCTTCTTGTCCATCCGTTCGGAAACCGGGAAATGCTCAAGGCGTGCCCCAGATGAATCTTCCCAATCTTGTTGTCAAGTATTCTTCGTTGGGCAGCTAGGACTTGTGGAAACAACCGCCAATTATGAATGACCGCCTGAACTTTTCCTGATTTGTGACTTAGCTCTACAAGTTTCCTGGCCTCAATGAAACTGAAGGCTAACGGCTTTTCTACTATGACATGCTTCCCGGCTTCGATACATCTGCGCACCAATTCATAATGGCTGTTTGTGGGAGTGCATACGGCAACGGCCTCGATGCCCGGGTCATTGAGAATTGGATCGAGGGCTGTGTGCCTCCCGGGCACATCAAACTCATCGGCCACCTCTCGAAGCAACGCCGCATTTGAGTCAACGAGTGCGACGGGACGCACGGGCGTGTCTTTCAAGCCGGGTAGATGACCTCGCCTTGTGATGGCGCCAGCTCCGATAATAGCTAAATTCATCTAGCGCTTTTTCCTTACACGAAGTTGGATCGCTCTCTGCATCTTCCCTGCAAGTCGGAAAAAGACCAAACTCACTATTGATGTTTCGAAATTGATCCTTGTCTCTCTAAAGTCGCCTTCCAATCTAAACTGAGTTGTACCAAGCCCACTTTTTTGACAATAGTGAATATGTCTAACGAACGCCGGCGGAATTCCCATTAGTCGCGACGAATACGTATCGATAGCTACTGGATCGATACCCCAGACTATGCAGTGAGAATTGATTGGGGTTCCAAAAGACGGACCCTTTGGCCCTCCCTGTCCGATAATCCCATCGACGATACAGAAATCTGGTTTTCGAAGAAGATTGCAGTCGGCGATCGCTTTGTCGACGTTGCTATGGTACTGGCTTTTTACGAGACCAGGCACGAAAACATATTGGTTCTTTAGGCTTGCGGTTATTAATGATGTTACGTTTGTTTTTAACTTAGCCATTGTGATGAAGAAGTTCTCCCTCAGAATTATTGGAAGGGGAAGACTTCTAAATACGAAGCCATTTATCGTTTTTTCCTCACACGGTTCCTCGCTCAAGTTGATGAAGGGAACGTCCAGCCCGGCCAGTGCACGCTCGTAGCCAAGCCAAGAGTAGAATTCACGAGCGAATACGACCGTGGCGTCTGCCTCTGCTATATAAATAGTCTTCTTCGGATACAGATCTTTGAGGTGAAGAATAAATGACTTCAAGAATACGGGGTGAGTGACGCTCCCTGTCTCAGGCGGCCTCAAATCGCACATGTTAATCTTGATAACAATGTCTTTGCCGTCTGGGACGGACAGCGCATCTTTACAGAGGTACGCTCTGAAAACATCCATAGACTCGTCGTAGCCCCTACAATAATAGCTGTAGATCACACCCGCCATAACTTTGATACTCCCTGGGCGTAACCAGTACGGACGATTCCCGTCCTTGCATTCGCAAGCTGTGAATTGCTGCAGAATCGCGTCTTGCCGCACTTAATAGAGCAAAACAGCAAAGGCATCAGTTGTAGGTGGCCTTTGATGGCCTCGCGCTCTTCATCGCGTGCCGGACAGATTCATGATGCCATTGGAGACTATTCGGTCCTGCGTGAGCAGCGACACCGGGCTAAAACCTACAGAGTGGATTGGAAATGTCCGGATGGAGCAATTCCACTATTTCCATGCTGTTCAAGAACATGAGCAAACTGTTGCACGGATTTTTGAAGAGAAGCGATGTCATACACATGATTACGAGCCGCTATTCCCATAGTGCGGAGGGCCTCTGGTGATGAGAGAAGCTTCTCAATGCAACAGGCCAGGGCGTCCGCACTGCCGCTTTTGAAGAAAGAACCGGTGAGTCCCTCGATGACCAAGTCTTTTTCCGTCCCGTCGGCAGATGAACAGATGACAGGCAGGCCATATGCCATGGCCTCATTAATGGCCAGTCCTCCCTCTCCCGGCAAAATGAAGAGATCGCTCATGGCAAAATATCGACCGATGCCCGTGAACACTGATCCGAGAAAAATGACATCAGGAATACCCTTATCAACGGTAGTCCTGATAAGCCCGTGTTTCTCGGGTCCGTCCCCTATCAATAGGAGACTCACATTGTCACGCTTGCTTCTGATTTCCCTAAAGGCCTCCAATAATACGTCAACGCGCTTCGAAGGTCGCAGTTCGCCCACAGTAAGAATTATTGTTTTCTCAGTCAATCCGAGGCGTTCCTTTTCTTGCTGGCCGGCTTTGAGACACTCCTCGTAATGCTGGGCGATCTCCTCAATATCAATAGTATTCTGAACGATGGCGCATCGCGATGCGTCCACCCCGAATTTCAAAAGAAAATCCCGCGAATTTATGCCGTAGCATAAATAGCCATCTGGAAGACGAGCACTTATCCTGATAAAGAATCTACGCACTAGGGCCGTTAACCCTTTTACGCGGCCCCGCTCCCAACCGGCTGTCCAGAAAAGAACTGGTTTCCCGCTGAGCTTGCCATAAAGAAGCACGGGAAGGTTCGTGATCATACCGAAATTCCCTTCGCAGACGATGAGGTCATACCTTTCTCTTATGAGATGGCGCCAAATCCCAGTCTGAAAATAAAGAACTGCCCCCAGAAGAGGTTTAATGGTCGTTTTTATCTTGATCGTCCGAAACGACTCTCTGCCGCAACGGCTTTCTATTCCCTCCGCCGCAGGCCCCATTACACCGCCGTGCAATATCGTCAGATCTACTCCGGGAATCTGGCCAAGCTGCCGGTAAAAGGGAATTCTGTAATGAAACAGATATTGCCAGAGTATAGCGACCTTCATCCGACCTCTATCAGACTGAACATAAAATCAACTCCAGCTGTCGGCTCATAGTAATCACGACTCGGTTTTAAGGAGCGTGGGTTCACTCATGTTTGTGGAGCCTGACTACATCGTCATAAAGGCATTGGACCTTCTTCACCCAGTCCCTGACGTCAAATCGCGCGACCACCCAATCCCGACCCATAGTCCCGATTCGCTCCCGTTCAACTTTGGATTTCAGCAACCCCAAGATGCATCGGGCGAGGTCCTCGGGCCGACGATTCGGTATGGAGACGACCCCGGGACTGCACTGTATTAGCTCAATGGCTCCGCCTGACAATGGTAAGGCAGCTACTACCGGCGTGCAGCAGGCTTGGGCTTCGAGCAGGGTTCGGCCAAAAGATTCGACAAGGGAAGTGAAAAGAAAAATGTCGATTGCTCGGTAAATCATCGGCATGTCTGTACGTGCCCCGATAAAATGGACAGCACCATCAAGTCCGCACGCGTGCGCCGCCTTCTGAAGCGGCACTTCAAGAGGCCCCGTACCGGCTACGATGAAATGGATATCTTTACGTGCGGTGTGCAAGTGCCTGGCAACCAGCAAGAAAAGATCAATGTCCTTTTCCTGGACTAGTCTACAGGCAGTCCCGACTGCGAGGCTGTTTACTGGTAAGGCCAGGCGCTGTTTGGCCTCGCCGCGCGGACTCTCCCCATTGAATTTATCCGCATCAATTGGATTTTCTATGACAGCAATCTTTTTCTCGGGCAGACCTGCTGCAGTCATTTGCGGAACCAAAGAATGAGCAACCGCAATGAACCCATCGTAGACAGAACCAAAGCATCGGTAGAATGTTCGCATACGCCCCGCCATCGATTGCAATAGCGCTCCATGTTCCTGGAAAATCCTCCCAATTCTTTTCCGGCCTAGCATAATAGCAGCACTAACCAGAAAAGTGCGCGTATGGTTATGGACTATGGCGAATTCCTGAGTTCGCAGGTAGCGAAGGAATCGCCATAGGCCGACCAAGTCCGCCCCAGATGAAAACCCGAACTCAGTGATATCGACCGGTCGCGTAAGCACGCCACTTAGGTTGAGTTCCCCCTTGGCAAGTATACAGAGGCTGATTTTGTACCTCTCCTGGTCGATGTGTTCGATCAGGTCAACAAGGTTGAACGCAATACCGCCAATTTGGTTCCACCATATGATATGCAGAACGCGGAGAGAACCGGTACTCACAGAACCCGTCCTGTTTCTGGATCGATGGCTTTCCCACGCAGATGCAATTCATGCTGCACAGAGCCACTTGGAACTTTGTTGTAGTTATCCCCCGGCAAGAAACTCAATTTAGCTACTATGGCCATGCACGAAAACATCGGTAGATGCGGCTCCAGCGGCACAGTTTGGAGCACCATCGCGATTAAGACAAAAACAATTGCGGCAGCACCGAAGGAGAATCCAACTGCATGTGACCTGCGGTAGATCGCGATCGACCGTGCCAGCCCTTTTACCAAAATGGCAACATATGTGCTTGCACCCACAAGACCGATGCCAAGAAGCATTTCTAGGTAACCAGAGTGTGCGGATCCAAATATCCAACCCTGCTCCTGCGTGATAGATGAAAGGCGTCGCACAGTCCAGAAACTGCCGTAACCGTATCCGAGGATCGGGCGTTGGTACACATAGGCAAGAAGAGTCTGCCAGAGCTCAGTCCGCCCCATGAGAGTAGGGGTGTACACGTCCTCACCTCTCCCCATCAATACGACGTCCCACAGTGTCTTGACCGCCTCTCCGTATAACAAGATATATGCCAAGGCGATAACCACGGCACTCCAGGCAGCCCAGACACCTCGGTAAAATGAACGCCGTGAGGTGATCGCGAGGTAGACACCTATACTCACGACATAGGCGGCAACTGACGCCCTCGATTTCGTTAGGATGAGAAAGGTGAACCCCATTATTGCTCCAAGGGCGAAAAGGTACCTGTGTCGTTTTGCGCTCCGAGCCAAGGTTATACCTGAGATAGAAAGAAATCCGCAATACACACCTTGAGTGTTGGGATGCATACCGCCGGCAAATCTATAGGCGCGATCGAGAGGATAAAATACGCCCTGTACAATCTCGTTACCCCAACCAAGAACGAGGGCGATTCCAGTGCCCCAGAACGCGAAAGCAGTGATATCCTCAAGCGTCAATCTTTCCGCAACGGCCAACGCACTAAACGCCAATATCATTAGAACCGCTACCCTTTTTACCGAGAGGGCCGGGTCATCAGCCCAAGTAATACTTGCGATGCTTAGAAACAGAAACCACAGAACAAGCCGACCAAGAATACCATTGATGCGCATCCTACGGGTATTCGACGCAAGCTCAACCACAGCCCAGAGCGCTAAGATAATGAGCGCTATCTGTCTCCGGACTGAGCCACTGTTAATCGCGGCAGAATACGCCTCGAGCGAATAATTGTCCCCAGTTACCCAAAAAATTCCTATGGGTTGGGCAACAAGAACAATACTGAATAAAAGAATAATTCGCATCCAGAGCGGCATTGTTAGTACCTCGAACTGGTCTTGCACACAACGTCTTTTCGCTGTGCGTGATTGCAGAGTTTGAGTGTGTCTGCGGGGTTTGGATGGCCTCCACGAGTTTGAACTTAGGTAAATGCTTTCCGTGCACTTCTAAACCTCCACAAAAGGTCAAGCGATCTCACCTTTCGGTAGCCATCAACACAAGCCACCCAATGCTTCTCACTCGTCCGATGTAAATCAATGTTGTGCATCCCGTGCTTATTCCACCCAGTTGCGGTCGCTCCTAGTATCGGACTCTCCGCCAGTTCGGTTTCGCTGTAATCTGTAAGAGAAAGAGTGGCTATCCTGAAAACTCGAATTTGACGACCATAGTAAGGCGTATCGTTTTGGGCAAACCTAAATAGCCCGTGCTCGAAAAGCAGTAGCCTCCCCCCCGGTCTTGCCCGCGAGGCATCATTTCGGATTAACGGACTTTTCGGATGCTCCAGCCATGGTCCAAGAACGTTGCCCGCATGAAAGAGTCGTAACGTATTATTTCCCTCAGAAACAAACAGCCACCACGTACCTTCGAAATGAACGATGGACGGGTCGCAGAAAGGGCTCCCTTCAACCAGGGTCTTCACAAACTGCCATTCGTAGGGAAAATTGTTCGCACGGTAGAGGCGCACGGTGTTTGTTCGAGCTGTTTCCGGAATCATGTAATAATTGCCCGCCGACTCAAATACGTATGGATAAGAAAGAACGAACGGCTCGTCCAATACAACCTTCACGTATTTCCAATCGAAGCCATCCTTGCTAGCAGCAAGAGCTATGCAGGGCTTTCGTATTTCCGAATCCATGACCTCGAAAAACATGTAATATTGATCACCGTAAAAGACCATAAAGGGATCTGCCACAAAACTAGCTTTTAAGTCCGTGACATCGCTCGCGGTCAGAACCGGGGTTGCTATAATGCGCTGGCGCGAGACAGAAAGGAGACTCCCCCTTGTAAATCCCGACGGCCCATTTTGGTGTCGAGTGATACAGAGGCACGGATCCCGTCCTGACAACCAGAGCACTTCTCTGGATTAAATTCTGCAGGATTTGTTTCAGCACTATAGCAAACTCCCAGAATGCGCGTACCCGACAAAAGCAGCGGATAGTCTCAATCGTTTCACGCGCAGACTTTATTGCGAAATTGCGTCGAAAGACACCTTTTCTGGGTGGTATCTGTTGAAGTGCTCTTCAGCCAGGCCCCGCGATGAACGGGGCTGTTAGGAGCGAGTAACTTCTCGGGCGGCGGCCTGTGCCAGCCCGACAAGACGATGAATGATTTGTTCAGCCCCACGATCCGCTCGCAAAAGATCGTTGCTTCGGGAAAAAGGTTTTGTAACTCACCTTTGGTAAGCAGCCTAACAGCCCGTGGTAGAAGTCCGATTTTTACAAAAGGGATGGGATCGGCTCGAAGCCGTGACTTGGGACCGCAAATAACTCCAGATTCAGTCCTCGGCGGCGATGAGCGGTCACTTGGTCGCGCAGTAGCGCCCACAGAGTAAAACAAAAAGCCCAGACGGCAGCCAAACGGCCCTGCAGGCCGCGAGGCGTTCCAATGCCCGTCAACGTGCGCATCCACAGACCAAGGTTGCAGGCCGCCACGTGCACGAGCAGGCGTTTCAGAATGTTGCCGTGCCCGCGCAGATGGGTCCGGCGCATCCCGCCCGTCTCGTAGAGGTGAGCATTGGGTCGCTCTAACAACTCGCTCCGTCGCCGCATCAACTGCTGGCCGCGGTCGCCCTCAATGCGCCGCCGATTGGCATACACCGCGTCGCGCTCAGCGTGCTGATCGATCCAGCTCTGCCGACCGCGATCCGGTTCACTGATGTAGGTGCGCAGTCCCAGGCTCTGCATATCGAGCACGGCCTGCTTGCTGTGATAGCCCTTGTCGGTGACCAGCTCCTCCACCGTCTTTACCTTGTCGTTGATCGCGGCTACGGCTTCCAACTGTTCGACCGCTTCGGGCAGCGTGGTCTGGATCGTGGTTGTGTCGCCCAGATCGGCTTCCTGCAACGTGACGGCCACGATGGCGCCGGTCTCCAGATCCACCGCATGCTCAGCTTTGTGCGCTAAATGGGTGCGCCCGTCCTTCATCTTGGCGATGCGGGCGTCGGGGTCATGCGGATGCGTCCAGTCCTGGTTCGACCCTTTGTTCTTGCGCTTACGATCCAGCTTGGCCAGATCGGCTCGCGTCGGGGTTTCAATGCCGGAGGCCTGGGCCAGCTTGGTTAAAAAATCCTGATAGCTCTGTCCGGTGTCGCGGCGCACGATGCTGCGCAAGGCTGCGTTCGCTTCGAGCGTGGTGGCGTCTATCGCAATGGTTTTCCCCTTGATCAGCCCGGCGATCCCCAGACATTGCCCGACCCACGTGAACACCGCCCGATGGGTGTCCAGGTCGATCAATCGCCGCGTCCGCGATATCGTCGAATGATCCGGCGCCGCCTCTGTCAGCGCCAGTCCGAGAAACGCGCGCACTCCCGAGGAGTCCGCCGCGCGCCACGCCATGCCGCGTTCCGAGTCCAGGCATTCGAAGTAGCCAAGCAACATGAAACGAAAATACTGCCCCGGTGCCAGACTGGGCCGTCCCATCTTCTCGGCATAGAACGGCCGGCACTGCGCCTCGACGAAGTCGTCGAACCCGTGCTCGGCCAACAGCCGATTTAGCTTCTCGTAGAACGGGTGGCTCACCGGCCGCGGTAGCTCGCTGACCGCCACCCACATCCCTGTCTGCTCTTCGTGTGTTCTTTGTCCCATCGCCATGCAACAAACTGTAGTATAATGTATCCTTCGTGTCGATCCTCATCACCACTGGTCACCCAGTTTATTCTCGACTTTCACCACGGGCTGATAAGTGACTTGAACAACTCGAACCGTCGCCGCCTAAACTTAGAGTCATACGAACCTGGGAGGCTGGGATCGGCTAACTTGCGCAATATACCTGAAATCATCGTGTTCCCTCCACAGCAAACCGAGCATCCCGCCATTCAGCTAACCTATGCCTCGCGTACTTGTCGAGTCGCAGATGGCCATTAAATCCAAAGCACTCTCGATGTCATACTCCGCGTAAGAAAGGCACGAGGTCGAGTTGTGCTCCAGCATAAACGGTTTGACGCTGTTACCACATACTGCTTGCCTAAGCTTGGCCTTCACAGTTCCTAGGCACAACCTTAGTGGTCTTGGCAGTCGTGCCTTGAGGTGTCCCACTAATCCTTGCCGCGCTGAATTGACGGACCTCTTTTTTTCTCGGTCGATGCGATTTCGTTCGACAGAATCCACTGGTTCTGTAGCAAATAGGCCTCGAACCCTAACCCGTGAGAAATGCGTAGCCAACAACTCGGTCAATTCATTGGGGTCAAATTCCCGGACGTGAAATTCGTTCCATGGCTTCATGCCAGGATGGAGGCGGAGCCGAGAGTTGGGCGTTGTGAAAATCGCAAACCCACCAGGCGATAAGACCCTTCTCGCTTCTTCGATAACCTTAGCCGGGTCTGTGAGATGCTCAACCACTTGCATAGCAATGACAACCTCGAACGTTTCGCTTTTGAACGGGAGCTTGGCGCCATCGGCCAAAAGGAACTCCAGATGAGGGACAAGAAAGTTCTTCCGGGCACTTCTAACTGCCTTCTTCGACACGTCGATCCCTATCAAACGCCCACAAGAGGCCTTCAAAAGCCTGCTCCCGTAACCGTTGTTACAACCGATCTCTAACACGACTTTGTCTCTTGCAAGGTGGGCCGCTTCTTCGTATGCTCTCAAGTGGATCAGGTGCAGACAATAGTCCTCCACGGAATGAAATTTGGTGGTACGAACTATCGGATGCTCGGACTGGTTGCGAATAATGTCTCCGCTGTAGCCGATTGGGCGCATTCTTCAGGTCCTCGTATCCGGCCGCCTAGTTAGTTTACAGCTCGTAATGTATCCATCTCACCGCTAGGCCGCGATCGTTTCGCTGGCTATCCATTTGGCCTGCCGTATCAGGACTCGAACTATCCTTTCGGCTGCATGTCCATCCCACATCAGAGGCATCTCATAGGGTGGTAGGGGTTGATTGCTTACCTGCCTGACGGCGTCTAACACGTCTTCAGGATCAGTTCCAACCAACACATTCGCGCCCACCTCAACTGTGACCGGCCGTTCTGTATTCTGTCTCATGGTTAGGCATGGCACCCTGAGCACGGTTGCTTCCTCCTGGATCCCGCCTGAATCCGTTAAGACAAATTTGGCTGAACGCATGAGCGTCAGGAAATCAATGTATCTTACGGGCTCAAGCAACTGTACGCCGTGTCCATTTCGGGAAAACGAGGCATCTCTAGCATCTCCGCTTTCGAATAGGCCAAATTTCCTAATATTTGCACGAGTTCGTGGATGAATAGGAAATATTACGGGCATATCCTGGCCGATGGCTCTGAGGACGCCGAATATTCTCCTAAGGGTCTCCGGCCGGTCGACGTTTGACGGCCTGTGTAGGGTAATGAGAGCGTACCCTTTGTCCGTAAGCCCCAGCGTGCTAACAATTGAAGACTTTTGAATTTTGCTAAAATTACGCATGAGTGCGTCTATCATGACGTTGCCGACAAAAAATATCTTATCTGGAGAGACCCCCTCTCTCTTGAGGTTATCGAGCCCACTTGGTTCGGTTACAAAGAGAAAATCTGATAGTGCATCGGTCAGGATCCGGTTGATTTCCTCTGGCATGCCTCGGTCAAAACTTCGTAACCCGGCCTCGACGTGGGCGACCCTAACCCTCAGCTTCGCTGCAACTAAGGCGCAAGCCAGCGTAGAATTAACGTCCCCGACTACCGCTACTATTTCTGGATTGTACTCAGAAATGAGCGGCTCAAACCTCTTCATTATCTCTGCTGTTTGCACCGCGTGAGTGCCGGCGCCGACTTCCAGGTTAACGTCTGGTTGTGGGATCTCCAGCTCCTCAAAAAAAGAATTGCTCATGGCGTCATCATAGTGCTGCCCCGTGTGTACCAGGATAGGTTCGATCTCCTTGTACTTTCGGTACTCAGCCATTAACGGCGCAATTTTTACAAAATTCGGACGAGCGCCTACAACGTTCAGAATTCTCAATTTTATGGATTTCCTTAAAGTGTATTAGCCTTGTGGGGGTTGCGAGCTACAGGTTGCAAGTCTCACTCAGCGAACCATGGGAAGATGAAGGTCGGCACTGCACCAGGAAAACTGGCCGCAAGAGTAGGAAAGTCCCTACACTAACTTGCCCCGGAGCCACGCAGGACCGCGGGAATGGTTTTCATCAGGATTTCGAAGTCCAGCTTGAGGGACCAGTTGTCGATGTACTGGAGGTCGAGTTCCATCCAATGCTCGAAGCTGATGTTATGGCGGCCGTTCACCTGCCACAGGCACGTAAGCCCCGGTTTCACGCTGAAGCGGCGCTTTTGCCACTGTTCGTCGAATCTCTCGACGTCCCGAGTGGGCAGCGGGCGCGGCCCGACGAGACTCCTGTCTCCTCTTAAGACATTAAAGCACTGCGGCAGCTCATCGAGGCTGAGCTTTCTCAAGATGCGACCGACCCGTGTCACGCGCGGGTCATGGCGCATCTTGAAGGCGGCGCCGTGAACTTCATTTTTGTCTTCAAGGTCCTTCAGCCGCTCCTCGGCATCGACAGGAGGCGTTCAAATCGTTCAAACGCTGCGCGTCGGTTCAAGGTTCAAAGTTCAAGGTTCAACGTTGCGGAAAGCACGTAGTAGGTGGCCGGGAGCATGTAGCGGCACGAGTATGGCGCACTGCGCTCGGCGTCCTCGAACCTTTCCGCTGACCGCCCACGGCTCACTGCTTGCGGTATGTCAGACTTTCCAGACGGTTCAAAGGTTAAAGACGTAGAACATAGACCCGGAAGATTCCCGACGAGCTTCCAGTGAAGATTTTCGAATACTGGACAGGAGTTTCGGAATTTCGACTAGGAGATCGGAGCATCCCCCTGAACCCAGGCCGCAATCTTATGACGTATCCTTTGCAGACGTTCGGGTCCGATTTGGCCGACGGCACCGTCGAAGGAGTCTGCGGCTACAACTGCCAGTCGTGTGACGCGTATTACGCTGGGGGCCTTGAGCCCGGAAAGAGGAAAGTCCGGTTGATCCTGACTTACGACCTCATCAAATCGTTCAATCGCTTGTTGGAGTTGGGTGGAAATCATACAAACCAACCAGTCTTCATACGGGCCGGGAGCCGGAGTGATCAGCAAAACTGGTCGTGGCTTGCCTAGAGACAGGTCCGCGCGGGGAAATCTTAATATCGCGACTTGGCCGGCCCGCCTCACTTCCACTTCTCCTTAAAGTCGCCGTCCCCATACTCCGGGGTGGGTTCATTTTCCATTCCCCGCATTGCCGCCCGCAATGACAACTCCGACCAGTCGGCGTCTTCCTCTCGAAGCTTGAGGACGAGATGCTCCACGAAGTCCAGTACTTCTCGCTGCAAGGGTTCAGGTAAGGTTTTTACCTCTTCATAGATACGTTCAGCGGTTTCCATTCTTCTAACCTCCCGGCTCGTCTTTTTTGTATCATATCACGAAGAAGAACCGGGCAAAAGTTCAAAGGACTCGGAAATTACCCCGCGGAGACGCGGAGGACGCGGAGCTTCACTGCTCACGGCTTACCGATCGCGGCGTTCCAATAGTTCCAGTCGTTCCAATCGCTCCAGCGGTTCCAGTCGTTCCAATCGTTCAAGCCGACGCTTCGCGGCGAGCAGTTCAAGGTTCAAAGTGCCAAGTGGCAAGCGCTAAGTGCTACGTGCCAAGTGCCACGCGCCAAGAACCCTTCGTGTTCTTCGTGACCTTCGTGGTGACGCGAAGTCAACTTGCCCCCGATCCGCGCAGGACGGCGGGAATTGTTTTCATCAGGATTTCGAAGTCCAGCTTGAGGGACCAGTTGTCGATGTACTGGAGGTCGAGCTCCATCCAGTGCTCGAAGCTGATGTTATGGCGGCCGTTGACTTGCCAGAGGCAGGTCAGACCAGGTTTCACGCTGAAGCGGCGCTTTTGCCACTGTTCATCGAATCTCTCGACATCCCGAGTGGGCAGCGGGCGCGGCCCCACGAGGCTCATGTCCCCTCTTAAAACATTGAGGAATTGCGGCAGCTCATCGAGGCTGAGCTTTCTCAGGACGCGCCCGACTCTTGTCACCCGCGGGTCATTGCGCATCTTGAAGGCGGCGCCGTGAACTTCATTCTTGGCTTCAAGGTCTTTGATTCGCTCCTCCGCATCCGTAACCATGGTGCGGAACTTGATCGTGCGAAACTTTCTGCGAGTTAAACCAACACGCTCCTGGACGAAAAATACCGGCCCGCGGGAATCAAGCTTGACGGCGATCGCCATGAGGGCAAAGACAGGCGCGAGCACAACGAGGGCGATAGCGGCCCCCACCACGTCTATGGCCCGCTTGATGGCCAGACAGGGTGCGCTCTCCTGCACCGGCCTGAGCGTCAAGAAGGCGGAGTCATCGAGGTAATCAACGGCAGATTTGGCCAGATGCAACTCAAACATTTCTGCCGGCATACGCACCGTCACGCCCAACTGTTCGCACAGCGTGATGATCCTGGCGATGGTCTCGTAGTAGGATTTGACCGTCAGAGCGACGAAAACCTCGTCCACTTCTTGAGTCTTGAGAATTTGCTCGAATTCGCCCAACGTACCGAGCAGCTTTTCCTTACCGTTGTGAAGCGCACTCTGAGGCGCGGCGATGTCATCGACGTACCCCAAGATGAGATAGCCCAGGTCCGGCCTATTCCTCAACTCTCGCCCAATCCGGGCGCCGCGCGGGCCGCAACCGACAATGACTGCATTGCGCAGATTGCGCCCTTTCTGTCTCACGCCGCCGAGAACAAAACGAAGCCCGCTCCGCATTATCACAGTAGCCGGCAGGACCACGGCAAAGAATGTGACGAGAAAAGTCCTGCCGATAGCGGACATTCTAAACAAGAGTGCCAAGGCGGCCAGCAGAAGCGTCCCCAACAGGACTGCCTTGGTCACCTCAACCCACTCCACTCTGATCAGTCCGATCCGGCGCGAACGGTAGAGGCCCTGGGCGCAGAAGTTCAGATGCCAGACAACAGCAAAACCAATAAACAACAGGATGTTTGAAAGCTTGACCCGCACGGCTAGGAACTCTTCAACGTCCATGCTCATTCGCTCGGCGGAAGCAACCAGGCCGATAGTGAAGGCGATGGCCATCACGGCGACATCGGCGAAGCGAAAGGCGTTCAAAAGGATTTGGCGCTTAAAATGAGGCATGATTGAAGATTGTTCCAATCGTTTCGGTCGTTCCAACGGTTCCAGACGTTCAAACAAGAACTGGGAACTTCACGCCGAGGCGCGGAGAGCGCGGAGTAAAGAGTTATCGACAAAAAACACTCCGAACTCGTGGAATCATGCGTATAGCTCCGCCCTAGGCGCGCAACGCCTCTTTTTTCTGATCCCCCGTCCTGGTATCCCAGCCTACGAGCTGGCCGGCCTAACGATTGACAGGCTGCTGAAAAAGCCTCATCTGCTTCGTTGCGCTCAATCGCCTCGCTGCAACGTACCCGCTAAGTACGCCTCCGCTCGTCGATTTTTCGCGCGCCTCGCATCTGAGTCTTTTTGAGCAACCTGCAAACACAGCTTTTCAGCAACCTCTTAGAGCAACGACTCTTGCCTGTAAGCTGTCTGCTTCCTTTGCACGCAGAGCCGGGGCACTTCGACGCGCACGCGGGAAGACAACAAATCGAGCAGCACGACAATCCGCTCGCCGGCTTTCAAATTCTTTTCGAAGAGGGCCGTGATCCCCTGAAACGGACCCTCGATGATCTCCAATGGGTCCCCTGGACGCAGAGCCACAGGCCGGACCTCGATGTATCCATTCGAAGAGCGCTCGCGCAGAGCGTTAATAATGGCGTCATCCACTACCACCGGTCCGTCCTCGGATGTGCTCAGGACGGTGGCAACGCCCAAGGTAGTGCGAACTTTGCCCAACGCCGGCTCTCGATCAAAACGCGCAAAGAGATAACAGGGAAAGAGCGGCTCGATAGCCCATTTGAATTGCCGGCGCACTTTTTTGTATTGGCGCAGCAGGGGCAAATAAACCTCGTCGCACCACTCAGACAATTGCTGGGTGACCCATTTCTCTTTGTAGCGGTTGGTCTTGATGCAGAACCAGTGATTCATGAATTAAGAACAACCTTTCTCACCACGAAGGGCCCAGCGCGGCGAAGCCGCAACCAAAAGAAATAAGAGATTTAACCGCAAAGAACCTAGCGCGGCGAAGCCGCAACCGAAGAAGATTCGGAACGGAATATTAACCGCAAAGAACGCAAAGGACACAAAAAAAGAATCGGGATTTGTAGGGGCGGGTTTGAAACCCGCCCTCTTGGATTTGACGCATCGAGAAATTTGCGCAAGCTGCGCAAATTTTGACCTATAGCAGTGCAAAGTACGCAGAAAAGAGACGAATCCGAACTTGTCACCTTTGCCGCCTCTTCGACCTCGCTCAGGACATGCTTTGCGCGAGACAATCCTATTTCCTTTTGCGTTCTTTGCGTCCTTTGTGGTCAATTCCCCGATTCCTAAATTCTTTGATTGCGGCTCTGCCGCGCCGGTCCTTGGTGGCAAAATTTGCTTTTTCACGTCACCTCCGATGCGGCAGTCGTTCGATAAAGATCGCGATGATAGTAACCGTAATCGCCGTTGTTCATGTCCACCCGGTTAAGAACGACGCCCAGGACTTTCGCCTGCGCATATTGCAAGCGGGAGCATGCCTCCTTCAAGACATCTCGCGTCGTCTCCCGCCCCTTGACCACGAGCACAACTCCATCGACCATAGTGGACAAGCGCACGGCATCGCTGGCGGCAATCAACGGCGGCGAGTCGATAAAGATGTAGTCGAACTGCTCACGGAGGGCCGTGAGGATCTCATGCATCTTCTGCGAGCCGACGAGCTTTACGGGGTCCGGAGGAACGGCGCCGCTAGTTATAAGAAACAGGTTGCCCGTCATGGTAGGCCAGATCACCTCTGCAAAATTTCTTTGGCCGGTAAGAAGCTCGGTCAAACCGGGTTCCTTCTCCGCCCCCAACATCTTATGGCAGGAAGACCTGCGCAGATCGGCGTCGATCACCAGGACCTTGGCTTCCATCTGCGCAAAGACGATCGCGGTGTTGATGGCCGTGGAAGTCTTCCCCTCCTCGCGACATCCGCTGGTAAAAAGAACAACCCTCGGCGGCTCCTCGGCCTGGGAAAGTAAAATGGACGTTTGCAGCGAACGGTAAGACTCGGCAACCAATGAGACCGGCAGGTGCTCCAGAACCAACGAATTGCTGTAAGGTTTGGCACCGTTTCTTGAACCATTTCTGCTAACTCTTGCCGAACCGTTTCCGTTAATCCGCGCCGAGCCATTGCCGCTAACAGCACCTTTGCTTTTTTTCTCCGCCGTCAAGAAATCAGGCACAACAGCGAGAGTGGGAAGGTGAAAATAGCGGTCGATTTCTTCCGGCCTGCTCACAGTTCTGTCCAGGTACTCAAAGAAAAATGCCAGGGCCACGCCGCCCATGATTCCCATGAGAATGCCCAGGAGAAGATTGAGCGCGTATTTGGGGCGGGACGGTTTAAGAGGCGGCTTTGCTTCGTCGACGACAAAGATATTGGAACTGCCGATTTCGCCCGCGACTCCCATCTCTTTCATTCGTTGCAAGATGCTATTGTAGAGCTGATTGTTGGTATCCACTTCGCGCGCCAGGATCGCGTACTCGACCGAAGCGTCCTTGAGTTGCAGAGCCGCGTTTCTCTGCTCGGTCATTTTTCCCCGCAGGCCTTTTTCTTTCGCGTCGGCAGCGAGATAGGCCGACTCTATTCCGTCCACCACGCTGCGGATTTCGCCTCGCAAGCGCTTGCGGGTTTCTTCGACCTGGGCCTTGACTTGCGCCAGGCGGGGATAGCCGGGGTTGTACTCGGCGGAAAGATTGGCATGGTCGCCTTCCAGTCGTGATAGCTGCTCCTTCAGCTTGGTAATGAGCGGGTTATTGATGACGGCTGGAAGCGAATCAAATGCTCGTTGACGGATGAGCTGAACCTGAGCCTGCAAGGAAATCTTGTCCGCTTCGGCTTCGGTGAGCCGTTTGTTCAGGTCGGCAAGGCGATCGACGACGACATTTTCTTTGTCATTGAGGGAAATAATTCCTTTGTCGCGGCGATAGCTATTCAGGACCGCCTCGGATTTTTCCACCCTGTCCTTGAGTTCAACGAGCTTCTTTTCGAGAAATTGCTCGGCATCTGCATTGGCGAGAGCGCGAAACTTAAGACCCTGCCGGATATAGGCCTGGGCATGGGCGTTCGCCAGTTGGGCTGAAAGACCAGGATCGGGCGTGCTGAACGCAATTCGCACCAGACGTGTGTTCTTAACCGAGTTGATATCCAGATAGTCCTCTAAGTAAATTTCGGTGAGCTTCATGAGGGTTTCGGCGGGGTCTTCGCTTACCTCCGGCTTGACCAGTGAGAGAATTGCTTTTACCCAGCTCTGGCTTTCAACCCACTCCTTTAACGAAGCCCAGAGTGCGGCCGCTATTCCGATTTTCTCTTCCCCGGTAAAAACCTTGTTGTTCCCGAGACGCTGGTCGCGAATGACTTGAGCGGCCAGAGAAACACTCTTGAGAATCTCGTATTGGGTTTCGTAATAGTCATGTTTGTCCGTGCCGCCGATGGTCTCGGTCAAGACCTGCTTGATATCGACGACTTGGGGGCCTTTCTCCTCAATCAGAAGCGTGGACTCGGAGGTATAAATCGGCGTCATCAGCAACGTGCCCGCTCCGACAGTCGCCACGACGGCAAAGAAGAAGAGGACAATAAGCCGCGTATGCTTTCTGATGACCCGCCAGAAATCCCAGAATTCGGGCTCTGCTCTATCTTCGCCCTGCGGCTCGTTAAGCATCACGACGGGTTTCGCCTGAGGCGGAGCGCCGGCGCGGCGGATGAAATATGGCGATAATTCGTTCATTGTTTAAACCTCTTCCGGGTTTACTGTGAAGGAGTATTCACCACAGAGGCCCAGCGCGGCTGAGCCGCAACCAAAATTCGGAATATCTCCCGCAAAGACGCAAAGGCGCAAAGGAAAAACGAATTGTCATTTCGACCGAAGGGAGAAATCTTTCTTAGATCCCTCGCATTCCGCTCGGGATGACAGGCCTTGCCCGTCACTTGGCGTCTTTGCGCCTTTGCGGGAGGCATATCCGAATCAGAGAGTCTTCGACTGCCGTAAAATTTGCGCAAGCTGCGAGAATTTTCAAGTATAGTGGTACAGAGATCGCAAAGAAAATTCGAATTTCGAAATTCGAATTTCGAAATTTTGCTGTGCGCACTCCGCGCCTCGGCGCTGCAATCTCCGAGTGCTTGCGCTGAAATAGCATTGCCTGGGTTAACCATACGGACGCCTGAAGATCCTTATTATTTAATAACAGTGCCTGATACTCCCAGCCTGACTATTTCTTTAAAAAACTGATACATCCCGTAGGGAACAAGCTTTGTGGTGGAGGAAGAGACCTGAACGATATCTCCTCCCTGCAAGCGAATGTCGGGCATCTCGCCGTCTTTGATTTTTTCTAAGTCGGCGACCAGCGAAATCTTGTTTTGATCTCGGTCGGGCCGAATCACTCTTACCGCGCTTGTGTCGCCGGCAAAAAGAGCGCCGCCCGCGGCGGCGACTGCGCTTGAAACGGTCAGACCGGGAGTCATCTTATAGGCGCCGGGCTTGTCCACCCAGCCTTCGACCAAAACTTGCGCTCCGCCCGGCACCATAATCGTGTCGCCGGGCCGAACCGGAAGAGAGAGATAGATTTGATGTCCGCCGTAGGATAACTCCTTGACATCGATCAGGATCGGTTCGGTCTTTTTGAAAATAGGTGAAGCGGGGTCTGTGCGCACGAGACCCGGTGGCAGGGTGGATAGGACCTCCTTGGCCGCCTCCCCTTTTAGAGGCTCGGTAGGGATGAGATGAATTCTCGGTTCGGACTCAGGCAAGATCCCGCCGGCGCGGGAAATCATGTCGAGGATGTTCTCTGAACCGCTGGTGAGGTTATAGAGTCCCGGACGCGTCACGGCGCCCAACACGGCCACTTGCCGGGTGTTGTATTCCTTGACGAAGATAAAGACGCGCGGATTACGCAAATACTCTTTCAAGCGCGGGCGCAATTGGTCCGCGAGGTCCTCTTCAGTCAAACCTTCGGCCTGGACCCGGCCGATAAACGGCAGCGAGATCGTGCCTTCGGCGGTGACTCGGACGGAACGGTCCTTGATCTCCTCCATGGCCGGGACGGAGATCTCGAGGACATCACCAGGGCCGATCGGGTAGTCCTTGAGCGAAGTCTGCCGTGTTCGCCTCTCCCAGAGGCGGGCAAGTCTCTCTAGATCTCCCGCCGCTTGCGAGGACTCCGCAGAAGAGCTCGCGACCGCCGCAGGCTTGGCGCTGGGCGCCTGAGCGTCCGTCGCCACGGAACATCCAGTCAAGATGGGGAGCAAAACAACTAGCGTCAGAGCAGAAGACAGGCGCTGCACTCGTTTAGCATCATTCATAGATAAAGCCTTCCTCACCGAACAGCATGAATGGTTCAAATCGTTCCAGTCGTTCAAAATGTTCAAGACGTTCCAATCGTTCAAGTCGTTCCAGTCGTTCAAACGTTCAAGGTTCAAAGGGTTCACGTCGTTTAACTCGTTCAATACGTTCAAGTCGCTCGAGTCGTTCAAAGCCTTCAAATGGCTTCACCGCTGAGTCCCGTCTGGGTGCGGGCACGCACAGGCAGGCACGGAGGCGGCTGAGGAAACCCCTTCGCGACTTTCGCGGTGAAATGTATTTCCTCTTCTTAAACACTTCGTGTACCCTTCGGCCTTGCTCAGAAGAAAGGGGACAGTCCCCTTCCCCTCAGAACAGGAAAAACTCCGCGTCCTCCGCGCCTCCGCGGTGAGATATCCGAAGTCTTCCACTGTCCGCACTCAAACAAATCGATACGACGTCAAATCCACGGCGATGCCGAATTTCCCATCAACCTGTTCCAGCCGCACGACGCGCCCCTCGCACTGAATGGACGCACCTCCGAGGCGTACGGAGAGATTCACCGTGTCGCCGATGGAATGGCCGCGCTCGGTCTCAAAGAAGATACCCGAGGTGCTGATGTCCCGGGTCATCCCCGTCGATCCGTCTTGATAGGCCACGGGTGCCTCAAGACGATACCTCTGGGCGCGACGTCGTTCTTCATACATGCTGAAGACCACCCCACAATTCGCCCGTCTAAGCTCACCGCAATATTTCGGTTCCTAGACCGTACATAAAGCCGAGTACACTTCTAGCAACCATGCCTGGAGCCCGCTATTGATCGGAGGCAACATTTTTCTATACCCTTTGGACTATATCGAGCACGAGGGAAAGATATAGACGAGATATATCGAAAGTTAGGGGTCGGTGTTAAAAGCAGAAGGCAAAGCGCAGAGCGCAAAGAGCAAAGCACAGACAGCTAAAAGCAAAGGGCAGAGAGCAAAGGGTAGGGCGCAAAGCGATTTAATTTTGTTTCACCACGACGCGCCCAGCACGGCTACGCTGCAACCGAATCTCGGAGTATCTCCCGCAAAGGCGCCAAGGCGCAAAGGTAACGAGCCGAGAGCACGTCATCCCGAGCGAAGGCGAGGGGTCTAAGAAAGTTTTCTCCCTTTGGTCGAAATGACATCTATGCGAGTTTGTCGATTACGACACAGTCTCTTCAAGGGAGACGAAGTAAGAGGCAGAAAAGAGATTGAACATCTGGATTCCCGTCTTTACGGGAATGGCTGCTAGACGAGTCCCTTTTCCTGGGCGTAGCGGGTGAGATTGATGCGGCTATCGACACCGAGCTTCCGGTAGATTTTGTGGAGGTGCATCTTGACCGTCCCCTCGCTGATGAAAAGCCGCTTGCCGATTTCGGTGTTGCGCAGGCCTGCGGCTACTTGCTTGACGATCTCGATCTCTCTCGGGGTCAGCAGCTGAGCGACTTCGCGCTGTGCAGCCTCGCGTTGGAGCAGTTTTTCCAGCGCGTTGGTTACCGAGCGCTTCTCCAGCCAGAGCTCGCCGGCGTGCACTTGACGGATGCACTGCACGAGGAGCTTGGGTGCCATCTCTTTTAGCACGAGGCCGCGCACGCCGAGGCGAACCGCCTCGGCCAGTTCTTCTTCGTCCAGCTCGCCCGTCAACAGCACTACGCGCGTGGACAGCTTTTCTTTTTTCATCTGCCGAAGCAGACTCAGACCATCGGTTCCGGGCATACGAATATCCAGGACCAAAACGTCCGGTTTGTGCTTGCGAACGGCCTTGAAGGCCAGCTCGCCATCGAGGCAGCGGGCAACGACTTTAAAGTCCTTTTCCAGGCGAAAGAGATTCTCCATACCGTCGAGGATTAGCGGATGATCGTCTGATAAGACGAGCGTAATCGGCATCTCACATGGCTCGCGCTGAAAGTGGCAGGGTGACTTCAAGCCGGGACCCGGTGCCGGCGGAAAAAATATCCAACCTTCCCCCCAGGGAGGCAACCCTACCCTTGATCGTGGCCGGACCGAACCCGTTGGCGGCAATCGAGACGTGATCGTGGTAGCCGCGGGAAGGAAAGCCCTGGCCATTGTCGGAAATGTTGATGCGCAGATGACAATCTTCCAACGCCAGCTCCACACGCGCCGCCGAGGCCTTGCCGTGGCGCGCGGCATTGACCAGCCCCTCCCGGACTATGTGGTAAATTTCGTGCGCGAGAGTAGGGACACGCCACCCAAGATCATCGACTACCTGGTCCACGCCGTTGACTCTTAGATCCACGCTTAGACCCCATCCCTGCTCCACCGTCTTGATCGCCTGTCCAAGGAGGTTTTCGAGATTAATATCGCGCTCGGTGGGGACGAGCGTCAGTTTAAGTTCTCCTATAAACGAGCGGAGATTGCGCTGTTCCTTGACAATAATGTCCTGAATTCCCTCGAGCTGCTCCCTCGCCGTTTCAGGACTTTCATTAAAACCTTGAAGCGCGGCCTGGAGCTGGAGCCCGGCGGCCGCGAGAGTCTGCAGCACGCCATCGTGGAGGTCGCGTGAAAGACGCATGCGTTCCTCCAAGGCGCACACCCGGTGAAGGCGCCGCAAGAGAAAGCATGCGTCTAATCTCGCCGCCACTTGGCCTGCGACAACGTCAGCCATAATGAGGTCCTTCGAGGTAAGAGAAAATTTGTCCAAGAAGAAAAGCCGCCCTGTGAGCTTCTCCCCCAGGACGCCTACGGATAGGACACTCTTCACGTTGAAAAGCTTCTCCAACTCCCGGTTCAGGGGCTTCCCGTGCCAGCGTCGCGTATCAGACGAAAGCGGGTCGATAACCATAGCTGTCAAATCCCGGACATCCCGAGAGAAAAAACTCTTGCCCTCAAGCGAAGCCGCGACTAGGGAATTGAACTTTCCCGGCGGCCAGCGGTTCTCGCAAAGCTCGCCGTGAGAAAACAGGACCTGATGAAACCACGGCTCGTCCGGCTCCTCCCAGACCATGAGGACCCGAGGGGCCTCAAGGCTGTGCGCGGCCTGCTCTAGCACTTGCTTTATGACGCCGCTGATCACCGAGCCGTTGGCGATCTGGTGGGTGCTGCGCCCGGCGGCGAGTTGCCGCAGCGCGTCGGTCTCGCGCAGGCTGAGTGGGTCGGGAGCCGAAGACCGCCGGTCAGATACCTTCCTAGCGTGAAAGGCCTTGCGCTTCTCTGCCGGCTCCAGGGGATTCACCAGATGCATGATGGCGAATTCTGAGGAGGCTTGGCGCAAGACAACGATCGATAGGTTGGCGCGAAGGGTCGAGGAATCGGCGATACGCAGGACGACCTCAAAAGGGTTAACTCTCTCCCCATCGAGGCACATGTTGAACACCGGGCAATTTTTGTCACAGAATCGGTTCCCGAATACATCGGTTCCACGAATCACTTGGGAACAAGGCTTGCCAAGGACGGAAGGAGCCTCGCAACCTGTTAGCCTTACACAAGCCTTGTTCCAAGCGGCTATCCGATGCGTTCTATCAACGACAAACGCCGGCTCGGTTACTCGATCCACGATGTTCAGAATGTCCATAAACGCTCGCAGCTGGTGGTTATCGATTTCCCCAACCGCTTCGATCGCCCACCAATCGTTAAGTTGAGCTAACCCTACACCTCCAGGTCTCGCCCTGTCGAATGATAGTTTTTCATAATATAGATAACCCTACGGTTATGTTTATGCGTGCTTGGCCGGTTGCTTTTCGGTCGAACATTGACCTATATTGCGCCGGAACAGATTGCAGCAATTGACGCAGAGGAATGACCATGACCCTCGATCGTTTCAAGGTTTTCGCGGCTACCGCCAGATACCGTAGCGTGACCCGGGCCTCGGAAGAGCTTTACATCACGCAGCCGGCGGTCACCAAGCAGCTAAAAGCGCTGGAGCAAGACTTTAATATCAACCTCTATCGGCGGAACGGTCGGGGAATCGAACTGACCGAGGCGGGACAGGCCTTTCTTGGAAAGGTCAAGACAATACTCAGGAACTACGATTCACTAACCCAGACATCGAGGGCTAACGGTTCGGCGGCTAAGTTTGAAACTCTCACCATAGGCGGAACTTACAGTCCGTCAACTTCCTTGCTGCCGTCGCTTATGGCACGATTCAAGGAAAGCCATCCCGCGGCAGCACTCTCCCTGAGAACCAACAACAAAGTGGTTGTTGGAAACTTGGTTCTCAACGGTGACGTGGATATGGCAATATTATTATTGACTGACGTACTACCGAACCGCCGTCTTGCGATGGAGCCTTTTTGCGTTGAGCCTCTGATGGCATTTGTCCATCCCCGGCATCCTTTGGCTAAAAAGCCTCGTACGACCTTGGAAGACTTTGGACGGGTCGGTTTTGTGATCAGAAAACGTGTAGGCCGCACAGGAGCGACTAGTCAGTATTTACAGGATCTTAGGAAACAAGGAGTGGACCTCAAGGTGGTCATGCGCTGCGATACGCCGGAGGGAGTGAAAGAGGCGGTGAGAAACAAAATGGGTGTGGGATTGCTGTTCCGTGAGTCGGTGGAGAACAATATCAAGCGTGGTGAGTTCAAAGCGATCGAGCTGCCGGTCGATGCCGTCGAGGCTGCAAATTTTATCGTCTACCACAAGAGCAGACCGCTCTCCCCTTTGGCCCAGGATTTTCTCACTCTCCTGCGGCAACGGCAGGATCGGTCCATCAAAAGCCCAATACAAAGAAAAAAAGCTCGCTAAACCACTGCCGCTGAAACGCTTTCTCGGTGTACTCATTCGCCTTTCTGGCAATTATCCGAGTACGGATCAAGTTGAAGGAGAACTCAGCTCAATCCTGGGGTTCGTCTAATAAGTTTTGGCCGGAGTACTGACTCAAATATAATCGGCTTGAGTGGAGTCACACAGCAAATAGGGATTTTACTTTTGCGCATCCACAATGCGGCTTTGTTCCAACGAGCCGCCGAAACACAGAGCTTACTGGCTAAATCAACAGGGAATGGTGGGAATGGCGTCAGGGAATGGCGTCAGGCTTGACAGATAGGAAAGATATCTTATAAGAAGGCGTGGTTATGCCACGGCCGCCGCGTATTCTCGTTGCTGGAGCCCTGTATCACACGATCGCCAGAGGCAACGGCGGCCAGAAGACTTTTCTCGATGAGAACATCCCGGCGCCGATTATTTTCCCATGTAGCGCAGGGGACGCGACTATATACCCACGGGGCGGGATGACAGGATCCCGCCCCGTGGAATATTTCCGTAGGGTATGGAGATTTAGCGCGCTTTCTTTTCCAAGGCGCCACCCTCTTGTGGCAGGATTTCGGTCACCCTCATCTGGCCATCTTTCTCGGTGTACTTGATGACGACTTTGGCTCCTTCTTTGGCATTGGTCTCGCCTTTGACCTTGCTACCCAGAACAAAGCCCTCTTCTCCCTTGTCGGTCTTCACCAACAACTGCTTCTTGGCTTTATCCACCTTCACCACCGTCCCCTTCGTTTCCACATCAGCAAAGACCAGCGCCGGGAGAAGCGCCAGAACCAATACAATTGAGCTGAGCTTCCGAATCATACGATCTCACCTCCTTCCGTCGATAATGGAGTGGCTACGCCTCTTTAAATTATTTATTCCTATCCGGCTCCCGGCCACGATCCACGGACTCGTCGGGATCTGAAGACCGAGAAACTGCGTCATTGACTATAGGCTCTCTCTAGGCCCGCCCGAGGCTCTTCATCATCCGTGATTTCGATCTCGAAGGGATAGGCGTAGTCGATTACCCCGTTGTCCCAGCACACACTTATGAGATGGCGACCGAGATTGTCGAGGTCAAACTGGATAGTCCCTTCGGTAAATCTCCTGGTTAAACCCTGGTGGCTTCTGATGTCTTTGGTGGCGCGACATCTCATTCCAGTCAGCATGGTATTGATCATGTCCAACCCTCCTTCGCTCCAAGCACGCAAGGGGGCGGCCCGGTTGCTCTTTTCCGGAATTTCCGCACTCGCCGGTAAGAGAACACCCGCGCCATCGAGCCCTCCCGCTTATCTTTCCCGCTGCTCCGCGCGTAATCGTTCGTTATCTCTGCGCAGCCGTTCCAGCTCCATCTGATTTTCATCAATCTGCCGTTGCTGCCCCGTCTGTCTTTGTGCCTGGCTCATGAGTTGATCGCCGATCAGGGCGCCTGCGAGCAGACCAATGGGTCCGCCAATCAAGGCGCCGGCAACCGCATGACCGACGGTACTGCCGATAATGGCGCCGGAACCGGCGCCCACTCCCGCGCCGATCAGCCCGCCCTGTTCCCTGGTAGTGAGCGTACTGGTACAACCGCCGCCGACGACACTTAGAAAAGCCAAAATCGACAAAACTTTGCTTGCCATGATGATCCCCCCCTCATGATTTTGTAATTGCGCTCAACCCTGCGGCGACTCTGCTGCAGGATCCTTCCCCATTCGCTGGCGCAACGCACTTTCCTCTTTGAGCTCCCCAATCGTTACCGTGACGGTCAACTCCCTTGTCTCCCTCGCGACCTTCAAGGGCACGCGCTTATTCACAGGAGTGCGCGCGATCATAATCGGGAGGTCCTCGGGCTCCTTGATCTCTTTGCCGTCAAATTGAGTGATGACATCTCCCATTTTGATGCCCGCGCGATGGGCCGGTCCGCCCTTCGCAACGCCCGCTACCAGGGCGCCGCGCGCCTTATTCGTCCCGAGAGATTCAGCGATCGAGGGCGTTACCCTTTGAATCACCACGCCTAGAGAACCCCTCGTGACCTTTCCTTTCTCTTTGAGTTGGGGCACGAGATCTTTCACCAAATTTATGGGCGTCGCAAAGGCGATCCCGATGTTTCCCCCTGTTTGACTGACGATCGCCGTATTAATCCCGACCACTTCCGCCCGCATGTTTATCAACGGACCTCCTGAGCTTCCGGGATTAACCGGAGCATCGGTCTGGAGGAAATCGTCGTAAGGTCCGGCGCCGATATGGCGGCCCTTCGCGCTGACGATCCCGGAGGTCACGCTACTGTCCAGGCCGAATGGATTCCCGATCGCCATCACCCATTCACCTACCGCAAGCTTGTCCGAATCGCCCAAAGGAGCCGCCGCGAGGTCGGTCTTGGCGTCAATTGTGATGACGGCAATATCTGTTTTTGGATCCTTGCCGAGAACTTTGGCCGGGAACACCCTCCCATCCGCGAGCTTCACCATGATCTTTTCCGCTTTCTCAACCACGTGATAGTTGGTGAGAATCGTGCCGTTGGGCTCGATGATGAAGCCGGAACCGAGGCTTTTCTGGCGGGAAAGAGGCCCGCGGGGTAGATCGCCGAACAATCCGTTGAACGGATCCTCTTCCTCGGAAGGACCAAGAAACTCTTGAGTCCTTGCGCCGGTTCGGGTCGCGGAGATGTTGACCACTACCGGTTTTAGCTTTTTCGCCAAAGTTACGAAATCGGGCAACCCCTGAGTGGTTGTGGCAGAGAAACCGAGTGTCGGGCTGCCAGGAAAACCCGTTGGGCTTCGACCGATTTCCACGCCCAACAGCAGGGCGAATAAGGCCACGGCCAAAAGCATAGCAGGGCCCAACGTCTTGCGACCCTTTGTGGTATCTTTCATTTTAGAACCTCCGGCTCCCGTACTCCGCGCATCCCGCCAGAATCAGGTACACCATCGTCTGACCCCAAGCGCCGGGATCAAGTGCGACACCAGGGGACTCGGCGCTTTCATAAATTTGTCCACTCCCTTGTCGATAGCGTGCCGCGCGCATTGAATTTTCCCGCCGCTCGCTTTTGTCTATAAAATGCCCCACCAAACCGGCTAGCGGCGCCACGGCTGCCAGTGGCGGTTAGGACCGCAGTCACGACAGACAACGCAGCCCGTCGCGGTCGTGATGACAGTCGTTGTGACCAACGCAAGCATGAGCGCGCTCAACACCGCCAGAAATGTCTTTTTAATCTTCATCTTTTCCATTTCGTTTCTCCTTCCCGCCCGGTAGAGAGACTCGGACCGGATGGCAGTTAAATGCTCCTGCCGCCTGTTTGGAGCAACGGCGGTGCCATCTTGAGAACTTTTTGTAAAATTGAATACTTACCGGAACGTCACCGGCTATAGCTAAGTAAAAAGGTAAGACTAGGGAAAAGTTTACTCGTGTGGATGCCGGCCCACCACGGCGTGCATTTTTGCGGGATCGGGGTGAAATGTTTACGGACTGTTAAAAAAATCATTTGTGCGCTTCGATACTTCGAAGTCGCAGAGTCGAAGAACGTTTCCAGATTTTTTCACCAACCCGCTAGACAATCCCGCGGAGAACCGCTGACAGCTCTAGTTTGTGAAAAACGCGAAAGCGCGCGCCTCGATGCTCTGGCGCGCCGGCGCGTTGCGAGGAGAGGCGGGATCGACGAACGATGTGTGAGGGGTGAAGCGAGCACGACCGTCCTTTAAAGAATCATACACTTTGAACACCAACGCCTCGTCGCGCCGCATTAGAGGAAAATAGAACCAGCGGTGCTTGGGATTGTACTTTAACCTGTAAGTCTGCCCCACCCGGTGCGGGTAACGGCGTTCCGCCACGAGATAATCCTCCATCGCGACGCTGCTGGCGTCGGCAACCGCGAGTGGGTTTGACTGGATCGGCTGATTGATCGCCCGCCACACCTGGATGATGGCAAAGCGATGCGCAAGCAATGCTTCGGCCTCGTCGGGGAGAAACTCACGCACCCGGTTCGGTCCAGACAATTCGGTATAGTCGTTGTGCGCCGAGAGCACCGGCTCGCGAATGAGTTTCTCTTCCCGCTCCGCCTCGTCGCCCGAGCGCAGCGTGTGATCGAAGATCGCCACGCGCGACGCCCCCGACGCACTCTTGATCAGCTGCTCGACCTCCGGGTAGTAAACCGTTTTCAGTTGCTCGGCGTCGAAGAAGTCCGCGACCTTCGTCTTGTGCTCGACGAAGACAAATCCCTGCTCATCGAGCGACAGCCGGCCGGCGATCAGCCGGCCGTTGCCGACCTGCATCGGCTTCAGCTCATGCGTTCCCGTTTTGCGCCGGCGAATATTGTTCGGGCCGAAGGTTTCGTTGACGAGCTTCTCGCCGGTGTCTATCGTATACGGGATTTCCGCGGTCACGGTTTCAACCATAAACGACGCCTCCATCTCTGCACCGATGGTATCATCAGGCTCGGTGTCATGGCAATGCGCGATGGCGCTCGGTTCAACCCGGATTCCGCAGTGGGAAAGTGACGCTGTGAGCGAGGGGCAAACCTTGCGCAACGAAGACAATGCTATTCTACCCCTGAGCTCAGGACAGATCTCGCTGCTGTGCGAACTTTGTCAGAGTAATAAGGCGTTGTCCCAAGCGGCAGAAAAGACTTTGAAACAGCACCCCTGGCTGTCTTCGCCGCTCCAGGCTTCTCCTGAGCGCAGTCGAAGGGTTCGCCCCTCGCTCATGTTCAACTGCAGAATTCAGGTTCAAATCACGTTGAGCGGCGTGAAGGAAAACAATCAGAAGGGGCAAACCCGGCTGAAGGTGTTTGGCGCTGAAAATCTTGACCCCTGACGCGGGTTGAGAGTCACCTGGCCTGGAGTGCGCCGATTACAGAGTCCAAACAAGATCTCTGACGGTAACTCCCTCGGTTCAGGGGTCGGCGGCCGGTAAGCGATCGACGTCTGACTGGTCGTCATGGAACGTTATTGGTCAATTTGGTCGTAAGCGCAGGGAGAGATTCTTCCATCGCGGGCTCGACCCACTGCACGGGTACGGCCTTGCTGGGCTTGACGCCCAGTTGCTTGAGCATCTCGGCCTGACGGATGACGTTTCCGCTCCCCTCGCTGAATTTTTTGCGGGCCTCGTTGTAACTGTCTTGCGCCTGCTGAATGCGCTCGCCCACCTTTTGCAGATCGGCTATGAAACCGACTAGTTTGTCATAAAGCTCGGCGCCTCGGTTTGAGATGTCTTTAGCATTGCGGCTCAGGCCTTCCTGCCGCCACAGATAGGCGACCGTGCGCACGACGAACAGTAGCGTGCTGGGGCTGACCAGCAACACGTTCCTGTCCCAAGCCTGCTGGAACAGCTCGCGGTCGTTGGTTACGGCCAACATGAAGGCCGGCTCCAGTGGAATGAACATGACCACGAAGTCCAAAGACTTAAGGCCGTACAGCGTCTGGTAGTTCTTCTCAGACAGGCCCTTGATATGCGCGCGGATGGAAGCTAGATGCCGCTTGAGAGCAGCGGCGCCCTCGTCTTCGTTCTCGGCGGACGCGAACGCCCTGTAATCCGGCAAGGTCATCTTGGAATCCACCACTAGATGGCGGTCGCCGGGAAGGTGAATGACGACGTCTGGAATGACATGTGTCTGCCCGTCTTCACTCTTGACGCTGCCCTGACGTTCGTAGTGTTGGTCGCGCAGCAAGCCAGCCTTTTCTAACACGTCGTCCAGGATGATTTCGCCCCAATTGCCCTGGGTCTTTGGGTCGCCTTTGAGCGCAAGTGTGAGGTTTTGGGTGTCTTGGCTTAGCGTGTTATTGAGCTGCGTGAGCATCTTGACCTGTTCGACGAGCGCACTGCGGTCCTTACCTTCGTTGATGTACACTTCTTCAACCTTGGCCTGGAAAGCCTTGATCTTCTCCTGCAGGGGATTGAGAAGTTGGCCGAGGTTGGTCTGGTTCTGCTCGGTGAACTTCTTGCTTTTCTCGTCTAGGATTTCGTTGGCAAGCGCCTTGAACTGGTTGCTCAACTGCTCACGCGCCTCGTTAAGCAGCGCGAGTTTCTCCTGAACCTGGGTCCGCTCTTTCTCCAGTGTGGTGTTGAGCTCGGCGATCTTGGCTTTGAATCCAGCCTGATCTTGCAAAAGGCTGTCACGCTCGATCGAAAGTTGCTGATGAGCCTGCTCAAGTTCGGTGAGTCGCTTCTGTTTGGCGGCAACATCGGCGGTCAGGCGGCCGTTCGCCTCCCGCCAGTCCGACACGTCCCTCTTGAGTTTTTCGGCTGCTTCAATCGTTTCTTTCTGCGCAGTCTCTACGTCTGCTAACCGTTGGGAGCGCTCGGCGAACTGAGCGCGCTCACGGCTGGCCTTGTCCAGGTCGGTCTGAAGGTTCTGAGCGCGAGCTTCCATAGCCGTCAGACGTGTCTTGAAACTTGTAATCTCCTGCGCGGCGGCTTTGAGTTGTTCCGCAAGTGAGGTGCGCTCCACTTCGCCGGCGGCTCGGCCGTTCGACTCAGCGAGCGCGAGCTTGCTCTTAAACACGAGCCAAGCTACGACCCCGCCGGTCAACAAACCGACAGCCAGAAAGATGAAATGGGCAATAGAAACTTGCATGGTGGCCTCGACGTTTAGATCATTGGCACGCGCGAGACAGTCTCCGCACCTTCACCTTCACACAGGCATCCAGCGCAGACGACAACGTATCCAAGCGGTCAACGTTATATTCAAGAAGGCTGTTGAAGTGGACCCCTTGCCCGCGAGCGTTGTCGTTGGAGGTGACCCAGCGTCCGAGAATGGCGGGAACGGCCAAACATTCCGGATGGATTCCCTCGGTCAGCCGAGCAACGGCGCGGAACTTTTTCCCGCTCGGCGTTTCTAATTCGATCTCATCTCCGTTCACGATCCCCTTGCCTCTCCCCGTCGCCGCGTTCATGCCGACGGTAAAGACTTTGCCACTGCGGTGCGCCAGCTCAACCAGCCATGGGTTCTCACCGGTGATCGTCAGAGTCAGGAAAGGCACTTTCTGGTTGACGACAAATAGGTCGTATTCCGCCGGACTCTCGGAATGGGCCGGACAGGGGCGCCATTCCGTCAGTGGAATATAGTCTGAAGTATCCCAGGGAATATTGTGCTTTTCAGTGAACTGTTTGACATCTTCTCCTGCTCCGATGAAGTGCTCCAGGTAGAGCGGAATGCGGCCCTTGTGAAAAACGCGAGGATAGCTCTGCTCCACTGTCCGTTTCCCGAGTTTGCAGTAGCCATGCTCCTGGAAATAGTCGAGCCCGTGCTCTTCCCCGCAGTACGATTTGAGCCACCGATCGCAGATCTCCTCCCAGGTGTACTTGCGCGACGGATCGAGACGAACGTCAACTTCGAGATGCGCGGCGGCATTAAAAGCGGTGTACAGGTCAGGCAGGATATCCAGCCTTTCTGCCGCCTCCAGGAGAACTTCCATCCAGTAACGCGCCTGCCCCATGGGTTTGACCACCGGCTGCTGGAAGTTGAAGCACCAGTCGTCGTCGGGCAAGGGCGCATTGTTGTAGTGAATGTACGGATTGAAGACGACGGGCACTAATCTCTCAAGCGCATTAGAATCGGGCAACAGGAGGTCGGCGAACTCGGTGGTCTCGTTATGGTGGTCGGCGAACGAAACCATGAACGGCACCCGCTTGAGCGCCTCGCCCATTACTTCCGGATCTCCGGCTGTGGCCATCAGATTGGTCCGGCACTGGATAAAAACTTCCGGCCCGTAGGTCAGCCCAAACTTTTCGGGATAAAGCACGCCCAGCCAGAGCATGGTCCGCGCGTAGACCGATACCGGAAACAGCTCCACCAGTTCCAGGCTTTCCGGCTGTTTCACCTTGCGCGGCGGCACCGGCGACATGTGGGTATTGGTGTAAGGATTTCCCGCAACGAGCAGGCCATCGCAGCCTTCTTTCGGCCCCCAATTGGGTCCCGCGGCGGAGGAATTAATCAGGCCGCCGGGCACATCGACGGCGCCGAGCAGCAAATTGATATGCGCGATGCTCATGCCGTTGAGCATGCCGTGCTTGTGAGCTGAAATCCCCCGATACCAGCAGGCGGCCGCGGGGCGAAAGGGAAATTCACGCCCCTCTAGGTTGATCGTGGAGCCCACGCGCGCAGCCTCTATAAGCTCCCCGGCTACACGCCTGATCGTTGCCGCCGGGATCGTCGTTATCTCAGAGGCTTTCTCCGGCGCATAGGAGCGCAGATGTTCTTTGAAGAGCTGGAAGGCAGGCGTCGCCTTAACACCCTCCAGCTGGAAGCTCCCCTCAAGTGCGGCATCGTTGGGCTCGACGGCGCCTAGAGCGCCGGCACGGCCGTTGAGCGCGTCCCACACCATGGGAGTGCCATCCTTTGGGTCCCGAAGGTAGTGTCCATCCGGACGGACAAGATATGTGCTGTTGGTGTACTGCTTCAGGTAAGCTGCGTCATAGCGCCCCAACTCGTTCACAAGTACGTTCATCAAAGAAAGCGCGAAGGCGGTATCGGTGCCGGGGCGGATAGGAATCCACTCGTCGGCCTTCGAGGCTGCATGGGAACAGACGGGGTCCACTACGACCAATTTCATCCCGCGCATCCGAGCCTTTGCCATCTCGCGCGCGAGACCCATGGCGTTTTGCTGCGCGACAAAGCCATGGGAGCTGCCGAATATCAGCAGATAGTTGCACAACCCGAGATCGGGGTGAACATCGTTGGAGCCGGTGATTGTGAAGGCAACGGGATGCACACCGTTGCCGCAGAAGAAACCGGCGGCGGTATTGGTGACGTTCGGGCTGCCAAAAGCGGCCATGAAGGCGCGCAATAAAAAATAGGAGCTGCGGTCAAATGTCGCCGCAACCAAGGTGCGGGGATCCTTCAAGCGCGCCGCGCGCAGCTTCTCCACAAACAGATTCATGGCCTCGTCCCATGAGATCTGCTTCCACTTGGGATCCACTCCGATTCCCTTCTGAGGGTTGGTGCGCAGAAAAGGGCTCGTGACCCGATGGGCATTATAAAGGTTCATCAGGCCTGCGTTCCCTTTAGCGCAGGTCTTACCGTAGTTGGGCGGCGCCTCCGGGATTCCCTCGATCTTCACCACCACACCGTTGACCCGATGCACCCGAATGCTGCAGACGTTGTAGCACATGTCACAGGCTGTGGGGACCCATACGTCTTCCCAGATTTCGCCTGCCGCTTGCCTGTCTAGCATAGATCCCCCTCCGTTAAAGAGACTTATTCAGCCACCCATCAATGGGGGCCCCAGAACCACGATCTCGACCTGGCTTTGTGAACCGTCGCTGAGTTTAGCCTGGAGGCCTCCCTGGGTCATGGCGTTGCGTCCATTGATGAGGACCGCCGCATGGGCTGCGAGATCTCCATTCTCCAGCAGACGATCCCCCAGTTCTTGGCCATAACTGGCTACCAGCTTCTCGATCAAGCCGCCCAGCGTGGTCTCTTCCGCGACCAGAACCGCCTCCTCGCGCCGCCCTACGAGACGCTGGATAAGACCCACAAATGTTATTTTCACCTCAACCACAGGGATCAACGTGAAGATATACCACTACTCTACGCCCGAGAACAAATCGGTAGCGATGGGCCGGTCTTCACTGCCACATTGTGTGATGATGTCAACGAAATGCTTTGCACCTCTCGCCTCTCCGCAATACAATCGGCAACAGAACTTCCCGGGGAAAAAGGAGAATCGACTATGGCGCTGACCGTCAAAAAGATCGCGCTTTGGCGCAAGGAAGTTGAGAATAGGGCGGGAATTCTTGCCGGTGCTCTCGCGCCGCTTACCCACGCTGGAACAGATATCCATGTCGTGATGGCATACCGCTATCCGGGCCAGGAAGCCAAAAGCGCTATTGAACTTTATCCGGTTGCGGGGAAGAAGGCCGCCACCGCGGCCAAGGAAGCGGGCTTCAGCGCGTCAAACATCCCCGCTCTGCTGGTCGAGGGAGATAACCGGCCGGACCTTGGGTACGCAACCGCGCAGGCCATCGCCGATGCGGGAATCAGTCTTGATTTTCTTGTGGCCCAGGTTGTGGGAAAGAAATTTTCCGCGGTTTTTGGGCTTGAGTCCGACGCGGACGCCGCCAAGTGCGTTGCCTTAATTCGAAAGGCTGCGGCCGCGAAGAAAAGATAACCATAATATCTTCACCGGCCCCCCGCAAGATATTCCGCGGCGCAGAAATACCTTTGGCCGTTCGATGCCATCACCGAACAGAAACCACTCGCCATTTATTCGCATAAATCCGCGCTACTTTTTCCCGCGGTATATAGTGAAGGAAGCTCCCATCGTCTTCAGGGTGCGCTGCCTTTGCTTGAGCAAGAACCTCTTCGGGCGTGTCCCCGACGAACAGTTCTTCGCCAGCAACACAAATGCACTTGCCGCAGTGGCGCGTGTACACCTCGGCGGCATGCGCTTGCAGCCAGGCGGCGTTGCGGTCAAATCGTTCGCGCTGCGCCCGCGCTTTGGCAAGCTCCTCGGGGTCGGTCATCTCTTCCATCACCAGCGGGTGTTGCTTGTGTTCCATCTCGAAATCCTCTTACGGTAGCGCCTTAGTTCACGTTCATTGTATCTTCCGCTCACGGGTGAAAGCAACCACACCTCCAAAGCGGCAGCCGAGTCGAGGATGCAAACCACCAAAACGAGGGGAACGGGTTCGTCAGGTTTAGAACAAGTATGCCAATGCAATGCTCCAACAGTTTCCTCCCGATTCTCTTCGCTTCATCGGTAGGGAGTCCGCTGCGGGCGGATCGTGATCTCCACGGGACAACAAATCGGCGGAGAAGTCAGAACGTAATGCACGGCCTGGGCGATTTCGTCGGCTTGAATCATCTTGCTGCGGTCGAGCTGGCGGTTGGGCGGGATGAGCGGGGTGTCGACGAAGCCAGGTAGAATCACAGACACTTTGGTTGGCAAGAATGACTACGCCGAGATTGCCCCCTACAGTCGCTCTTTATCCTGCCCGGGCGATTTTGGAAAAGGAAAAGGAGTGAAATCTTTTGTTGACAGGCCGGCGTTACGACATCGTAGACTGTCCGACAAACCGTATTTCATCGGGGGCAAAACATCTGAGGGAGGGTTCTAATAAATGCCAACAACTCGCAACAAAAGATTTGACCCTTCTCGCCTTCTCACTCTGGTAGAGGGTAGGGTCAGCAAACCTTAATGATCTTCTTGGATTGATCGGTCGGATTACGTGAACGGAATAGGGGTGGCTTTTTCGAGGTGCAACATGCGCTCTAAAAGAGCGATCCCAGGTCGCGGAGTGGGCGGAACGTGCACGCTGCCGAAACACAGAGAAGCGTACGGGGATGGTTTTGGCGGCGAAAGTGATGCGCTAAAGCGGAAGAGCTGGACACGATCCTTCGGTGTGTTCGGCGGCAATGAGTAGAATATGTGATCGCACTTACGTCGGCATCACTATCTGGATCAATTTCCGTCCCAGCCCCCCAAGCTATCCGCCTAAGGCGGAGCGAGACTTCCCTCATCAAATGAGAGTCACCCTATGGATCACGACAGCAATTCATCTGGACATGCAGAATGTTCTGCATGCCCCCGGCGACCCCATGCGTTCTCCTGTCCAGGGATCCAACCCGGCACGTAAGGAAAGCGGTAATGACATCTGACACCGGGCTCCGTCTCCTGAATGAACTACCGCGCGGCTGGTCATGCCGCTTTGCGCCTTGCTCTCTTGGCTGGCTCCAACCTGATGCTACACCCCATGGCTGACAAAACATTCATGACGGTCCCGATCCGTGGGTTCCTGCCTTTTGAAAGTGCTTTATAAAGGCTTTCCCGATTGAGGCCCGTAGATCCCGCGATCTGCGTGAAGCCATAGGCCCGCGCAACGTCTCGAAGGCCCAAAAGCAAAAGATCCGGGTCGTTTTCTTCGAGAATAACATTCAGATATGCGATTGCGTATTCTGGATCCTTGAGCCGTTTGTCCAGACCTTCCTCGTAAGCTCTGCTCGCCGGATAGATCTTTTTTCTTCTTTCTTTCATCTCAAGGTCCTCTCCTTCCACTCGTCCCAATATCGCTTCGCTAGTTTGATCGCTTCTTCCTGCCGCTTTTTCGTGCTCCCAAGAAGCAAGACGACCAGCGTCGTACCGTGTTCACCGAAGTAGAGTCGGTAGCCGGGGCCGTAGTCCAATACGACCTCTTGCACCCCCTCACCTACGGATTTATGTTGTCCCAGGTTGCCCAGCCGGACTTTGGCGACTGTCTTTTCTATAAGTAACTTCGCCCGCCGATCTGCCAACCCGTTCAGCCATCCGTGAAAGACGTCTTTCCCGTCCCGTGTCACGTAGGTTTCGACATTCCTCGGAACGGCTTGTGGCATACGTTGAATCCAAGTGTAGCCAATTGGCTACGCCCTGTCAAATCGTTCGTGTCTCCCCGTCCTTGCAGCGTTTGAATGCTCGTGAACGCCGGCCGTTTCTTCAGGAGATCCAAAAACGTCGAACATCGCGTGGGCCGACGCGTGGGTCCTGGCGGACGGATTTTAAGGAATGTTATGCGAGGCGCCGCTCCCGGTGTTTTCGAGTTTTCGCAATTGCGAAAACTCGAAACAATGACGCTAACGTTTTATAAAACCAAATATCGGAGGGCTGACGCCGGGTTTGTGTTCGGCGGAAAGGAGTAGAATATGTGATCGCACTTACGTCGGCATCACTATCTGGATCAACTTCCGTCCCAGCCCCCCCCCAAGCTATCCGCCTAAGGCGGAGCGAGACTTCCCTCATCAAATGAGAGTCACCCTATGGATCACGACGCAATTCATCTGGACACACCAAATATCACGTCTGACTCCGGCCCTTTATTTTGATGAAAGCATCTATCAAGGCGCGACACCGGCTTCACGACGGTTCGCAAATGTCACAGGTAAAGATTTGACCCCGATCCTCCGATCCTGACCCCTTCTCTGACCCGCCCCAAAAAAATGTTACCATGGTCCTCGGGTTTTCTTGGGGTAAAGAAGCACTTGACGCCTACGTCGCAATGAGTATGATTGCGGCAAATTTATCTGTGTTGACTGGCGTAGAATAGGCGTGTTACGAAGAGACTTGCGGGGCCACATTCAACGCATCGAAAACAGCGGATCCATGTTTACATGTGGCAACACCACGAGACTATTTCTAAGGTCAGAAACAATGGGAATAGACGAGATTCGCAGACAGCAGCAAGATTTGACGAGGAACGCAACTGTCGCCGAAGTTCAACGTAGGCACGCAAAAATATTCGAAGACGAGTTCCCGAAGATACTAAACTTGGTAAAGGAAAAAGCGTCAATTTTGGGTATAACTGTCAAGACAACCACTCTTAAGACGGTGAGTGCGTTTTTGTCGTTAGAGAAAATCTATGGTCCTTCTCTTACAACCACCAATGCATACGAGTCATCTATAATATTGCCAGGAACTAAAATGGGTCTACGGATCGAAACTTTTAAGTACGGTGAATTTTATAAGGATCGCGCCGGTCACTTAAGGTTGAGGTGGCAAGAGAAGCAGTACCAGCCTTCCACCGGTCTTACGGCAGACGTGGCAGCCGACATTCCTGTTTTGCCGATCTACGTCCGCTTTTGGCAAGAGAATATATGGCGCGCTTGTGGCTATCTTTGGCGGGGCCAGGAAGATAATAATCACATTGCTCAAGCTATAGTGTCGATTCTTACGACCGGGAAACCAGAACATCAAGATTTCAATCCTAAGCCACGGTGCTTCATTGCCTCGAGCATATTCGGAGAAGCCGCGGAGGAGGTTCGCATCCTTCGAGATTTCAGAGACGAGAGTCTTTGCAAATGGGGTTCGGGACGGTTCCTTATTGAACTCTACAATAAATTTGCTCCCCGATTTGTGTCTGTTATTAATTCAAGTCCACTCATACGAACCGTCATAAAAACCGTCTTGTCAGGGTTAGTGTGTATTCTGTCTCATTATACTAAAACCAAAACAAATAGAGGGGTCAGTTGACTGGCGTAGAATAAGCGTGTTACGAAGAGATAAAAGATAGGAGGATCTAACAATCAAATACGTATCAGTAGTTCTATATAGAGGCAAACGGGTCAAGTCTGGAGTTGACTAAATCTATACCGTCTCGACGGTCTACAGGCTCAACTGCGAAGACCAAGACCAGTGAGAACTATACAACTTCAGATTTGACCCATCGATTAAAGCTCAGCGGCGCGGCAAGGATGACTGCGTCCACCCTGCCGCTCTCCAGCGCAGTAAAGCGCTCGGGCGTTCCGCCGACCGATAAAAGCACAACGTCGCGCGGATAATGGAGACCATTCTTTTCCAACATAAGGCGCAAAAGACTGGTGGCTCCGGAGGTGAGGCTCGAAACACCGATGGTAGCGCCTTTAAGGTCTTTGAAGCTGCGGAATTTTTTCCCCGCAACGAGCGTATAGGTCGCCCCGTTGATAATGCCGCCCACGACCTCCATGTCCTGCGCCCCCTTTTCATAAGCACCGATCATCGTATCGATGGAGGTCGCATCGAAATGGGTGGACCCGCCGATTAAGGCCTGGATGCCGGTGGTCGAAGATTTTAGGATCGGGATATCCACGTTGAGACCCTCCGCGGCAAAAAAGCCTTTTCTCTTAGCCACCCAAGGCCCCATGTACCCGACGGTCTTGGAGGTAGTTCCGAGAATCAGGTATTTTCCCTCTCCGCCTTTGGCGAATTGCGCCAAAGCCGGCTGTGTCAAGAGACAGAAAAGAAATACAAAAGATAAGAAACGAAAATCGATTTTTTTCATGTTTCCACCCCGTACGATCCTGATCCAGCCGGTTTCCTGTCTGAGCATCCAACATTGGGGAACCTATTTTTGCAGCCTCTCGCGACCAGAGCTTTACTCTTGCGTTACGGCTCGTTGCCGTGAATCCGCTCCCGACATGCTCTCTAAAAGTGAAAAGCATTCTAAGTGATTTGCCGGCTGGCTGACAAGGGGAAAAACGTCTCCTGTTGTAGCAAAGTGAATCTGTCAGGCTTAATGGCAACGTAATTATGTCAAGGTCTGCTAATGGGTGGGGCCCTTGATTGGGAGAGTGATCCATGAGATCAACGAATACGTCGCGACAAGGAGGGCGGAATATGAAGAACGTTAGATTCTGGTTGCTTTCGTTCATAGCTATGCTTTCCTCCGGGACCCTATCCCACGGTCAGGACACATTTTTCAAAGGTAAAACCATCCGTATCGTCGTTCCCTTTTCCGCTGGCGGCGGCTATGACATCTACTCCCGCATCATTGGACGCCACATGGGGAAGCATATTTCCGGCAATCCCTCCTTTATGGTCGAAAACATGACAGGCGCCGGGGGACTAATCGGTATCAATCATGTTTACAAAGTCGCCAAACCGGACGGCCTTACCATAGCTACCCCCATCGGCACGATGTTCGTCGATCAGTTAATCGGCAGGCGGGGTATTGAGTTTGACGGCCGCAAGTTCGAATATATCGGCGCGCCAGCCCAGGACACGCAACTTCTCGCGGTGCATAAGCGAACCGGCATCAAGACCATGGAGCAGTGGCTCGCACATCCGAAACCGGTGAAGTTCGGAAGCACCGGCCCGACCTCTGCAAACGAGAACATCGCAAAAATCGCCAAGGCGGCCCTCAATCTTCCTCTGCAAGTCATATCTGGTTACAAAGGAACTTCGGTCATACGGTTGGCATTCAACAGCGGTGAAGTGGATGGGATCGCGAACGCATGGGAGTCATTTGTAGCAACTTGGCCTCAAGAACTGCAAAATGGCGACCTTGTCGTTCTGGCGCAAGCCTCGGGCAAAAGCCACGCGAAACTGACCCACATCCCACTGGTCATCGACTACGCCAAAACCGAGGTGGGACGCAAGCTCGTCCAGGGCGTCATCAACAACTTCGGTGCGACGGCTCGTCCATACGTCGTCACTCCAGGCACGCCCAAAGACCGTGTGGAGATCTTACGCAAGGCCTTTATGGATACGATGAACGATCCGGAGTTTGCCGCCGAGCTAGAAAAGGCTAAACTCGATCTCAATCCACTGGACGGCGCCTCGTTGGCACGCAACGTCAAAGAGGTTTTTGATCTTGACCCGGCACTCATTCCTAAATTGGCGGAGATTTTGAAGTGACTCCCGAACCTGACCTGACCCTTGAACCTGACCTCTATTAAGACTGGCAGGGAGGGATCTCGGGAACGATCTGAATATGGATAGCCCCAGGGTTTATTACTGACCTGGTTTCTTGTTCAATTCGGCCAGGCGTAGCGCCGCTTTTTTCGCAAAGTCGCTATCCGGGTGCGTCTGAATAATCCGCTCGTACAATTCCCGGGCGTGGCTTTGATTATTTTGCAACTCTTCAAACTCGGCAGTTTCAAACAGTTGCTTAGGACTCACACCGCATCCAGCGATGCCGAAAAACAGGCATAGGGCGAATGCTGTGCAGATTATCGATTTAGTCAGTGGCATTACCTCGGTTCCTCCCCGTCGGGCACTAATGTGTTCAATCTAAAATATTAACGTTTCATTCTCAAAGGAACCTCTCACCTCTAAACAGCCCCTTCGTAAATAATCATCAAACGCTTAATCTGCGCGGATTTGGGGTCTACCATCGGAATTTAGTGAATATCAGAGTGGGCGGAACGTACACATGGCCCGAACACAGAGAAGCTTACGCGGGTGATTTCGGCGGCGACAGTGAGACGCTAAGGCCGGGAAACAGTGTCGCTTGAGCGAAAAATTCTAAACGTACTCACACATAGCGTGGACTGACCCCGGCGATCAACCTAAAAACTGATTGACAAAACCCAGGCTCGGGTAGTTTAATTTGTTCCAACGTAAATAAGAACTAAAAATTAGACGAGGTGAACTCGATGAAGAAGATCCAGGACAACATGACGAGACTGGCGGTTCTGATAATCATGGTGCTTTCATTTGTCTTCACATATTCCACCGCTTCCGCTCAGCTCACGAAGCTCAATGTCGGTTACGTTGGAATCAACTCGGACAACGTCATTGCCTGGGTGGCCAAAGAGGCGGGGATCTTCGCAAAAAACGGTCTGGATGTTCAACTTATCTATTTTGCCGGAGGAACCACATCAGTCATGGCCCTGGTATCGGGCGAGAGCCCCATTATTCAGACTGGCGCTCCAGCTATTGTCAACGCCGTTCTCGGAGGCTCTGACCCGGTAATGATCGCAGGCGGGGTAGTAACTCTTGACTACTGGCTTCTCAGCAGGCCTGAAATAAAAACCCCGGAGCAGCTCAAGGGAGGGGCGGTGGCGATCAGCCGCTTCGGCTCCTCTTCCGATTTTATCGTCCGCTACGCCCTGCAGAAGATTGGCCTTACACCGGTAAAGGATGTCGCCATACTCCAGATCGGCGCTCTGCCGGACCGTTTGGCCGCCATGGAGTCCAAGCGGGTGCAAGCTACGGTGCTCGCTCCTCCTGCCATGTATGTCGCGCAGAAGAGAGGGTTTAATATCCTCGCGGATGTCGCTGCGCTCGGCCTGGCCTACCAGGCGACGGGCGTGGCGACCACCCGCAAGTTTATCCGCGAGCATCCGGAAGTCGTCAGAAAATATATTAAAGCGCATGTGGACGCCGTTCATCGCTTCAAAACCGACCGCGAGACCGGGACCAGAATCCTCGCGAAATACCTGGGTCTTAAGGATAAGGAAATTCTTGACAGGACCTACGAAGGAGCGATCGCCGAGAACAAATTGCCCGCCAAGCAATATCCCACCCTGGCGGGTATTAGGACTATCCTCGAGGCAGATCCAAAAGCAAAGTCGTCCAAACCCGAGGAGTTCGCCGACATGCGTTTTATCAAGGAGTTGGACGAGATCGGGTATATCGACAGTCTCTACAAGGGAAAAAAATGACAGGTCGAATGATTGTACTCGTTCAGGGGATCTTTCTGATCGTAGCACACTGGTGACTGATGCCCTGACTGCCGCTGCCCCGACAACGCCCACCCTGGTAGAGGGTAGGGTCAGCAAACCTTAATGATCTTTTTGGTTGAGGCTTACGAACCCGGTCGGACCGGCGCGATGGATTGATCGGGCGGATTAAGTGAACGGAATAGGGGCGGCCTTTTAGAGATGAAACATGCGCGCTATACGAGCGATCCCAGGTCGCGGAGCGGACGGAACTTACACGTTGGCGGAACATAGAAAAGCCGACGTGGATGATTTTGGCGGAGAAAGTGATGCGTTAAGGCCGGGAAACAGTGTCTCTTGGGCAAAAAATTCTTAAAGTATTCACGCATAGCGTGGTCCGACCCGTGTGTCCTAGCGGACAGATTGTAAAGAGCGTTATGCCAGAAGCCGCTTCCTTGAATGGCTGCAATTACTTCGCAGCGATCCACGCAAAATTCTGCGTGGCCAATAATCTTTCTAGACAACAACGTCGCCAATTTTTGCTCATCAACTTCGTGCAACGATTTTATTCACCCATGTTCGGCAAACCCGGTTAAAAGTCGCTTTGTGCCGCAACTGGGTCGAGATACGGCTTTATGAGCTGTACATAATGGACCCCGAACAGTGCAGCACACAATACCTCAGCACAATCGTCTTTAGAGATTTTAACTGGGGGCGTCCCCTCATGAACGATCTTGTTGCGAAGAGTCCGAAGTCGATTCAGAAGTCCTCGTAAGTCATCGCGTAGAACCGGTCCGTTGAGACAAGTCAAAAGAGCAGGCAAGAGGACGTTCAACTGGTGACCATACGTCGCGCCATCTTTAAGAAAGTTCTCGACGTAGTCCTTCGACGCAACTCTCGTTAGCCAACCCCCAAGGAGCTTGCCCAGTGCGCACTCTACCGCCGTGTTGGCCGGAATAATTACGGACTGATATTCATCATGAATATAGTAAATGAACGCATCGAGGAGATTCGTCCATGACTCATCATCGTTCACTGGAACCAGCCAGACAGCGTTAACCACCATCTCAGGTACTGCTTTGAGCGGCGTCTCGACTGGCCACGGGTAGAGCTCCAGAATGTGAGACACTAGTCGTTCCCGCCGATACTTGAAAGGCCGATTTCCAAGAATTTCTGTTGGATACCACATCGGAGTTTGTGGTGTGTAGTCAACGCTGAGTATTTTCGCATCAGCAGGGACACCATGATCAGTGAGATTAATTTTTGTTAGATTCTCCGAGTCTAAGACAACTTTAAAGAGCGTTGATCGCGCGCCTATCACCACCAGAGCGCGCGTCATCATAAAATTCTCTTTTATTCCTTTGAGAATGCTACCCCACCAATCGAATGGTTTACCGCATCGACCACATGGCTCTGTTTGTCTTCCGTGAAAATACCCAACCGGGATTTCGTTTTGAAACGGAACGGCAAAATTACAGTTTGGACATTCTACATGAGGCAGCCACTCTTTGTTCCAATTTTCCATACTGGCCAAGGGCGATAATAGGTATTGCAAGTCCAGGTTGCAACAGTGGCGGGGAAATGGACGGAGGTCAGAGTCATGGACGCGGGCCGCGGCGTCGGCCACGGGATCGCGCCTTTACTTTTGACGTTTCTCACCTGACCTGGATGTGTCCCGGAATCACGACGGCAAAGTTTTGCGAGGCCCGTACAGTCGCCGGCATTGAAGGTTAAAACGAGCGACAAAATCTAGCGTCCGGCGCCTTGCGATGAAGGTGCACGGGCATGCGCCCGTGGAACCGTTAGCTTATTCGGCGAAATCCGCTGAAGCACTCACCTTCCTTCGCTCTTCGAGCTACGGAGGGGCCGGCCGACACACTCACCCCCGGGCTCACGCCCCGGGGTCTCCTGCGTAGGCGGATAACTCGAAACCGCGATAGCTACGCCGCCGGTCCCTTTCTGATCCGACTAACCGCTCGAATATCCTAGTTCCGGCCTCTTATCAAGCGGGGCGGCCGCCGGACCTCGTATCGAAACGTCGTTTAATCAATGCCAGGTCGAGAAAACCAACCGGCTGTGAACGAGAGGTTCGAGAGGCAAAGCAAGAAAGCTGCGGCGCCTTACGCAAATTCCGCAAGCGTGGTCCGACCTGTGTGTCCTACGAATCACTGTGACGCAAATCGTTTCGTTCTCGGTGTCACCTGCAGGTACTGGAAGGCATATGGAGCGCAGCCCAGAGTGGCGTGGCCAGAAGCCAAATTATGGAGATGCAGTAATTGAGCCGCCGGATTGAAGCGCCGAGGTCCCCAGCCTAGCATTTGATCCGCGTCTTTCAGTGGTACAATATCGTTGCCCCGGTTGACCAACACGGCCGCCAAAGTCCGGGCGTCTGCTTCGGGATTCCAGCCCTTAACATGCAGATCCAAATTAAAGAACAGAAGCGCTGTTGGCGATATCCGCCCAAAACCGACGTTGCCCATGCCGAGGTGCACATGACGCTTAACCCATCCGCGTTCATCCAGCTCGTCCGCGGCGGTTGCAGCTTCAGTTTCAGTTAGCTGTAGTTCCTCGAGCACTTTGGAGGCCTCCAGCATCGGATCAAGGGTAAGACCGTTTTCGGAGCGTTCGGCAAGCAACACTGCCAGTCTTTGCGCGTGACCGGATAGACCGAGATCGGCCAGCAGCTGCGGCGCTGCCCACGCTGGGCGAGCCCCTAACGGTGGCTTCGTATGTACATCATGACATACGTTTAACAAGTCTCGGAGACCATCCTCGTAGGGTTCGAGCTCAACCCACTTGAGACCCCTGAGCGTTACCGGAATATCTTCGCCACTGAGGTTCCAAACGATCGGCAATAGCCTGGATGAACCCTCGATACGGTTGACCATGGCGGCATCGAGCTCGGTCTGTACCCATTCCGATTTAAGGCTGGTTGGCGTCAGCAACACTATGAAGTAAGAAGCGCTTTCGATCCCTTGGTCGATCTTGCGGCGGAGACTGTCGCCAGGTCGTAGTTCCCACGCGTCATACCAGACGTCGACACCGTTCTTGCGAAGATCCATGGCCAATTTCTCCGCCATCGCGTTGTCAGCACTGGAGTGGCTCAGAAATGCTTTGGGTGCTGCGGGTTTCATTGAAGTGCCCACGTCCGTTCTGACGGTGCCGATCTGCGGGTCTTGCCTATTGAAATTCGTATGTCCTTCCCGTTTTGCGGTCTCTGCCTGATTGGATAGAATGAAAAAATCGATGTCCGCAAAGACCTTTTTTCTCGCATGCTCCCAGCCCTCAGTAAGATCCACGGAAAACACGGTCGGTGCGATTTTGTTGGCGATCTTGCGCAGTTCTTCGGTTGGCCCCGAGACTATCGAATCACGATACCTTAGCACCTCTTCTTTCAGCGCATCTCCGAGCCCATCCCCGGAGTCAAGGCTCTGAGCCGAAAGCACCTTGACCAAAGACTCCCACACAACTTGCATCCGCGTTATGACTTCCTGATTGCACAGCTTTTTTACATCGAAAACAAGTCTTGGCGACTTCCATTGCCCGGCAACACGAAACTCATCATCAAGCTTTTGGATTTCATCTTTTAGATGGACTTGCAGTTGTTCAAACTCTACCTCAACGATCCTGTTCGAAAGTTCCACTACTTTTTGATTAAGCATAGAAAAGCCTCGACAGATTAGGGGGGAGGGTCAGAGGGGGGCAGTTCTTTATCTTTGCTGTTTTTCTAATGAATCACCCCGCAGCAAGCTGCGGGTCTACCAATAAGGGCCAAGGAACCGCTCGCCGTTGAAGTGAATCATGTGGTCGGGCGCATCGGCTACCCAAACCTCTGTCTCCCACGCGATGTCGCCGAGATATTTCAGTAGCGCTCTGCGATTGAGAAAAGCCGTCACAAACACAGGCCCTGCCTTGCTGCCGGCGAAGAGACTTTTCAACTCTGTCAATCGCTTCGGGTTCACGGGCCCGTGGCTCGTTACCGCCTCAATGAGAACAAGCCAGTTTCGCTTGATGAAATGGACAACCACATCCGGCATTTTTCCGTGTTCTTCGATCGCAACGCCGAGCGATCGAAGATAATCGGGATCAAAGTACGCCCACTTTTTGCCGGTATCGCCTACGTATACCGGTTTAGCGCCTGGAGTGAAGCGCGGGCAGAAGTCGTTGATAATTCTTTGGATCAAGACATTCTGTCCGCCCGCAGAAAGTCGAATGGTGGCGCCGGAAGCTAGATCGAGCGGGATGCGCTGCATATCACGCGCCTGCGCGTAGCGCTGCGCAAGAGTTCGGACGTCTGTCAGATATCGCCGACGGTGGCTATCCGTCATCCCCACGGCGGGCGACGGCAGAGACACTTTTCTGATTAGCCCGAATTCAGCAAAGCTTTCAAGCGTGTCCACAACGGAGGCTTCTGAAAGACGTGGTTTTCTTTTCATGTAACTAATATCCCATTTGGGGCCGTCCACCGGGCCGCGGCTTTACTTTTGACGTTTCTCATCTGACCTGGATGCTTCCCGGACTCACGACGGCGAAGTTTTGCGAGGCCCGTACAGTCGCTCGTATTAAAGGTCAAAATGGGTGACAAAATCTAGCGTCCGGCGCCTTTCGATACCTCGAAACCGCGGCGACTACGCCGCCGCCTGCAACGCGCTACCGTCGCATTGTCCAGTTAGGTGTTTCCTTCCGCCAACGCAGAGTCATTGGAATCTCCGATAGGCCTGCTCTCGATATATAAAGTATCGGGGCTGATATCTTGCTCATGCGGCCATTGGACGGTTCCGAAAGCGATTCTCACTTGTTTGAAATAGCCGATGTCTTTAAGCTCCGTGAATACTCCGACGTCCAGGTAGGGCCTGGCGTCAAATTTCCTGATGCTGTTGTCGTTAAACTTTAGCTCAAGAGAAAAGTCGTCGTTCGCTTTCACGGCGATAACCTTTTTCATTTCGCTTCTCCCTATCTCAAAGGCTCGATTCGAAAAATTGCCTGCCCGTTAACCGCCAGATGCCAATCTTTCATCAGTTCCTCTTGGTGAATCTCAATCCAAGCCTGTACCAACTTCATTTTAGCGGTTCTGAGAGTCCCTTCCAAGATCACGCCGTCCGGGATGGATATAACCGCTTCATCATCGCCACATTCAACGTGCACGTGCGGCTGTCGATGCTTCTTATTGTCGAAGTAGTACATCAATACGACAATGCCGTAAAACATCGAGACGACGGGCATTCGAGTTCACCTGCGGCTCAAAAAATTCACGCCGTTTCTCATAACAGAGCTAAAAAGAGCGTCAATCAGATCCAAAACATCAGTCGCGATTGTCCCGACTTTAACCCCAGTTGGAGGCATCTGTCCAGCTCTTCCAGACCCGGCTCAGGTTGACATAACGTCTCACTATCGGATAATTTCCCGCTTACACAAGCGAGGAGCAGGCCAGTCTGCTTGCGTGTGCTGGGTGCTAGGAGCCGGAGAAGGCGGGCTGGCAGGCGCAGTCGGGGGGCAAATCGGAGTTCGCGGCGGCTGAGCCTCAAAAGGAACTTCCTATCATTTAGCGTTGCGCAAGTCGCTGTGAAATACTCGCTGGCAATCTAACGTTACGGAGGATCGGTCGATGGAAAGTGGAACCAAGATTGAATTGCACCCCGAGTCTACGGGCTTAGTCATTGTCGACATGCAGGTGGAAGGGTGTGAACGGCATGGTCCCGGCATGAAGCCCGTCATCGCCAATATCCGTCGCCTGCTCGATCGTTTCCGTGAAATCAATGGAAAGATTATTCATGTACAATCTGTCCGCACCAAGGACCATCCTGAATTCACCGTCTTCGGACGACCCTACGGCTTATTAATTGGCAGCCCGGGAGCTGATTTTGTCGAAGAGCTAAAGCCACTCCCGGGAGAGAATGTTGTCCAGAAAAGCTCGCACGATTGTTTTTACAAAACCTCGATGGAGGCGGTGCTGGAAAAACTCGATCTCCGTCCTTGTCGAGATAAGATCGTCGTCACCGGCATCGGCTCAAGCAACTGCGTCTATCACGCGGTGATCGGTTTTCACATCAGGAACTACTACAGCATCGTGCCGGAAGACTGCATCCACGGTGTCCACCCGCAGTCGCAGCCGTTTGCCCTGCACCAATTCCGCTCCAACGCTTACAATTTCAATATTACAGTGACGTCCTCCGAGAGCGTCGGGCTCCTGCCCAAAAAGAATGAGTTGAAGGTAGCTGCCGTTCGCCGATGATAAAACACTCTGTTTGCGCGGCTTTAAAACTCTCTACTGAGCTCGCATTCGTTTTTCTACTCGTCTGTTTTTCGGGTGTCAGTAACTCTTCGCACGCCCAAACATTTAAAGTTCCCTTCGCCTCCATATCCCCGAACTACGCGCCGCTGTGGGTGGCGGATGCCGCCGGTCTTTTCAAGAAATATCAGCTGGATGTTCAACCTATCTATATCTCGTCCGGCTCTATCGTTGTCCCGGCATTGCTCTCCGGCGAAGTAAAAATCGCGAATATGAGCGGGGCGGCGGCGATTACGGCCTGGGCGAGAGGGGCGGACCTTGCTCTCGTGGCCGTGAGCTCGGACCGACTCCTGCACGCGGTTATGACGTCGGCCAAGATCAAAAGGCCCGAGGATCTCAAGGGAAAGAAGGTCGGGAGCGATCGCTATGGATCACTTTCGGACTTGGCGTTGCGCGAAGCGCTGCGTTATTACAAGTTGAGTCCTGACAGAGATGTGGCGATCATCCAAACCGGAGGCGTCCCGGAGCGTCTGGGTGCTCTTAAGGCAGGCGCCATTGACGGGGCAATGCTGACAGGGGACTCAAGGTTGCAGGCGGAGAAATTGGGTTACCATGCGGTCATAGAGCTGAGCGAATTACCGATCCGCTATCCTAGTGCCGGCATAGTCATTACTAGACCATTCCTTCGCAACAACAGGGATACGGTAAAGAGGTTTTTGAAGGGCTGGACCGAGGGGATCAAGATTGTGAAGACCGAAAAGAACCTTACGATGAGGGTTCTCAGGAAGTATCTCAAGACCGAGGACGAAGAGATTCTCAGTAAGACTTACGAAATCTACAAGGATGTCCACGAAAAACTCCCCCATCCAAGCCGCATAGGGGTAGCATTTGCTTTAGAGCGCTTGGCCGCCACCTTCCCTGACGCGGCAAAATTGAGGGTCGATGACTTCCTGGAGGGGGAGATCATGTTACAGCTGGAAAGAGATGGCTTTATCAGAGAGATCTACTCTGAAAGGCCCGTAAGGTAAGGATAAAAGGCCGCTGAGGCGATGTGAGAGTTCTCAGTAGCAGACCCTCCAAGGAAGTTCCTATCATTCAGTGTGAACTATGAAAAATCGCCCTGCGGAAAAAGCCAGTTACAAGATTAACGAATCTTATCGTAAGCAACCTTTCGGTGGAGTCATCAACCGAGATCCAACTACACGCTCATGGGCATGAAAGGCCACATAGACTTCGAAAACGGACCCTATTCCGAGTTCACCAGCCGGCGACTTTCACGACCGCTTGGAAGCCGAAGACCAAATGCGTCGCTTCGCGCACGACCGGATCGACAGCTGGTTTAGCGCGATACGACCCGGCAGTCTCTAGTCTCCTCGTGTTCGTCAATCCTGCGGCGGAACTTCCTAACGTGCCGGCGGCGTGCAGTCCGAAGCTGACTATGATCCTATGATTTTTCTGAAATTTTCCACCAGCTGGTTATACTTTCGACCCCATTCGAGCTGCGGCACGATGTGGAGCTCGCCAGAAGATTCCTGCAACCACCTAACCTCCTTGTGCACCGTCCAATATCCGAGTTTCTGCGCCAGAATCTCCTGCGCTTCTTTCGACAGGTAGAAATCGACCAGCAGAGCCGCGGCGTGGGGATGGGGAGCTTTCGAGGCGATACCCAGCGCGGAGGGTGGTTTGACTATCGTTGGATTGGTAAAGGCCAGTTCGACGGGAGCTTTTGCGGCTTTCAGTTGAACCGCGTTCTGGACGTAGCCGTCCACGAACAGATCGTGCTCTCCGGCCGCCACTAGCTGGCTGATGAGGGTATGGCCACGCTTGAAAACAAGAGTTTGCTCTTCCACGAGCCTCTTGACCAACGCGGCTGCCCTGACCTGGCCCATGATTCCAATCATCCCGGCGAATATATCGTACTCTTCCCGGTCCATCACCAACCGCCCCTTCCATCTGGGGTGCAAGAGGTCCTCGAAAGAGCGCGGCACTTCACCCGCTCTGACGTTTCGGATGTTATAGATGAACGCGTAGCCGGTTGAGTAAAGGCTGGAGACGTATCCTTCTTTATCAGCAAAACCCGGACGCATGACACCTGCCATCGGGCTTGTGTACTTGGCGACGATTCTCTTATCGATCAGCTCGGGGAATAGCGTTCCCCGGATGGAGATGAGATCGGCGTTGTTCAAACCGGCTTGATGCTCCGCGCTCAACCGGCTGACGAGCGACGGCGCGCCTAGCCGGGTGTAGCGGATCTCAATAAAAGGATAATGTTTGTTGAACGCTCGGATGACATCCTGGGAATTGCTCACCGGAGCGGAGCCGTAAAAGGACAGTACCCGTTCTCTTCGCGCTCCCTCGGCTAGAATCTTCAGTCGTTCTTCAGCCGGTTTGCGGTTAAGCTCCGCCAATAGCGTCTCGGTGTCTCCATGAACACGGAAAGGAAACAAGAGTGACCCCAAAATGAAGAAACATCCCACCTTGACACTGAATGGTTTCATCGGCGTCAGTCTCGCTCCTTCGGCCGTGTTTCTTTGGCGGATCACCGGCTCGCTTCATCGATCATCTTCAGCACTTCATCGGTCGTCCTGACGCGCGCCATGCGGGGAAAGATCAAATCGATCAGCGTGTCGTGAGCGCGCTGGTCATGGTTGGTCGCGCATGCGTCGCGCGCGACGATGAAGTTATAGTCCATGTCTCTGCCTGCAAAAACCGTCGCCGCCACGCCGACGTCCGTGGAGCCGCCGGATAGAATGACGGTATCGATGCCCTTCGCCCGCAGCGCGAGGTCGAGGTACGTTTGAAAAAAGGCGCTCCAGCGGTGCTTCGGGATGTGATAATCACGAGGGCTCGGTTCCAGCTCTGGAATGACCTCGGAGCCACTCGTTCCTTCTATCGCGGCGGGCTTCACCATTGTGACGATGCCATCAGGCCACGGTTTCAGAGGAATATTGGTGTCGGTCTTGAGCATCACGGTCGTGCCCTCGTCTTGTCGATGACTTCCTCTGGCGAAGAAGATTGGTATGGAGGCTTTCCGCGCGGCCTTCATGAGGCGGACGGCGTTGTCCGCCATCGGCTTTTTTCGCTGTTTAGCCGCCTCACCGGCCTCGTGATAATAGCCGTTCAAAACATCGAAAAAGAGCAAACCCGTCTTCTTAAGTTCGATTCGGTTCAGATCCATGCTGCAACCTTTAACTTGTGTTGCCGTGCGTTACAACCGTATACCGTGTATCTGTCCGAAGTGCCAGGGAGAAATACGCATCATCAGCAACATCGACCAACCAGAAGTAAAAATTCTTCAACACTTAGGTCTCTGGGAAGAGTCTCACGCCCCGCCGGATAAAAACCAAAAAGAAAAAGAGATGAACTTTGCCCCTTCCTGTTCCCAGTTAATCTAGGCCCCCATACCCCAAGCTGGGGCAGATGTCCATCCCTGCCTGCAAACCGGCTTCAGGTTGATGTTGACATGACGTCTCGTTATCGGATACTTTTTCGCTTACAAGGAGCAGTAGGCAGGGATCGGAGTTTGCACCGCCGAGGCGCCCTTCGACGCCGCTCTGGACAGGCGCGGGGCGCGGAGAAAATCGCTTAAAAATAGCAACTCGACCAAACCCTCTGTGACCTCGCGGAGGCGCGGAGGGCGCGGAGTAAAGAGTTTTTGATTAAGAAATGTTCCGGACTCTGCGTACTCCGCGGTGAATATTTCTTCACAGGAAACCTGATTATTCGCTGCTAACGTGCGGTCCGGTTGGGCTGGGCGGGTGCGACGATACCATAAGGAGCAAGTGACATGTCAGCCAAAGTTTACCGGCCAGTGAACTGGAGCGCCTCTCCGCTGGAGAGCGAGTCGGCCCAGCTCGTCGGCGGGCGCTGCTTAAGTTGCGGCAAGGTGTTCTTTCCACGATTCAACGCCTGTCCAAGCTGCGCGTCGCGCGGGCCCATGGCGGAGGTTCGGCTCAGCAGCCGCGGATCGCTATACTCGTATTCGGTAATTCACGTCAACGGGCCCGGTTTTAAGGCCCCGTACGCCGTCGGCTATGTCGACCTGGCGGAGGGGCCGCGCGTCTTCGGCCATCTGGACGGCTGGCAGGATGGCCCAGTAGCGCTGGACACGCTGGTGGAGATCTATGCCGGGCCGATCGGGAAGGACCGCGACGGCGAAGAGCTGATCAGCGTCCGCTTCCGTCCGCTGGCGGCTGAGCGCAATAAACCAGGCATTTCGCCAGCGGGGTATTAACCCCGCAGGCGACCAAAGGGGATGCTCGCCCCCTTTGGAAACCCCATTTGATGGTGACCGCAGCAAGCTGCGGCGTTAGATTAAAATAGGAGGAGCGTGATGGCGAACCTGCGCGAAGTCAGCGTGATCGGCGTCGGCATGAGCCGATTCGCCAAGCAACCGGAAGTCAGCATCGTCGATCTGACCCAGGCGCCGATCTTGGATGCCCTCGATGACGCCGGCGTCGCCGTTGGGCAGGTGCAGGCCGCCTACAGTGGCAGTGTTTTCGGCGGCTCCGGCCTGGGCCAAAAAGTGCTAAAGGGCATCGGCATCTCCAGTATTCCGATTCTGAACCTGGAGAATGCCTGCTCGAGCGGTTCATCGGCTTTCCGAGAGGCCTGGCTGGGTGTGGCTAGTGGCATGGTCGATGTGACACTCGCCTTTGGCGCGGAGAAGTTGACCGCGCTTGGCGGTGGTGCCTATCCGTTGAGCGACGACATCGAAGCCGACCAGGGCGTGTTGATGCCTGCCGTCTATGCGATGCGGGCACGCCGCCACATGATGGAGTACGGCACGTCCATCGAGCAACTCGCTAAAATCGCGGTCAAGAACCACCATAACAGCGTCCACAACCCGCGCGCGCAGTTCCAGCGCGAATACACGATCGAGGAAGTTCTCAGCTCACGCATGATCGCCGACCCGCTGACGATCTTGCACTGCTGCCCCACCGGCGATGGCGCAGCCGCTGTGGTACTGGCGGCAACGGAGATTGCGCCTCGCTTGCGCGGCAAACCGGTCAAGGTGCGCGCGTCGGTGCTTCAATCCGGGCTATTCAAGAACGACTTTCGCGATATGACTAAGTCCGACCTGAGCTACCGCACGGCGGCTGCCGCGTATGAGATGGCTGGGCTGGGCCCCGAGGACGTCGACGTAGCCGAGGTGCACGACGCCTTCACAATCGGCGAGCTGATGTATTACGAGGCGCTCGGCTTCTGCGCACCGGGCGACGGCGGACAGCTAGTCGACGAAGGGGCGACCGAGATTGGCGGACGCATTCCGGTTAATCCGAGCGGCGGCTTGCTCTCAAAGGGGCATCCGGTGGGCGCGACCGGAGTGGCTCAAATCGTGGAGATCGTCAATCAGCTGCGCGGAAACTGCGGGCCACGGCAAATCGCGGGGGCGCGCATTGGATTAACTCACTGCACGGGGGGCGGCGTGGCGGGATTCGATCACATTGCCTGCACGATCCATCTCTTCGAGCAGTAACACGATGAGCCGATGAATTCCTCCAAGCCTCCGCTTCACGGCCTCCGCATCCTGGACCTCACGCAATTCCTGGCCGGACCGTTCTGCACCCAGATCCTGACCGATCTCGGAGCGGAGATCGTCAAGATCGAGCCGCAGGCCGGCGATCCCACGCGCGCGTTGCCGCCTTATTTCTACAAGGGCGAAAGCGCTTATTTCCTGGCCATCAATCGCACTAAGCGCAGCGTTGTGCTGGACCTTTCCACCGAAGCCGGCCGGAACGTATTCTACGACCTGGTGCGGCGAGCCGACGTGGTCATCGAAGCGTTTCGCCCGGGCGTAGCTAAAAAACTGGGCGTGGACTACGACGCGATCAAGAAAATCAACCCGCGGATCGTCTACTGTTCCATCTCCGGGTTCGGCCAGGATGGACCGTACGCGACACGCCCGGCCTATGACATGATCGTGCAGGCGCTATCCGGCGCGATGAGTCTGACCGGCGAGATCGGTGGACGGCCGGTCCGCTCCGGCACACCGATTGGCGATCTTAACGCGGGCCAGTCCGCGGCAACGGCAATTCTGGCCGCGCTCTGGGAGCGGGAGCATTCAGGAGTGGGCCAGTCGATCGACATCGCTATGTTGGATGTCCAGGTCTCGATGCTTAGCTATCTAGGAGAGTACTACCTTATCTCCGGCGACGTCCCCGGTCTCCAGGGCAGAGGACATATGTCGATTCCAACCTACAATGCCTTTCGCGCGCGCGATGGCCGCGACGTTCTCATCTGCGCAAATACGGAGCGGATGTGGCAACAGCTCTGTGAGGCGCTGGAAATGGCGGAGCTCGCGAACGATCCTCGCTTTGAGACCAACGAGCGCCGCCACGCCAATCGCGCAGAGCTGGAGCCGATTCTAGAGCGGGCGTTCGCGAAATACGATTGCGCTAACCTCCTGGCGCGCTTTCACGAGCGCGGCATCCCGAGCGCGCCGGTCAACTCGGTGGCTGAAGCGCTCGCCGATCCGCAAGTCGTCCATCGCCGGATGGTGCGCGCGGTGGCGCATACCCTGGGTGGAGAGATCCGCGTGCTCGGCAACCCGATGAAGTTTTCACGAAGCCACGAAGCTGATTTCACAAGTCCGCCGACGCTGGGTCAGCACACGGAGAGCGTCTTGCGGGAAGTGTTGGAATACCCTCCCGAGCGGATTGAAACGCTGCGGCAACAGGGCGCGTTCGGACCCGAATCCGCCGCGACGACCTCCGACCCGGCGAAAAAGCGCAGCCCCTGATTCGGAAAAGAGATGACTCCCGCAAAGACGCAGAGACGCCAAGAACAATAAATTCGAAGCACGAAATCCGAAATTCGAAACAATTCCAAATGACCAAAATAGGTAAAATTCCAAACAAGCTTCCTTCGGATTCACTGTTTTGGATTTTCCCGATTTGAGATTTATTTGTCTCTGTGTTTGTTTCGGATTTCGATATTCGGATTTCGGATTGTGTTTCGCTGGCGCCTTGGCGCGATAAATTTTCTTGAACTCGTTCTGTTCAACATTTTTGAGATAAGAATCTACGCCTATGAAGCCGCCCCCATTTGAGTATCACGCTCCTGCGACGGTTGCGGAGACTGTGAGCTTGCTGCGCCATTATGGAGAAGATGCCAAAGTGCTGGCGGGCGGGCAAAGCCTGATGCCGCTGCTTAACTTTCGCCTGGCGCGGCCCGCAGCCCTAATCGATATCAACTGCGTCGAGGGGTTGGACTATCTCCATCAGGAAGATGGCTGGCTTGCCGTCGGCGCGCTTGTGCGCCAGCGAGCGGCGGAGCTAAGCGCGCTGGTGACAGCGACCTGTCCCCTGCTGGCCGAGGCGCTACCATTCATCGGCCACTTCCAGATTCGTAACCGCGGTACGGTCGTGGGGAGCCTTGCCCACGCCGACCCGGCAGCCGAGCTTGGCGCCGTTGCCTTGGCCCTGGGGGCGGAGCTGAAGATACAGAGTACACATGGCAGTCGCATTGTCCCCGCGGAGCAGTTTTTCGTCTCGTATCTCACGACCGCGCTGGCGCCGGACGAGCTGCTCGTCGAGGCCCGCTTCCCGGCGGCGCGGCCCCGAACCGGTTACGCCTTTGCCGAATTCGCCCGGCGCCACGGCGACTTCGCGCTCGTGGGTGTCGCCGCAATCGTTGAGCAGGACCCGGCGCACCGCTGCGTCGAGGCACGGCTGGCGTTTACCGGTGTCGGGCCGGTCCCGATCCTGTGCACCGATGAGCAGGGCGTGTTGAGAGGTGGGCCGCTCACCCCCCATGCGATGAACGCCTTTGCCGGGCGCGCTGCGGCGAGCTTCGAGGCGGAGCCGGATATCCACGCCAGCGCCGAATACCGGCGCGAGTTGGCTGCTGTCCTCGCCGAGCGAGCGCTTCAGTCAGCGGCCGCGCGTTCCCAGAAAGCTAGCAAAACATATTCGAAATTTTGAAATGAAGGGAACTCCGAATAAGACTGTGTCTCGCGCAAAGAGCGCAAAGCATGCCCTGAGCCAGATCGAAGGGGACGCCAAGGTTTCTCAAATCCCCCTCTTTCCCCCTTTGTCAAAGGGGGATGAAAGGGGGATTTCTGGGTTTCTTTGCGAGCTTGGCGAGCTTGGCGCGATAAATCTTCTTAAACTCATTCTGTTTAACAATTCCCTGGTTAGTATTTAATTGACATGGCGGAAAAGCGAACCATTCAACTCACGATCAATGGCCGGCCGTACAGCGGTCAGGTTGAGCCACGCCGCACGCTCGCCGATTTCCTGCGCCAGGACCTGGATCTGACCGGCACGCACCTGGGCTGCGAGCATGGAGTCTGCGGCAGCTGCACGATTCTGCTGGACGGGGCCGCGGTCCGCTCGTGTCTGGTACTGGCGGTTCAGGCAAATGGACGCCGGGTTGAAACCGTGGAAGGGCTAGCCGGCCCCGAGGGCGAGCTGCACCCGATCCAGACCGCGTTCCACAAGCATCACGCCCTCCAGTGTGGATTCTGTACGCCGGGCTTCCTGATGTCGATCGTCGATCTGCTCAAAACTCGGCCCGATATTGAAGACGAGAACGAGATTCGAGTGGCTCTCGCCGGCAATCTCTGCCGGTGTACCGGCTATAGCGGTATCGTGGCCGCGGTCCGAGAAGTGGCCGCCCAGCTGCGCCGGGAGCGAACGCCATGAGCCGGGCGCTCTTCGGCACCAGAGTCGAGCGGCGCGAGGATCTACCTCTCCTCACGGGCCAGGGATGCTTCACCGACGACCTGAAGCGGCCCGGCATGCTGCACGCGGCTGTGTTGCGCAGCCCGCATGCCCACGCCAAGATCCGCTCGATCGACGTCTCGGCCGCGCGGGCGCTGGCCGGTGTTGTTGCGGTATTTACGCACGCTGACCTCGGGGCTGCTGGTAAGGAGATCCCCCTTCTGCAGCCCAATCCCCTCCTCGTCGCACACACCCAACTGCTGCTGGCGCATGACGAAGTGCGCTACGTTGGCGAGCCGGTGGCGTTTGTCGTCGGGGACGATCGCTACGTAACCGAGGATGCGTTGGAGCTGATCGAAGTTGCCTACGAGCCGCTGGCGGTTGCTGCGGACGCTCAGGAGGCGCTCAAAGATGACGCGCCTCTCGTGTATCCGGAGATTGCTAACAATCTAGCATCTCGCTTTACGCTAGGTTTCGGCGATGTCGCAGAGAGCTTTGCGCGAGCCGACCTCGTGCTACGACAGCGCTTTAAGATACATCGCGGCGCCGGTCAAGCGATGGAGGGCCGCGTAGTATTGGCCGAGTACGATCGGCGCGCGAATCGGATCACGATGTGGTCCGCGACTCAGGCGCCTCATTTAATCGGGCGGCTCGCCAGCGAGATGCTTGGAATCGAGGAGCGGCAGGTTCGGGTGATCGCCCCGCACGACGTCGGCGGCGGTTTCGGACCGAAGGCGATCTTTTACCCCGAGGAAGGGCTGGTGCCGTTCGCGGCCCGGGCGCTCGGCCGCCCGGTCAAATGGACCGAGGATCGCCGCGAGCATTTTCTTTCGACCAATCAGGAACGGGATATGTACCACGACGCGGAAATGGCGCTGACTCGCGAGGGGAAAATCCTGGCGTTTCGCGACACGGTTGTCTTCGACACCGGCGCCTACGTGCCATGGGGGATCGTCGATCCCTGGATTAGCGCCACGACCATCCCCGGTCCGTACAAGCTTCCAGCGTTTCAGGTCGACATGCAGGTGGTTTACACCCATAAGGTCCCGGTGACTCCGGTGCGAGGGGCGGGCCGTCCCCAGGCTGTCTTCGTAATGGAGCGAATGATGGACTTGGCCGCGCGTGAGCTGCAACTGGATCCCGCTGAAATCCGTCAACGCAATTTTATCCAGCCGGAGGAGATGCCCTACGCGATGGGACTGGTTTACCGCGATGGCGCGCAGGTGATCTATGACTCGGGCGACTACCCGGCCTGCCTGCGAAAGTCGCAGGATTTGATCGGTTACGATCAGTTCCGCCGGGAGCAGTCCAGGGCGCGCTCCGAGGGACGATACATTGGCGTGGGCATCGGCGTGTATGTCGAAGGAACCGGCCTTGGGCCGTATGAGGGGGCGATCGTCCAGATTGAATCGTCAGGAAAAGTTTTGGTCACTACCGGCGCAACGCCCCAGGGCCAGGGTCATGTCACCACGATGGCCCAGATTGCCGCCGACGAGCTGGGAATCAATGTGGATGACGTGACCGTCGTCACTGGCGACACCGGCGCGATACCGTTCGGGGTTGGCACGTTCGCGAGTCGGATCGCAGTCAACGCCGGTAACTCCATAGCGCTGGCGGCGCGCGAGGTGCGCGAGAAGGCGCTCGATATCGCGGCGAATCTGCTCGAGGCGAACAAGGACGATCTGGAGTTGGCGCAGGGAAGCGTATTTGTGCGCGGCGCGCCGGCCCGGTCGATCAGTCTAGGAGCGCTCGCACTGACGGCCGCGGGCGCGCGGCCGGGCTACACGCTGCCGCCCGGCGTTCAGCCCGGTCTTCTAGCCACCAACTACTTTAGCCCGAGCCAGGCGGCTTACGCTAGCGGGGCACACGTGATTACCGTGGAAGTCGATGTGCGAACAGGCGATGTGAAGATCCTGGATTATGCGGTCGCCCATGATTGCGGCCGCATGATCAATCCGATGATCGTAGAGGGCCAAATCCAGGGCGGAGTGGCGCACGGTATCGGCAATTCTTTCTACGAGGAGCTGATCTACGATAATAATGGCCAACTCCTTACCGCCAGCTTTATGGACTACCTCCTGCCGACGGCAAAGGAGGTGCCCACGGCGAAGATCGCCCATATGGAAGTGGTCTGCCCGCTCAACCCGCTCGGTGTGAAGGGTGCCGGTGAAGGCGGTACGATTCCGTCCGCTGCGGCGTTCGCCGGCGCGGTCGAGGATGCGCTTGCGCCTTTTAACGTCACTGTGCGGGAGGTGCCGTTGAGCCCGGAGAAGATCAGAAAGCTGCTGCGTGAGGCGGGGCGGTGAAGTTGGGTTGGAAGTCAGAGATCAGAAGTCAGAGATCGGAGATCGGAGGTCAGCTCTTAGCGATGGCCGGTGCTTGATGGTGTCACTGACGTAATGTGTCTGTGATGCGAGAGTCAACGAAAGGCAACAAGTGGCAAGCGAACGATGAACGTCATGGCAAACGGATTGAGACTGAACTATCAACTCGACGGGCGAGGGCCGGTCGTGTTGTTGCTGCATCCCGTCGGGCTTGATCTGACGTGGTGGGAGCCTCAAGTCGAGGCGCTTCGCTCGGAGTTCCAGGTATTGCGACTGGACTTCCGCGGCCATGGCGAGTCGGCGATTGCCTCGTCGCCGTACACATTGGTTGACTTCGCGAACGATGCGCACGCGCTCCTCGAAGAGCTGAAGCTCGCGCCGGCTCATGTTATCGGCCTCTCGTTGGGCGGGATGGTGGCTCAGGTGCTGGCGCTCGAATATCCCGCGGACGTACGCTCGCTGGTGCTGGCCGACACGTTGTGCACGTTGCCGGCCGCGGCGCGGCAAGCGATGCGGGCGCGCGGCGAGGCGGCCGAGCAAGGGGGAATGGCAGCAGTCGTACAATCAACGATTGAGCGCTGGTTTACGGCCGGCTTTCCGGATTCCCCGCTGGTCACGCAATGCCGCCAACGCTTGCTGGCGAATGATGTCGGCGCCTGGGCGGCTACCTGGCGCGCAATCGCCGAACTCGACACGCTACCGCGGCTGGCTGAAATTCGTGCGCCCACGCTCGTTACCACCGGCGATGCCGACGTCAGCACACCGGTCCCGGCGGCACAGGTCATTGCCGATCACATCCCGGGCGCGATTCTTAAGATCATGCCAGGCGCGCCTCACATGGCGCCTTACGAACGGCCGGATCTCTTCAATCCTCTGGTTCTCGAATTCCTCCGGTCAGTGGCGTCTTAAACGAGGGAAAATAGCTAGCCAAAAACCTTTGGAATTTTGCTATGACGGAAGATCAGCTAAGACTGTGTCTCGCGCAAAGAGCGCAAAGGGCGCCAAGGTGACGAGCCGAGGGCCGTCATCCCGAGCGAATGCGAGGGATCTAAGAAAGATTTCTCCCTTCGGTCGAAATGACAAAGGTTCTTTCTTTGCGTTCTTGGCGAGCTTGGCGCGAGGAATTTCTTGATGTCATTTTGTCAAGTAAATTGAGAGTTAAAATCGAGAGCCTGTATGACAGTTAGCGAGCAGACAAAGGCCGATCTCAATTACCGCGACGTTCGCGAGTGGATCGATCGCGTCGAGAGTTTCGGAGAACTCAAGCGGATTTCCGGCGCCAACTGGCAGACTGAGATCGGCGCCATCTCCGAGATCAACGTCCACCGGCTTCCCTCCTATGGGCTCCTTTTCGACAAGGTGCCCGGTTACCCGGAAGGGTTTCGCGTGTTGGTGTGCACCACTAACACGCCGCGACGGCTCGCCCTGACTCTTGGCCTGCCCGCCACCACTACCCGCGAACTCGTGGCCAGCTTGCGGCACGGCCGCGTCGCCCGATGGCAGGCGGAGAGCGAGCAGTTCGCGCCGGAGTGCGTGGCCGACGGGCCAGTGTTTGAAGTGGTCCAGGAGGGAGCGCAGGTCGATCTGGAGTCCTTCCCGACGCCGATCTGGCACGACAAGGATGGTGGCCGCTACATCGGGACGGGCGATGCTGTTATCACGATCGATCCCGATACCGGTTGGTCCAACGCCGGCACTTACCGCTGCATGATCACCGGCAAGAATCAGTTAGGCCTCTGGATGGCAACAACCAATCGCCACGGCCGGCTGCACATTAATAAGTATCACCAGCGCGGCCAACCCGCCCCCGTCGTGGTAACTTTCGGCCAGGACCCTCTGCTGTCGCCGGTCCTTGCAGGTATGACCGTGCACGAGGGCGTCTCCGAACTCAACGTGGCCGGCGCAATTAAGGGAGCGCCGCTGCGCGTCGTGCGCGGTCCGGTGACCGGGCTGCCGATCCCGGCCGACGCGGAGATCGCCGTGGAGGGTTGGGTTCGCCAGGGAGTGACGTGCCAAGAGGGACCGCACGGTGAGGCACCGGGCTACTATGCCGGCGGGCAGCAGATGGTACCGGCGATTGAGGTGGCTGCTATCTACCATCGCCGCGACCCGATTCTGGTAGGGGCGCCGCCGGCCAAGCCCCCGCATGATTTTTCTTATTCGATGGCAGTACTCTACTCGGCGCTGACGCACGATGCCCTGGAAGGGGCCGGGCTACCCGGGGTGAGCCAGGTCTGGTTCCCTGAAGAGGGCACGGGGCGACTCTTGCAGATCGTGGCGATCAAGCAGCGCTACTTTGGCCACGCCAAGCAGGCCGGTCTGCTGTGCTCGCAGGTGCAGCCTGCGGCGTACCTGGGACGTATGACCGTGGTCGTGGACGACGACATCGATCCGACCGATTTGAGCGAAGTGATCTGGGCGGTGGTCACCCGAGCGGACCCCAAGCGCGGTTACACGATTCTCGACCAATGCTGGGGCAGCCCGATCGACCCGCTGAAGCAGCTTTATCCGCCGGGTACTTTATACAGCGGCCGTGTGATCATCGACGCCTGCCGGCCATTCGAGCACCTGGCGACATTTCCGCCCGTGGCCGCCTCGAGCCCCGAGCTTCTGAGCGAAGTTTGGGCGAAGTGGCGCCACCTGTTCGAGAAGGAGGGCAAATCGTGACGGCGAGCTGTTGGTACTTACCCGGATTATTCACGCGTGACGGCAATCGAGGCGTGAGCGCTTCGGAGCGAACACGGAGATTCGGAGTTCAATGTTCAAAGTTCAAGGCTCAAAGTCGGAAACGAATCAAAACGTTGAACCTGGAACATTGAACCTTGAACATCCTTTTTCCCTTCGCTCCTCCGGGCTTGCGCCTCGATCGACACGCTGTCGTGGTGCACTGAATAATCCCGAATTCCGCAGTTGAACATGAGCGAGGGGCGAACCTGGAGCGGCGAAGACACCCAGACGTGCTGTTTCAAAGTAATTTCCGCCGCTTGGCACAACGCCTTATTACTCTGACAAAATCTGCAAAGCAGCAAGATCCGTCTTGAGCTCAGGGGTAGAAAAGCATTGTCTTCGTTGCGCAAGGTTTGCCCCTCGCTCACAGCGTCACTTTTCCACTGCGGAATCCGGGATAATCCGGGTCTACTTCTTGCCGAAGAGCGAGGCGATGAATCCTGACGCTTCGAGTTCCTTGACCATGCCATTGTCATAGAACTTCTCCGGATCCGCAGTCCGGACATTTTCTCTTTTGGATAGCTTTAGCGCCGCCTCGATAATTTCTTTTTTCACATAGGGTTTTTCCGGGATGTGAGGAATGCTGGTACGGTAGCTCTCGAGGAGAATTTCTCGATCATCGATGCGGGAGAACCTGCCGACCACACGCATAGCATACTCCTGATCCCTCCGGCAGAGCGCCAACCCTTCAAGATACCCTTTGAAGAAATTGCGCATCGCTTCACGATTCTGCCGCATCCAGGATTCGTTCACCCCGATGCCCATGTAGCCAAAAGGAAGCTTCATCTGCATCAGGTTTAGGATTTCCTTGAAGCCGAGTTTCTGCGCGATCAGACCGTTGGGAGGAGAGATAATCGAGGCGTCAGCCAGCCCTTGTTGGAGGGCCTGGACACGCGCATCCGTGCCACCCACGTAGACCATTCTGTAGTCGCTTTCCTTAAGCCCGTAATGGGCCAAGGCATCGCGAATGCCGTACTCCGAAGCCGCGCCGGCGCGGCTGGCGGCGATGATCTTTCCCTTAAGATCTTTCGGGCTCTGGATCGCAGGCTTGCCGAAGATCTGAAAATAGTAGACGTCGTAAACCGAGCCGGTCATCAGGGTATTTCCCCCCGCGAGCCGCGCTTCCACAGCAGAGCCCACGTTGAAAAGACCCACCTGGATGGAGTTGGCTTCCATCCCCAGCACCACTCTCGATCCTCCTGCCAGATAGATCAGTTCTGTGTCCAAGCCGTACTTTTTAAACAAACCCTTGTCTTGCGCCGCCCACAGGGGGACCGTCACCGCCGAAATCGCGCTGTAGCCTACGTGAACTTTTTCTGCGCCGATAGCCAAGCCGCGATATGCGAGAATCGTCAGCATGGTTATGGCACAAAGAAGAAAGAGAGATTGTGGCCTTTTCATTACAAACCCCATAGTAGAGACTACGATGAATTTTAGTTGATCGCGCGTTCGATTCGATCCATCCTACGGCCCTGAGGAGGATCGAAGGGTAGACTCACCGTCCCGAGGAAGATCGAGGGACAGCCGGCTAATTTAAAAGCTTGATTACCCCAATCGGGGGTAGATGTCCAGCGCAACCCGAAAGCCGGCGGCAGATATAGGTTCAGGCTCAGACTGCTACGATTCAACAATTCGAAAGCCGGTCGAGAAATAGAAGTCGGCTGAGCTTGGTTTGACGGCGAGCCTAAGGCCGAGAGGACGACCGAGAAAAGAAATGGAAATGTAGAATGTCCCCTTTTATTTTCGCGTTAAAGCGATTCCTCTTTCATCCGTCCTATGACCTTTTTCCACACTGCACCGTCACTGATGAAGTGCCGCTGCTTTTTTTCCAATTGAGCAACGATCAGACTCTTCTCGTGAAGCTCCCCGCTGAGCTTTCGACACTCCTCAGATAGGCGCGAAATGAGTTTGCCGATTTCCAATTCCCTGGCCGCGGCCGCTTGGATGAGACTTTCCTTTGCTTTCAGTTCGGCATCGCCGCTTTGGAGTTGGCTTTCCAGATCCTGCAATCTGACTTCGAGGTCTTGGTTCTTTGCCTTAAGGTCACCGTCGGCGTCTCTTAATTGATGATCCTTGGCCTCCAGTTCGGTCTGCGTCTCTTTGAGCTGGCGCGCGAGTTCGGTGATCTCGGCTCCCAGCCGCCCGCTCGCTTCCCGGGCCTGCGACTCCGCACCATGCAAACGCGTCGTCATATCCCGCAAATTGGTTTTTAGATCCTCCACTTCGATTTCCCGGACCTCTAGTCGAGTTTTTCTGTCTCGCAGCTGCATCTCCAAATCCTGGATCTTTGCGCTCGATTTCTCGTCCCTTTCTCTCAGGGCTGCATCCCGCGCCGCGAGAGCTTCTTCTTTTTCTTTAAGTCGGACCTGCAAATTGGCAACTTCGTTGCCCTTTGATTCTTCAATCCGCTCAGCGCACTCAGACTCTCGAACCGCTGCGTCGCAGGCCCGGTCGGTGATGGACTTTAGTTCATTAATAAGCTCTAAGAGCTGATCCGTCTGCGACGCGATGTCTGGGTCATTCGGGCCCCCTTTGTTGTTGGCCGTTGCGTCCGCATGACTTGCACCATTGGCGTAAGCCTTATCACCGCCAGCCTCGGCATTGTTACTCGATGTGTTGTCAAATGGATAGTTCTTGGATCCGAAGGTTTTATCAAACATGTTTTTCCTCCAGCCTGATGCTGAATTATCGACCTTTGAGTGAGTTTAGCTCTACCTAAGAACTGACTGGCAAATCCCGTTCCATCACAGCTCCAACCCATACATCGCTCGTAAGTGTTTGATAAATCGCCATTATTAGTCATATTCGGCTTCCGCAAACGGTTCTTGCCAGGCTCGTCCATGAACATTCTCGGACCAGGATGGCCATTTTTGTTAACGCATGGCGATTGCTTCTGCGAACGGTAAGGTGAAGGTAAAACAGAGCACTAGGGGTATTTTTCGAAGCAACCGGAAGAGAGTTCTGTCACGGAGAAGGGAACGCCCACGAATTGTGAGGCCCTACGTGGAGGTCGGCACAGGTCCTAAGAAACGCCAAGCACGCAAAGAAAGATCCTTTGTCATTTCGGCCCCTTCGACAAAGCTCAGGACAAGCTCCGAGAGAAATCCTTGTTTCGAGCAAAGCGAGAAATTTTCTTCTTAGATCCCTCACATTCGCTCGGGATGACGGCCCTCGTTCCGTCGCCTTGGCGCCCTTTCCGCCTCCCCTTCGACTTGGCTCAGGGCGGTGAGCTTGTCGAACCATGCGCGAGACAGGTTTTTCCGATCTCTTCTTCATCCGAACATTTCAAACAACTCTGGCTAGTATTGTGTCGCCGGAATTCGGGAATTCCAGTGCGGTGGCCAACGCGGTGAGGCAGGCGAGAGAGCGGCTGGCGGCGTCACGGGCAAAGTCTTAGAGGGAGATGGAAGACGGAATTAAGAATCCATAGATGTGACCCCGGCTCCATCGACCAAAGAAATAGCCAGAGAGCGAAGATAGCCAAGTCGCAGAAATCTGACACAACAACGGACGAGTTCCTCTCTGAGGAACCCGCCCGTTGTTGTGTCCGCACAGATCCGCCGCTTTTGATACCTTAGTCTTGCGGACTGTATTTACCGAAGCCGGCGCTGTACGGGCTTACGTAAAGCACTCCATGATCTCCGGTGCCGGTGTCGTTGTATACTTCCTGGATTATTGCGAACTCGCTCCAAATGAGCGGGCCGATTTCGGTCCCGTCAGCGGCGTATACCACTCCACCACCTTGTGTTGCGTCCGATGGCGCGGCAACGATTTTAACGAAATATTCCCATCGCTGTTTTTTCCCCTTGGAATCCGCGTATGATCCTTTTTGGTGATTCGTCAGCCACGCGCCGGATCCGATGTAGCTGGCGAAGCCGAGATGGCGATCAAGCTTCCCGTCGCCATCGCAATCCTGATTGGATAGCCAGGCGCTGTTCCATTTCATCAAAAGGTCGTCATCGGCATAGGGTTGGCACCATGGCGCGTCGCGATAAGCGTCGCAATATTTGCCGTTAAACATGAGCGCCTGGTAGTTATACCCCCAGCTGTCAAATCCGGTCTCAATCGTTTCGCCCGCAGAGTTGAGCAGAGCTCCGCTTTGGATCGTTTGGCAGGTCGCCGCAGCGACCGCCGATGCGAAAACAATCACTATGAAAACCGAAAAAATAACCGAAAAAATTCTTTTCATAAACTCTCCTTGTTGCGAACGCCGATGTTGCCGAAAATTTACCCCGCTCTCGTTTCCGAAGATAGTTAAGTCGTAGAAGTCTTACCCCCGGCTCCGATCACGAACGAAGATGTCCCCTTATCTTTAATGGCGGGCGCCCGAAAACAACGTTAACGCGGGTGGAGCCTACTGTCGGATCCTCTTGCTGTCAATAAGACATTTGTCATATAGTCGCCGCCGCGGAAGAACTCACCATAGGGCAGCTAACACAGAAAGAGTTGCGCGCGTTCCACGCCTGGGTCAGATTCAGGGTCAGGATCCAGGGTCTGACTTCTACGACTCAACAATTCCAAAGACCTGTGTTTTTACTAATGAGACAGAATTGGGGTAAAAGAAAGTAAGTCGTTCTTAGGAGAAGGAGAACGCCATGGCCCCTCCCTTACATCAGAAACATTCGTAAAGAAGATCTGGCGGCAATCGTTGAGATTGAGGATCACAGCACCGGCGTCTCTCGACGCGATTACAGGGAAAAAAGAATAGACATGTACGTGGCCATGCGTCCCTATTGGACCTCGGTTGTTGCCGAGGTCGATAATCGTATTGTGGGTTTTTTGGGCCCCGCCGGAGAGACGGAATTTTGCCTTGCCGACCCGGCAGCCTGCATCGAGACCATCGGGGTGGACCCGGCTTATCGGCGGCGGGGGATTGCGGCCAAGATTGTCGGGCACTTTAACTTATCGGCCGATGAGCACATGTTTACACGGTCTTTTTCCGGTCGGTAGGACCAACGGGGACATGGAGCAATTTTCCGGCAAGCTTGGATTTGCCCAAGGGGAAATGCGTCATTTTCAAAAGAGAGTTTCGGTGCTAGATCTTCACATGGGTATAACGAACGGACCGCGGCGGCTTCGGAGCGCCAGGACAAACGCGCGCCATCACGGTTAACCAGTGAGCTAACTCGTCGACGCCGATGCGCCGTTCAATCGCCTGTGAGTTACTCCGCATGGTCCGGAATTCCCGCTGCAAGCTTTCCGATGCGGCCATTTCTCTCAGTTCTCGTTTTTCTTCTTCACTCAGCATGATCGAACCGCTCCCGTAGTGTTCTTGCTTCTTCCGCGAGACCGAACACATCGTAAAACTCTTGAATACGGTCCCAATCGAGCCGGTTTCTATATCGACCCATGAGTCTTTCAATATCGTTTTGCTCCTGAGCACGGCGCTCCGGATCATTGGACATCGCCTGAACTTTGAGGCCGATGACATCCTCGGGTTGCGCCGTTTTGAGACTTTGTTTTCCGCCGAAGGCCGGGTAATCCTTCGCCCGGTCGAGCATCGCAAGCGAAATCTTTCGGAAGGCGTGAACAAAATCCACCGACCCCCAAGCAGGCTCCGAATGCCGATATTGCGATACGTTCTCCGATTGAAACACTCGGGAGTACCCAAGAGCGGTCAGAGAGCGGTCGAGCTTTTGCAGATCGTCCCGGTGGACCAGAAAATCCAAATCCAGGGTTTGCCTGGGAGCGCCTAACACTCCGAGAGCGAATCCGCCGATAACCGCGCACCGGATCTCAAGCCGTGAAAATTCAGAAATGAGTGTCTTGAGAACGAGTTCGAAATCCACGGCCCATTCTAATCATTAAGCTTTCTTGCCGCAAACCACAGGCACCTTTCAGTACGCCCGTCGAGTGAAATGCTGAGCAAGAACCCTCGGCCGGGGCTCCGGTCGAAGAAGCCTCTTAATCCCAAGAACCCACTGCGAATGGTCATTTGCGCTTCTTTGTGTTATTTGCGATGAGGAATTGGTTTTAGCGGAAAGCAAAATTTCACGACCCAATAGATGGTCATCGACTCATATCATCGGAGCAATCGGATGAAGTTCGGTGTTTTTCTTCCCGTGTCCGGTCGCGCCGCGGGCCGGAAAACTTTAATGCAGGCGGCGCAGCAGGCGGAAGCTCTCGGCTACGACTCGGTTTGGGCCGCCGATCGGGTCGTCATGCCGTGGACTATCAACACCCCTTATCCTTACAGCAAGGAAGCTGCCTTCATCGTGCCACCGGATCGCCCGTTCTTCGACACGCTAACCTGTTTGGCATTCTTGGCCGGCTGCACCGAGAAAATTCAGCTGGGTATGAGCGTCATGGTTCTTCCCTACCGCCACCCGCTCTATTGGGCCAAGATCGCTACGACCATCGATCAGTTATCGACAGGACGGCTGATTATGGGAGTCGGCGTCGGTTGGATGGAAGAAGAATTTGCCGCCATGAACGCGCCGTTCAAGGAACGCGGCAAAGTTTCCGACGAGCAGCTAACCTTGCTCAAGCAACTTTGGACCGACGAGCACATTACATTTCGAGGCAAGTATTATCATGTCGATGACATTGCTTTCAGCCCCAAGCCCTATCAAAAGCCGCGCATTCCGATCTGGGTCGGCGGCGAAGGCAAACCCGCGCAGAGGCGCGCCGGGCAATTCGGTGACGCATGGTTTCCTTATTTCGTGAGAATTACACCCAAGGAACTCGCCGCGCGCTTCGACAACGTCCGGGCTGAAGCGAAGAATGCCGGTCGCAACCCGGATAACGTTGCTCTCGCCTGCTGCCTACCCATCGAACTGACGGCCACCGATGTCCCGCAGGAAGAGGACTATCTCAGAGGCAGCGTTGAGCAGGTCACCACGGCGCTAAGAAATTTTCTCGCTATCGGCGTCATTCATATCGGCTTGCAATTCATGATGCCGCACTATCCCGAGCGCCAGCAGCAGATCGAGCGCTTCGCCAAAGAGGCGCTGCCCGTCCTCAAAGCCTACACGTCTTGAACTTAAGGTGCCGCGCAGGTAAGAACCTTTAGTCGGCAAACCGACTCATTGAAATCACAGAAAAGAAAGGACTTCGTTCATGGCCAACTTACCTAAAGTTGCATTGATCATCACCGGCGGAACGATTGATTCCGTGGGCAAGGACCGGCTCGATCTCGCCTGGTACATCGAGGCGGGAAAACGTCTAGGAGACGGCGAGCTGTTGCAGCAGCTTCCCGAGCTAAAAGAAATCGCCGACGTGCAAGAAATTCCCTTCCGCCGCCTGCCCAGCCACGCGTTGATCGACAAAGACTGGCTCGACCTCGTGCGCACGATTCACTCGATCTTCGACGGCGACAAAGCCGACGGTGTCGTCATCACCCACGGCACCAATACCATTGAAGAGACCGCCTACTTTTTGAATTTGGTTCTGAAGACCGACAAGCCGGTGGTCGTGGTCGGCTCCATGCGGCCCTCTTCCGCGATCAGCGCCGACGGATATTTAAACGTCGTCAACGCCGTCAAAGTCGCCGCCGATCCGACTTCCAAGGGACGCGGCTGCCTGCTGGTCATGAACGACACGATCTTCAACGGGCGCGACGTTACCAAGAACGCGACCTACCGGGTCGAGGCGTTTCAGTCGCGCGACCTGGGACCCCTTGGTTTCGCCGACGGCGACGGCAAGATCGTCTACTACCACCAGCCGGTGCGCAAGCACACGGTGGCTACCGAGTTCGACGTGCGCAATCTTCAGTCGCTGCCGCGCGTGGACATGGTTCTCTCCTACGTGGGCGCGGACGGCACGATGATCGAAGCCGCGGCCAACGCCGGCGCCAGAGGCATCGTCAGCGCCGGTACCGGCGCCGGACGACCGACGCCCGCCGAAGACGCGGCCTTCGATAAATGCTTCAAGGGAAAAGGCATGATCATGTGCCTGTGCAGCCGCGTGGCGTCGGGCCGCGTCGTGCGCAGCCCCGGCCTGCAAAAACGCGGCTTCGTTGCCGGCGACAACTTGCAGCCGTGGAAAGCGCGACTGCTGCTTGCGCTCGCGCTTACTAAGACCACGAACGCGGATGAAATTCAGCGGATGTTCGACACCTACTAAAACCCCGTTCATCGAATTGCCGTGTGCGCCCAGAAACTCGCGCACCGGATTAAAATTCGCACCATAGAACAAATGAACTACCCCGCAGTAAACTGCGGGGCATCGGACGGAGCAAAGCGTGATTTGTAGGGTGGGTTGAGGCGATACGCCGATACCCACCGTTGGGGGATGATGGGTATCGCTGACGCTCAACCCATCCTACGACGGAATCGGAACGCAGCGAGCTGCGGGGAATCGACCCACAGAGATTGAACCTCGACAAGCTTCCGCGCCCTGAAACAATCGGGGCTGGGCGCCTAGCCCAGTGGTGGTTGAAAATTGACCACCAGATGGCTAAAATCACACCATGCTTTATCGTCAGATTAGTGGCCCGTTGCTCGACGCCTTGGCCGACACTCCCGTTGTTCTGCTTCACGGTGCCCGCCAGACCGGCAAGAGCACCCTGGCGCAATGGCTTGCTGGAGAGAAACACAAGGCTCGATACTTAACCTTAGACGACGCCGGGGTGTTGGCGGCGGCGCGCGGTGATCCGAGTGGATTCATCGATGGCCTGGAAGGGCCGGTCGTTCTCGACGAAGTTCAAAGAGCGCCGGAACTTTTTCTCGCCATCAAAGCTTCGGTGGACCGGGATCGAAAACCCGGCCGTTTCCTGCTCACCGGCTCCGCGAATGTTCTGCTTCTCCCCCGTCTCTCAGAATCTCTCGCAGGCAGAATGGAGGTCTTGAAGCTTTGGCCATTATCTCAAGGAGAGATAGAAGGCTTAAAAGAAGGGTTCGTGGATGCGGTTTTTGCGAGTGAGTTACCCACGCTAGCGAAAGTTCGCGCGGGGACAGCACGGCTTGCTAACAGGCTACTGCGCGGCGGGTATCCGGTCATCCAGGGCCGACTCTCTGAAGCGCGACAGAAGGCCTGGTTCGGATCGTACATTACCACGATCCTACAACGGGACGTGCGTGACCTGGCCAACATCGAAGGACTCACCGCCTTGCCCCGCCTACTTTCTTTGCTCGCCGCACGGGCAGCTTCGCTGTCAAATCTTTCTGAGCTTTCGCGCAGCTTCGCCATGCCTCTCTCGACATTGAAGCGCTACATGGCCCTTTTGGAAACGATCTTCTTAATCCAAACCCTGCCGCCGTGGTCGAGTAACTTGGGCAAGCGCCTGGTAAAGACCCCGCGGCTTGTTCTCGGCGACACCGGATTGATGTCTTACCTTCTCGGCTTGACCGAACAACGGCTCGCTGAACACCCAAATCTAATCGGCCCGCTGTTAGAAAACTTTGTCGTTATGGAGCTGCAAAAACAGGCGACTTGGAGCCTGGTTCAGCCGCACCTGTTTCACTTTCGCACCCAGACGGGTCAAGAAGTCGACATCGTTCTCGAAGTTTCAGCCGGTCATCTCGTGGGAGTGGAAGTCAAGGCTGCGTCTACGGTGTCCACGCAAGACTTCAAAGGACTGCGCGCCCTGGCGGAGCTTGCGGGCCGCCGCTTCCATCGCGGCGTGGTTCTGTATACCGGCAGTGAACCTATCCCCTTCGGTCCACGGCTGCACGCCTTACCGATGAGCGCCCTATGGCAGTTGGGAGCCAACCAGGTAAAGGGGGCGAAATAGAATTCGGGGTAGCGTTCTTGTCTTCCCGGCGGGTGGGTGCGCGCCTGAGTTTCAATTCACACCTGCGTTTCAATTCCTATACCGCCCTCAGTGCCTGAATGATATCCAGCCTCGCCGCGCGCACTGCCGGCAGAAAGCCGCCGATCAATCCCATCAGCAGAGAAAACCCAAGCGAGGTGGCGACGATCGACGGCGAGAGCGCGAAGGAAAACGCGAGCTCCGAGAAAGAGCCGAAGTTGAGCGTCGAAATCGTGAAGAATTGAAGCAAAGACGCAAGTCCCAGCCCCAACGCGCCGCCGGCGAACGACAGCACCAACGCCTCGGCGAGAAATGCCAACAAAATACTGCGCCGGTAAAAGCCCAGCGCTCTCATGGTGCCGATCTCCACGGTCCGGTTGGCCACGGCGCCGTACATCGTGATCATGGCGCCGATGGTCGCCCCGGTGCTGAAGATCACGGTGACAAAGAGGCCGAGAATCCGGATGAACTTCGCCATCATCTCGGACTGCTCTTCGAAGAATTTCTTTTCCCGTTTGGGGATGAAATACTGCAGCCGATTGTCGGCCTCGTAAGCGTTTACCAAATCGTTTAAGTCGTCGGGGTTCTTTATCCGAAAGGTGACCGTGGAAAGCGACTGCCGTTTGAACGCGTCGGCCACTTGATTCAAGTCCCCCCAGATCTCCGAATCGAATCCGCTGCCCTCGGTATCGAAAATGCCGACGACGTTCCATAGATCGCCGCCGAACTTGATGCGCTCGCCGATCTGCGCGCCAGCGAAACGTTGGGTGATGCCCGCCCCAGCGATGATCTCCCGCGCGCCCCATTTGAACATCCGTCCTTCGACGATGCGAACTTGGGGCCTCAATTGAAAAGCCGCTTCCTCCACGCCGCGCACGGTAACGTTGCTGATTCCTTCGGCGTGGAGCTTGGCGAGATTGATGATGACGACGACTTCTTTCGAACTCAATGGCCGCCCATCCGCGGCCCGCGCCACCTGCGGCATGTTGGTGACGATGCCCGCGGCCTCCCGGTCGATGATGCTCATGATCTCGCTCGCCGCCGCCTTGCGCGCCACCATCACGTTGTCGTCCGAGCCGGTGGAGCGCAGGGTCTTTTGAATGCCGTTGGCCATCATCAATACGGCGGTAAAAACGAAAACCACCAGGGCGATGCCGAGCATCGTTATGACGGTCGTCAGCCGGCGCGACGACGAGCTGCGCAGGACATATCTAATTGGGATTTGCATCGCCCACTCAGCCCACATGCCTCAGGCCATCGACGATGCGGGTGGTGAGGATTCGCCGGGTCGGAACCACGGCCGCGGCCAAACCCACGAGCAACCCGGCGGCGCAACCGAATAGAATCGTCTCCGGCTTCAAATAAAACACCGGAAACCATCCCTTGGGAAGCGCAGCCTGAAAACCTTCAACCGCGGGCAGCGTCACGCTCAAACCAAGGGCGCTGCCCAAGATAGAGAGAATCAGGGACTCGCCGGCGACGAGAAACATCAGTTGCCAACCGGAAAAGCCCAGGGCCTTGAGCACCGCGTATTCATGGGTTCGCTCGCGCGCCGACATGACCATCGTGTTGGCGGCGACCAGGAGAATAATGCCGATGATCAAAAACGACATGATGTCCATGGCGGTGATCACGGCGCTGGCGGCGGAGAGAAAACTTTGTTGAAAGGCGCGCTCGGTCTCGGTTTTGGTTTCCGCCCGCGAGTTGGCAAACAACTGGTCGATCGCTTCAGAGACCGCCGCGGATTTCTCCGGATCGTGGATGCGAACGATATACCAGCCCACGTCGCCGGCGCGATGCGGCATTTCCTGGCGTACCCGTTCGTCAACGTACTTATAATGAAACATCATGGTCGCGGGATCCGTGCTCTGGTCCCGAGGCTGGTAGATCCCCCGCACGACGAACTCCCATTTTCCGGGAAAGACATCGCCTTCGACGCTCATGATGTCGCCGAGCTTGAGATTGTACCGCTTGGCGATGTCGATGCCGATGATGGTCGCGTTTCTCTCCCTTTTAAACGCCTCGAACTGATCTCGCTCGATCAAGAACTCGGAATACACGTCAAAGAATGTTTCCGAGTCTACCGCGAGGCGGGCGAAAAATTGGTTCTTGTCGATATAGACACCGGAAAACCAAATGGCAAAGGTGACTTTGTCGACGCCGGGCGTTTTCGCGATGCGGTCGCGGTAAGCCAGCGGCAAGGGAAAGACGAACGATACGGCATGACGAGTGATCAGGCGGTTTGCCGCGGAGGCCTCTACGCCCGCGTACCACGCGGTCACAACCGTGCGCAGCAGCGCGAACGCCAGCACCGCCACCCCCACGCCCAAGACCGTGAGCAAACTGCGCAGCTTATGGCGCAGCGAATTACGCAAAAGAAGATTCAGCAACTCCATATCGTCTTTTCGACTCCGCAGTGTTCGCCGTTAACCATTCCCCGACTTTGTTCAAGGTTCCGGGTTCAAAGTTCAAGGTGGGGAGGGGGGACGTTGAACATTGAACGTTGAACATTGAACATTGAACTCTTGAACGGCGAGCCTATTTCTTCCGGCGAGCCCGCTACGCCAGCTCCCCTTTATCCAGATGGCGCACCGAGCGCGCCCGCTCGGCGGCGCGCGGATCATGGGTGACCATCAAAATAGTCTTGCCGAGCTCGCGATTCAGCCGCTCCATCAAGTTAAGCACTTCTTCCGCGGAAACCTTATCGAGATCGCCGGTCGGTTCGTCGGCCACCAGTATCGCCGGATCTGTGGCGATGGCCCGGGCGATGGCCACGCGCTGCTCCTGGCCGCCGGAGAGCTGGCGCGGGTAATGGTGCATGCGGTCGGCGAGTCCGACCACGCCGAGCGCGGTTTCCGCATGCGCGCGCCGCTCCGCCTTGCTAAGCGGCGTCAGGATCAACGGCAGCTCGACGTTTTCGATGGCGGTGAGAACCGGGATCAAATTATAGAATTGAAAAATGAAACCGACGTTGCGCGAGCGCCACACCGCCAGCTCGGTCTCGCTCAATTCGGTGATATCCGTGCCGGCGACGAAAATTTTCCCTTCGGTCGGTTTATCGATGCCGGCGATTAGATTTAAGAGCGTCGTCTTGCCGGAGCCGGACGGCCCCATGAAGGCGATGAAATCTCCTTCCTGAATGCCGAGCGTGATGTTGCTAAGCACCGGAATCTCCAAGCTATCGCGCCGATAGGATTTGGAAACGTCATGAATTTCGATCAGAGGGCGTTCCATGAAACCGGCTCAGGGGTTTTTGACCGCGACCTTTTCACCCGCATGAAGCTTTTCATTAACCTTTCCAATTACTTTATCGCCTTCTTTAATGCCATTCTTGATCTCGACGAGCGCCCCGATGCGCTGACCCACGACGACCGGGACCTCCACCGCTTGATTGCCCTTCACTTGATAGACGACCTGCCGGCCGTTTCTTTCCGCCACGGCCCCAGCGGGCACGGTCAGCAATGACTTGACGGACCCCGCATCATCGCCGGAATCCTTCGCGAGAAAAGTAATCTTCGCTCCCATCTCCGGTAGCACCCGGTGGTCATATTTTCTGAATTTGATTTTCACCAGCACCGTGGCCTTGGCGCGATCCGCCGTGGGAACGATCTTGCTGACGGTGCCGCGGTAGCTCTGTTCCAGATAGGCGTCGAGCCGGATCTCGCAGCTTTGCCCGGAAGTGACGCGCGTGATGTTCGCTTCCGAAACATCCGCCTCCACCTCCAGCGAGTTCATGTCCGCAATCGTCACCACCGCGGCACGGGAGCTCGCGGCGCCTGCCAGGGGCGCGACGATCTCGCCCACGTCGGCGTTCTTCTTGAGCACCGTGCCGTCGAAAGGCGCAATGATGCGCGTGTTGTCGACCGCCACCTCGGCTTCTTTGACGGCGGATTTGGCTGCGTCGATAGAAGCGACGACGCGATTGTAACGAGCCTCCGCAGCGTCGAACTCCGCCTGGGCGACGAACCCTTCCTTGACCAAGATTCGCTGGCGTTCCAGAGATTGCTTGGCGTCTTTCAGATCGGCCTCCTCGACCCGGAGGTTCTCCTTCGCGCGCTGCAACGCGGCCAGGACATCGGCATCCTCCAAACGCGCGATCTCTTGTCCCTTCTTCACTCGGTCTCCTTCTTCGACGCCCAGATAAACAAGTGTCCCGGTCCCCTTCGATGCCACCGCCGCCTTGCGCCGCGCCACCACGTAACCGCTGGCGGTAAGGACGGCGTTCGCCTGGGCCGGCGAAGTCAGCGAAGCGGTTACAAGTTGAACTTCAAGACCAGGGTTGAAATAATCCTTGAGTAAAAAGAACCCGCCGCCGATGATCGCGATGACCACCAGCCATCCCAACATTTTTCGCAGCGCGCGGAATTTCCTCGACGAACCGCCGGACGGCGCAGAGCGGTCGATTCTCAACGATCTGAGATCTGCATCCTGCGTTGCCATGTTTAACGTTTCGGTTCTTCAGGCTTCCGTATGGATAACCCTGGCACTATCTGCTGATTTTATTGCACCACGAAGCGCACGAAGGACACGAAGGTTCGGAAATTTTGTTCTTAAACTTCGTGCTCTTCGTGTCCTTCGTGGTAAAAACTCCTCCGCACTACACCCAGAAGAGCCAACGTTTCTAATAAGCCGGTTAATCGGAGGATTTTCAACCCGAGGGCGAAATGATAGTTTCCTTTCAATGAGCCGCTCTACTTCGTGGAATCCCGAGAGTTATGCCCGAAACGCCCGCTTTGTATCCGATCTGGGCGAGCCGCTGTTGCGGCTGCTCGACCCCAAACCGGGCGAGTTGATTCTCGACCTGGGCTGCGGCGACGGCGCGCTCACCGAAAAAATTACCGCCTGCGGCTCGTGTGTGATTGCCATGGATGCGAGCCGGCCGCAGGTCGAGGCGGCACGCAAGCGTGGACTCACGGCGATCGTCATGAACGGACACCAATTTGGTTTGAAGCAATGTTTCGACGCGGTATTCACCAACGCCGCGCTCCACTGGATGAAGCGGCCTGAGAGAGCCGTCGCCAGCGCGTGGAACTGCCTCAAGCCGGACGGGCGTTTTGTCGGCGAGTTCGGCGGTCAGGGCAACATCGAGAATATCCGCGCCGCATTGCATGCCGGATTGCGCAAGCGCGGCATCGATCCCTGGACGGTCGATCCTTGGTACTTCCCGTCCCCCGAGAAATATTCCCAATTGCTTACCCAGGCAGGATTTTCGCTGAGATCTATCGAGATGATTCCCAGACCAACCAGGCTGCCTGGGAACATCCTCGGCTGGCTGGAAGTCTTCGCGCAACCCTTCACCCGATCGGTGGCCGAATCCGACCGTGAGAGATTCTTAGACGATGTGCGCGCCAAGTTAGAACCCATCCTGCGCGATGCCGACGGCACCTGGATTGCGGATTATGTGAGGCTGAGATTCAAGGCAGAAAAGCAGGTAGGGGCGGGTTTGAAACCCGCCCCTACACCGCACACCCGGAGTTAGCTCCTCGGGACTTTTAGAATCATGCAAGGCCACGCGGCAAAACCGAAAGATTAGGTCCGGGTCTTCAGTCATCTGGACGGGGGAGCTTGACCGGAGACTTCACTTTCGCATAACGTCGAGTCCAGCAGGATCGAAATTGCCGCTTCGGCCATTTTTCGCAGTATGCCATCGACTGGAGGGTCGCTTATGAAGCATGATTGGGTTCAATGCCAACTCCGACTGCTTTTTTTCTCTGCGCTGCTGATTTTACCTTTCATCGCTCACGCCCAGGACAAAATCCGGGTGGGCCTGAGTGCCATCAGCGCGACTTCGGGCAGCATCTGGGTCGCCGAGGAAAAGGGATTGTTCAAGAAACACGGTGTCGAGGCCGAGGTCATCATCATCGGCGGCGGCGCTTCGCGCGTGGTCAGCTCCCTGATCGCCGGCGAGATTCAATTCTCCGTCGGCGGCGGCGATTCGGTCATTCGCTCCGCGTTGCGAGGCGCGGATACCGTCCTGGTCGCTTCCCCGCTGAAGACGGGCCTTCAGCGCCTAATGACGCGCGCCGACATCAAAACTCCGGCCGATCTCAAAGGAAAGAAGGTCGCGATCACTCGCTTTGGCTCCGCCTCCCACTGGGTCCTCCAGCTCTTTCTGCGCAAGTGGGGCATGCGCGCCGAAGACATACAAATTCTCCAACTGGGTTCTTCACCCGCGATGTACGCGACTTTGGACAAAGGCGGTGTCGATGGCGCCGTCTTTACGATTCCGACTTTCTTCGTCGCGGAGGACCGGGGCTATCGCATCCTGGCCGATCCGGCCGATATGGATATTTACTACCTGCAAAACTCCGTGGATTCGACCAGAAGTTTTCTGCGCAAGCAGCGGGATCAGGCGCTCCGTTTCGTCAAAGCGATCTGCGAAGGCATCGCCTATTTCAAAAAGAACCGGAAGGAAAGCATCGACGTACTGCAAAAAAAGCTGCGGATCCAATCGGCGCAGGAAAAAGACGTCAAATATCTCGAAGCGTCCTACAATTTGCTGGCGAGCAAATTTTACAACCAGGTGCCCTACGCCACGCCTAAAGCCGTCGAGACCACTTTGGAATTCATCTCCGGCGAGGATCCCAAGGCAAAAGGAGCCGATCCGAAGTCGTTCCTGGACGAGAGCCTGGTGCGCGAAGTGGAGGCGAGCGGATTCATCAAGGCGCTATACGAAAACTAAGGAAAGCCAAAAGATAGTTCCAACCGTTCCAATAGTTCCAACCGTTTCGGACATGGGCCCGAACGATTGGAACGACTGGAACCTTTGGAACTATTGGAACCAAGGAGTCTGAATGTCTGACTACAAAGAGATTCTTTATGAGAAGCAGCGCGGCGGCGTGCTGATCACGTTGAATCGTCCCGAGGCCCTCAACGCCATCACCCGCCCCATGCTCAAAGAGATCCATCACGCGCTGGATGAAGCCGAGGCCGATCCTGAAATTCGCGCCATCGTCATCACCGGCGCCGGGCGCGCCTTCAGCTCCGGCTTCGATCAGGCAACCACCAGCGGCCGGCGCCGCGATATTCAGTGGCCCTACGGCATCCAGACCGGCATGAGCGCCGCGGATCTCATGAACTATTGGTCCCTCGACGACGTGAAGCTGATCCGCATCTTCGAGATGACCAAGCCGGTGATCGGCGCGGTGCGCGGCTGGGCGATGGGCGGCGGTTGCTGGATGGCCCTTTATACTCACATTACGATCGCCGCTGAGGACGCGGTATTCGCGCAACCCGAAGTGCGCCACGGCTCCAACACCACTTTCATGTGGACGCTACTTGCGGGATTCAAGAATGCCCTGCGCTACGGCCTAGTCGGCGACCATATAGACGCTCAAGAAGCGCTGCGCATCGGCCTGGTGAACCAAGTGGTTCCCGGCGATCAACTGATCGACGCATGTTTCAAGATCGTCGAGCGCATTGCCCATGTGCCGCCGGAGACCGTCAAGATCAATCTGGCGATCTCGACCATGGGCTTACAAATGATGGGGCTGCGCGACGCGCTGCGCATGGACGAAACCTTGTCGATTCCCGCGCACATGATGCTCAACGAGGAGTTTCGCCGTCCCCTCGACGAAGCGCGCGCCACCCAGGGAACGAAAGCGTATTTGCAGCTGCGCGACGGTCCGTTCCAGCCCGAGCCGTTCGGGCCGCGGTCGCGGAAAAGGACGGAGAAATAGACTAGTCGCGGTGACATGAAGGAAAGCCAACAGACAGTTCAAACCGTTCAAAAAGTTCAAGCCGTTCAATCCGTCTTTCGGAATCGTCCGGCGATTTGAACGTTTTGAACGGCTTGAACGATTTGAACAAAGGAGGCCGATTGGCCGATTTTAAAGAAATCCTTTACCAGAAACAGCGCGGCGGCGTTTTGATCACGCTCAATCGCCCGGAAGCGATGAACGCCATCAGCCGCAGCATGATCAAAGAACTGCACCAGGCGCTCGACGATGTGGAGAATGATCCGGAGATCCGCGCCGTCGTGCTCACCGGCGCGGGGCGCGCTTTTTCCTCCGGCATGGACCAGGGCAATCGCGCGGGACGGCGCCGCGACATCCACTGGCCCTACGGCATCGTCACCGGCCTGACCGCCGCCGAAGCGATCGATTCCTGGCGCGTCGATCCGAGAAATTTTCGCCGCATGTGGGAGTTCGGCAAGCCGATCATCGGCGCGATCAACGGCTGGGCCATGGGCGCCGGCTCCTGGCTCGCGCTCTTCACCCACATCACACTCGCGTCCGAGAATGCCGCCTTCGCCCAACCCGAGGTGCGTCACGGCTCGAACACGAGCTTCATGTGGACGCTGCTCGGCGGCTACAAGAACGCATTGCGTTACGGCCTCACCGGCGACCATATCGACGCGCGGGAGGCGCTCCGCATCGGCCTGGTCGTCGCGGTTGTACCGGGCGATCGGCTCATCGACGAATGCTTCAAGATCGTCGAGCGCATCGCCCATGTCCCGCCGGAGACCGTGAAAATCAACTTACAGGTCGCCACCATGGGTCTCGACATGATGGGGCTGCGCGACGCCTTGACGTTCGACAATCAAATGTCCGCGCCGGCGCATGTGATGCTACGTGAGGAGCTGCGCAAACCCCTCGACGACGCGCGCGCCAACAAAGGGATTCGCGAATACCTCCAGATGCGTGACGGACCGTTTCAACCGGAGCCGTTCGGGCCACGATCGAGGAGGAAGGCGGAGTCATAGGATTGCGGCGCCGCCGTAATGGATCTTTCGTTATTGAAGCAGTTTGAGAACCAACGGAAAAACAAAAGATCGTTCCAGTCGTTCCAATAGTTCCAGAAGTTCCGATTGTTTCGGACACGGCCTCGAACGATTGGAACGACTGGAACGTTTGGAACTATTGGAACGAAGAAGCTTAATGGAACGAAGGAGATCAAATGTCCAACTACCAAACAATTCTTTACGAAAAGCAGCGCAAGGGCGTGCTGATCACTCTCAACCGGCCTCGGGCGTTGAATGCGATGAACGAGGACCTGATGAACGAGCTCGACGCCGCGCTGGCGGAAGCGGAAAACGATCCGGAGATCCGAGCGGTCATCATCACCGGCGCGGGTGGGGCGTTTTCCGCCGGCGAAGATATCAGCGGCGCCGATGCCGAAACCGCTTGGCCCTACGGCATACCGGCGGACACTTCGCTCAACGCGACCTACAACAAGTTCCGCGACGCGGACCGCAAAGATATCCTGGGCCGCCAACTTTACCGCTGGCAATATCCCAAACCGATCATCGGCGCGGTCAGCGGCTGGTGCCTCGGCGCGGCGTCCTGGCTCGCCCTCACCTGCCATATCACCATCGCCGCCGATGACGCGGTCTTCGGCCAGCCCCAGGTTCGCCAGGGCGCCAACACGGACTTTATCTGGGTCGCCCTCGCCGGCTTCAAGAACGCCCTCCGTTACTCGCTCACCGGCGATCACGTCGACGCGCAGGAGGCTCTGCGCATCGGCCTGGTGAACCAGGTCGTGCCGAAGAATGAGCTGTTGGAGACCTGCTTTAAATTTGTCGAGCGCATCGCGCTCGTCCCGCCGGAAACCGTGAAGATCAACCTGCATATTTCCACGATGGGATTGGAGATGATGGGCCTGCGCAAAGCCTGGACGCTGAACTCAGAATTGGCCGCCATGGCGCGCTTGACCAAGCGCGAAGATTTCAACAAACGGTTAGAAGAAGCCAAAAAGCAAGGCGGCCTCGCCGCTTTCTTGCAGGAACGCGACGGCCCCTTCCAACCGGAGCCGTTCGGGCCGAGGGCGAAAAAGTAAGATGCTTCTGGATATCGCTTGGATACTTGCCGCAAGAAAATACAACTGCTCCAGGAAATTTTATCGCGCCAAGACGCCAAGCACGCAAAGAAAGAACCTTTGTCATTTCGACCGAAGGGAGAAATCCTTGTTTCGAGCAAAGCGAGAAATCTTCTTCTTAGATCCCTCGCATTCGCTCGGGATGACGGCCCTCGGCCCGTCACCTTGGCGCCCTTTGCGCCTTTGCGCGAGACACGTTTTTCCGATCTCTTCTTCATCCGAACATTTCAAATATCTTTGGCTAGTCTTCAAGAAGGCGCCGGTCGAGTCATTTGGTCTCGGTGTACCTTCGAATCGTATTTTTCACCTCGGCGGGCGCCTGAACTAACTTTCTTATCAGCTTGTCAGCCTCTCCACCCACCTGGAATGCCGGATCGGAGCGCGTGACTTTTTTGAACTCCTGAATAAATTCCGGATCCTTAATCATCTGGGCGAAACCAAGTCGCAGCGCAGTGACCGCTTCCGTGGGGGTGCCTGGTGACACATTGGCCACTCGCTGCATTGCGTGGGTGAGGTTGATGGTTTTCAAAGCTTCCCACAAGGGGCCCGTGCCAAGCTTGCCAAAGATCTGCCGATAGAGCTGTGAGAAAGACGGCAAATCGGCCGCTTCGGGACTCGACTGGAACTCTCCGTCCACGGTTACAAGCTCGTCGGCATAGACTGGAATAACCAGTCCATCTTTCACCATGCGGGGTTGAACCTGAGAGCGGTAGCCGGGCGTCCCCTCGGTGAAGAACTGGATTTCGTTTCTCTCCACCGCCAAGCGCGCAGTCGAGTTGGAGTTGTATCCGGTTACATACTGATGCGGAACACCGAGGAGGTCGAGCTGAAGGCGAAAGCGCACATCTTTGGCGCTGTTGACGCTCAGGCCGCCCGCCTTAAGCCCCTTTGCCTTGACAATGTCTTTGGGCTCATGGATGCCCGGCGCGACGTCCTTACGAATATACGCCACTGCGACCCCCTCGATGCTTGCAATGTAGGCGAACTTTCCCAGATCGGCGCGCAAATTGGGATTGGCGGTCAACAGGTTGAAAAACTGCCCGGTGAAATAGCCGAGGGTCAATCCGTCGGGCTTGGCGATTTCACCGAGGTAATTGGCGCCCGTCACTCCTCCCGCTCCTGGCATGTTTTGCACGATGACCGCAGGCTGGCCGGGCAGATGTTTTCCCAGGAAGCGCGCTACGATCCTGCCTTCGATATCCGTCGGTCCCCCGGCGGCGAAGTTGATCAAGACTGTCAGAGTCTTTCCGTGATAAGATGGCGTCTCACCCGCGTAAGAAAAAACCGACCAGGACACCCCGACAACGGCTACGAATAAGACCAACACTCTTTGACATTTGCTAGTCATGGTTCCCCTCCTAATTCGATCGTTTGCGGTTAACTCGGGCGCGCGAGCTGCCGGCGGATGTACTGGCCCGCGCAAGCTTCCGTGACCCTGGCGCGAGGTTCACCCTCCGGCCATTCCATCACGACGTTACCGCGGACAACGGTCATCACCGGCCAGCCGGTCACATCCCAGCCTTCGTAGATAGACCAGGGCGTGACCGTATGGAGAATATCCTTGGTGATTTTTGCCCGGCGCGCTAGATCGACGACCACCAAATCCGCATCGGCTCCCGGCATAATCGCGCCTTTTCGCGGATAGAGGCCAAAAATTTTTGCCGGGTTTTCACTGGCGACCTGCGCCAGCCGCTCGATGGTGATTCGCCCCTTGTTCACTCCTTCGCTCAACATCATGGGAAACATCCCTTCGACGCGCGACGGAAAACCGCTCACGGTGGTCCATACGTTCCCGGTCTCCATGGCTTCGCGCGGCCTTGTATGCGCGACATGGTCACTGCCGATGCAATCGATATCGCCGGAGGCAAGCGCTCGCCAGAGCGTCTCGTGAGTGCCGCGGTCGCGCAGCGGCACATTGATCTTCCAGGCATCCTTGTGCAGCACGAGGTAATGAGTGCCGATCTCGCTGTAGACCACCGAGCCTTCAGCCTTGGCTTTTTTAAGCTCCTCTATGGTTTCCTTCGCCGTCACATGGATAACGTAGACCGGACAGCCGGTAACTTTTGCATAAAATAAATAAGCCCTCGCATGACCCGCTTCGGTGAACCACGGAGAACGATCGTCCCACGCGCCCATGTCCGTGCGCCCGGACGCCATAAGTTGTTTTTGCAGAACGGCGGCGATCTCCCAATTCTCGCAATGCATCAGCGCGATCGCCGGCGCGCCAAGTTTCGCGACGGCGGCGAACGTCGAGTACACACTGCCGTCATCAAAGGCATAGGCGGGCCAGGATGGTTTCCAAGGTCCTTGCATCTGCAAGTGGAGTTTAAAAGAAGTGATGCCGTGTTCTTGTGCCAGGAATGGAATCTCCGCGACATGCTGGTCGGTGCCCAGAATCGGCGTCAGAAAAAAATCAACGATCGCCGTTCGGGAGGCTTCATAAAAAGCGGGCATCGCTTGAGTGAAGGTTGGAATGTCCGCCGGTCCCTTAACTTTGTCCGCCCCGCCGGTGATCGCGAGACTGACAAGCTGCATGCCCCACGTCGTTACCCCGGCGGCGGCCGCCGCCTTCGTTTCGGAACGGAAATCATCCGCCAGCGCACGATGGCCCCCCAGGTGCACTTCGGGATCGATCACTCCAGGGAGCAGATATTTCCCGCCTAAATCAATCCCTCTCTTAGCCTCCGGCAAAAACGAATCTTCTCCGACGGCAACGATCTTGCCGTCGACAATTGCCACCCCACCTTCGATGGTGCCGCTGGGGGTCACGACTAAACCGTTTGTAAAAACCAGGTCGGCTATGCTCTTCGCCATGGGTTATTTCCTGAAGAGTTCATCGTCGGCGGCGACAGTGGCACTCAACAACCTCTCCAGATTATAGGACAGCCCGTCGTTTTTCATCGTCGTCGGCGCCTATTTCCTCGCTTCCGCCAGATAGCTCAAATCAATCGCGCCATCGACCGGCGGCGGCGGTTTCAGCAGGCCAAACTCTTTCCAGTTCTCGGCGGCAATGCGCGCGCCTTTGATATCTATTCCGCTATCCGGAGGAATCGATTTCTTGGAGTGAATGAAGAGATTATAGGTTTTCTCGGCTTCGTCCCGCTCGGCCTTCGCCTTCTCGATCAATGCCCGCATCACCGCCTCTTTGTTTTTTGGGTTGTAGAAGAACTCGCATGCTCTCGCGAAAGCTCGTAGCAGGCCCACGACGAGCGGCCGATTTTTTTGCGCCCAATCGCGCCGTGCGCTGGTCACCGTGTATTGAAAATTGTCGACGTAATCCGTCGACTGGCCCAGAGAGCGAAGACCTGACGCGATCGCTTTGAAATCCGACGGCTGATTGACCAACGCGCCGGCAACGCCCTCCTTTTGCACTGCGGCCAACCGGGTAGGAGTCCCACCGAGTCCGATCATTTCGTAATCCGAAGGACCGAGTCCATTGGCCACCAACATCCGCGCCATCACGTAATTGAGCGGGTCGGTCGGGCCGGCAACCGCGACGAATAGGGCCAACACTCTTTGACGTTTGATAGTCACGGCTCTCCTCCTAATTCGAGGGTTTGGTGGTACAAGACATTCTTTCCGGCTCCGTCTCTCTCGATCGTCTCCCGATACCGGCTCTATTCTATAGCACTGCGATAACCCCTATGTCATCTACTCCTTGACTCCCGCCAAATCGAGCAGAAACACATACGAAAATGCCGTCTCGCGGTGACGGCGGAAGCGGCCGGAAGTGCCGCCGTGGCCGGCGTCCATGTTGGTCTTGAGCAATACTCGGTTGTGGTCGGTTCTTAATTCGCGCAGCTTCGCCGCCCATTTCGCCGGCTCCCAATATTGCACCTGGGAATCGTGCAGCCCGCCGGTGATCAGCAGATTCGGATACGCTTTCGCCTCGACATTATCGTAGGGCGAGTACGACAACATGTAATCGTAATACTCTTTCCGGTTCGGATCGCCCCATTCGTCGTATTCCCCGGTCGTAAGTGGAATCGACGAGTCGAGCATCGTCGTCACCACGTCGACGAAGGGCACCTCGGCGACGATGCCCTTGAACAGATCTGGCCGCATGTTCGTAATCGCGCCCATCAGCAACCCGCCGGCGCTGCGCCCCATGGCGAACAAGCGTTCGGGGTTGGTGAATTTCTCGCGAATCAGATATTCAGCGCAGGCGATGAAGTCGGTGAAAGTGTTTTTCTTTTTTAAGAGCTTGCCGTCATCATACCACCGCCGCCCCATCTCCTGGCCGCCACGGATATGGGCGATGGCGTAAACGAAGCCGCGGTCGATCAGACTCAGGCGAGGCGAGGCAAAAGCGGCATCGATGCTCAAACCGTAGGAACCATAACCGTAGAGGAGAAGCGGATTTTTACCCTCCCTCTTGACGCCTTTGCGGTAAACGATCGACAGGGGAATCTCCGTACCGTCGGCAGCCGGCGCGTAAAGGCGCTCGGTGACGTAATTGTCCCGCTCAAAACCGCCCAACACTTCTTCCCGCTTAAGCAAGGTGCGCTGCCGCGTGGTCATGTCGTAGTCGTAGATCGATAGCGGAGTTTTCAAGGAAGTATATTCAAAGCGGAGCGTCGCGGTATCGAGCTCCGGATTCATCCCGAGGTTGGCGCGGTAAGCCGGTTCGTCGAATTCGAGATAATGGTCGTTGCTGCCGTCCCAGGGAACGACGCGAATCTGCGTCAGGCCGCGCTTGCGCTCTTCGAGCACCAAGTGATCCTTGAAAACGTCAAAATCGCCTAGATAAACATCTTCCCGGTGCGGCACTATTGCCCGCCAGTTCTCCCTCCCGGTCTGATCGACCGGCGTCGTCATCAGCTTGAAATTCTTTGCCTGCTCGTTGGTGCGGATCAAGAACCGGTCGCGAAAATGATCGAGATGATACTCGTGATCCTTTTCCCTCGGCAGAAAAATCTTGAACTCCCCCGAAAGATTATCCGCGTCCAGGTAACGATACTCCTGGCTGAGCGTCTGGGAAGAAACGATCATGAGAAATGTCTTCGACTTGGTTTTAAAAACATAGGCGCCGAAGGTTTCATCCTTCTCTTCGAAGACCAGACGATCTCGGGCCGGGTCGACACCGAGCCCATGGCGAAAAATCCGATTCGCCCTGAGTGTCATCGGGTCCTGCTTGGCGTAGAAAAGCGTCTGGTTATCGTTCGCCCACGTCAGGTTCTCAGTGACCTCGGGAATCACGTCGGCAAGCAACTCGCCGGTGATGAGATTCTTAAAATGGATGCTGTAGATCCGCCGTCCCTGGGTGTCGACAGCGTAGGCGAGAATGTTCTGCCCCGAGCTGACCGCCCAGCCGCCGATGGAAAAGTAGTCGTGCCCCTGCGCCAAAACGTTGGCGTCGAGCATGACTTCTTCCGCGCCGTCCAGCGAACCGAGCTTGCGCGCATAGATCGGATACTCCTTGCCCTCTTCGTAGCGCGTATAATAGTAGTAACCGTCCCGCTTGTACGGAACGGACATATCCGTCTGCTTGATCCGAGCCTTGATCTCCTCGAAGAGCCGCTCTTCAAACGCTTTTGTATGCCCCATCTGCTTTGCCGCATTCTCGTTCTCCGCGTTTAGGTAAGCGATCACCTCCAGATTATCCCTCTCTCTCAACCAGTAGTAGTCATCGACGCGCACTTGGCCGTGTTTTTCCAACCGCGTAGGAATTTTCTTTACCATAAGTCCTTTTGCAAAATCGCTGGGAGACAGTTTTGACAACGCCCGATACTAAATAATTTCCCGCCCAATCTCCACCCCGCAAGCCAACGCTTCGGCATAAGATACTGACCAGGTAATTGCTTCACAAAACGAGTTTAAGAAATGATCGCGCCAAGCACGCCAAGCTCGCAAAGAAAGACTTGTTGTCATTTCGACCGAAGGGAGAAATCCTTCTTAGATCCCTCGCATCCGCTCGGGATGACAGGCCTCGGCCCCTCACCTTGGCGTCCTTTGCGCTCTTTGCGCGAGACACAGTCTTATCCGATCTTCCTTCATGGCAAAATTTTAAAAATGTTTAGCTAGAATTTGACAGTCCCGGCTAACACCGCTAGGCTCTTGTGACGCGAACTTTGTTCCGAATCAGGGAAGGATGGTTTATGCGGCATTTGATGATTTTGGTAGTTGGGGTCTTGCTCGCGTCCGTGATGTTTTGTAGCGGGGCGATTGCCCAGTCCAATCCCGATAAATTGACAATCGGCACTATCACACTGTCGCTCAACAACCTGCCGATCTACGTCGCGCAAGACAAAGGCCTATTCGCCAAAGAAAATATTTTCGTTGAGGCGGTGGTGCTCAACGCGAGCACCCGGGCGATCCCCGCCCTGATCGGAGGCTCGACGCAGATCTCCGCTTCCGCCGCGATGACGACGATCCGCGCCATTGAGAAAGGCGCCGCGCTCAAAATCGTCGGCGGCTTGATCAACGCGCCGGTTTACGATCTCTACGCCGGGGCGAAGTACAAATCGATCAAGGACCTCAAGGGCAGGACCATCGGCGTCACCGGCTTGATCACCAGCGACACGGTCTTGATGAAGGAAATGCTTAAGGCCTACGGACTGGAATATCCGCGGGACTTCGCCATGCTTGCCATCGGCGGGACACCCGACCGCTACCTGGCGATGCAATCGGGTAATATCGCCGGAGGAATTCTAAGTCCCCCTTTCACGTTTGCCGCCGATGAGGCCGGCTTCGTCAACTTAGGCTCGACCGCCAAGTACACTCCTTACTTCACCCAAACGGTCTTCAACGTCCGCTCGGAATGGGCACAAGAGAAGAAGGCTCTGCTCGTGCGCTTCCTGCGCGCCATCGTGCGGGGGTCACAATTTATTCACGCGCAGAAGGAAGAAACGGTCCGCATCATCGCCAAGCGGTTCAAGTTCAACGACAAGTATTCCGAAGCGAGCTGGCGCTACTTCATATCGAACAACGCTATCCCCAAAGACGGCGAGGTCAATGCTAAGGGCGTCGACAAGGTATTACAACTGCTCGTGGAGGATGGCACGCTGAAAGCGCCGCCGCCGCGCCAGGACAAGTATATCGACATGACCTATCTCGATGAAGCGCGCCGCACGGCGCAGTAGCGGCTTGGCGTTTCGTTGCCGGCAAATCCGATCTTACGCCGCCCACAGCAAATCAGCGATGACGCGTCCGCTTAGAATCCTTACCGCGCTGCTCGCCGGAAGCGTCATCCTGATCTGGGCCGCCCCGGCCCAAGTTCATGGCCAGACCGCGCCCAAGGCGATCGTGCTCGGCTGGGACGGTGCGGTGCCGTCGTTCATTCATGAGATGTTGCGTCAAGGCAAGTTGCCGAACCTGGCGAAGCTCATCGACGGCGGCGCCTTTGCCGACGACGTAACAGCGGTGTTCCCGTCGCTGACCGCGCCGGGTTTCGCATCGCTCCTCACCGGGGCGTCGCCGAAGATAACCGGCATCACCGGCATTCGCGTGCCGCGCGTGCCGCGCAGCGAGTTTAACGTTCTTGAAAGCGCCGCCGGCTTCAATCCCGCGCTCCAGCGCGCGGAGACCATTTTTACCGCCGCCGAGCGCGCCGGCCGCAAAGTCGTCTCCTTGCACGTACCTTTCGGCGGCGAGAAATCCCGGCTCGGCGTCTACTTGCAAGGTTACAGCGGCGCAACGGGACGCGATGGAGTGGTCCATGGCCGGAATTCCAAGCCGCAAGCAGCGGCAACGTGGACCCATCTCCCTGCCAGCGCTACGCCGCCTCTGGAACTGACCTTCACCATTCGCGCATCGTCGCTCTTTGGTTTGTTGATCGACGATCCCGCCGACCCGCAGAACGGCTACGATACACTTTTCATCTCGGACGCGCGCGACGGTCGGGAAGTCAAAGCGAGATTGAAACCCGGGGCCGCCGGACCCGGCGGCGAGCTGCTTTGGAGCCAGCCCATCACGGTCAATACCGGTGCCGATCAGATCGCAACCACTTATCTTCGCCTGTTCGACCTTAGGCTCGACGGCAGTGATCTTTTTTTGTATTACACCCGGCCAGTGCGACAAGCCGTCTCCGATCCCCAATTGCTCGAAGGAACCAACCCGACGGTGCGAGCATTCATCGGCAATGGTGCGTGGCAACTGTACCGCCAAGGAACCTTCGGCAGGACTATTCCCAACGGCGGCGACGGCACCGCGGAAGCGCGCTACCTCGAAACCATCGCGCTGGTTCAACATCAACTGACGGAAACCTGTCGCTGGGCACTCGAAAAGTTACCCTGGGATATTTTCTTTGCCTACACTCCCTACCCGGACGAAGCCGAGCACCAGTGGCGCGGCTATCTCGACCCTGGTCTTCCCGGTTTTCGCGCCGAGCTCGCCGCCCGTCTGCGCCCGCTGCTCGAAAGAGTCTACCAATCCTCCGATATGCTGCTCGGTTTCCTGATGGAGCGGCGCCCGGAAAATGCGGTTTTCGCGCTGATCTCCGATCATGGCATGGAGGGCACAAACAAAGTCGTTTACCTCAACAAAGTATTGCAGCAAGCCGGACTCCTGGCGTTGGACGCGCGGGGCCACGTCGATCTCGCCAAAACCAAGGTCATCTACCCAGCCATCGACAACGGTTATTTATTGATTAATTCGATCTCGCGCAAAAACGGCATCGTTACCGTCGAGCAGCGCGCCGGGCTGGTGCGGCGCGTTCGCGAACTGCTGCTGGCGATTCGCGACGAGGGCCGTCAAGTGGTGATCGGCGTCGAGGATGCGCAAAGCGACGAGGCGCCGCCAGGCATCGGCGGAGAATCCGGCGGCGATCTTTACGTCGATCTGTTGGCCGGTTACCGCCTCGATGCGAAGCTCAATGCAAGCGAGATCATCGGCCGGCAGGGACCGCACGGCGTCCACGGCTTTAATCCGATCCGCGCTTCCATGCGCACGATCATGGTCCTCAACGGCCCCGGCATCAAAGCCGGCCTGCGCCTGCGCAACGCGCGCCTGGTCGATTTTGCCCCGACCCTCGCCAAGCTCTTGAGCATCCCTGCCCCGATCGATGCGATCGGATCGGTGTTGCAGGATGCGCTGGCGGAGCCACGTTGACAACCGGATAAGAACAATCAACCGCAAAGAACGCATAGAACGCAAAGAAGGAATTCTATGCGACCTTTGCGTTCTTTGAGGTTAAGTCCTCTTCAATCCGATCTCTTCACATCCTTGTCCGCACCGGGTAGTATCCGTCGAGGAGGGACCCCTCAATGGCGGACAAAGATCATCTGATATTGACGGCCGTCGGCCCCGACCAGATCGGCCTGGTGGAAAAACTTTCCGAGTTCATCGCCCGCCACGGCTGCAACATCGAAGACAGCAAAATGGCGGTCTTTTGCGGCGAGTTCGCCGTGATCGTCTTGATCAGCGGCGACGGCGGGAACCTTGTCAAGATCGCCCGGGACTACCGCGCGATCGAAAGCGAAACCGGTCTGACCCTATCCATCAAGACGCCGGCAGCGCGCAAGCCCGCCGAACAATTCCTTCCCTACCGGCTGACAGCGTCCTGCATGGATCACCCCGGCGTCGTCTATCGGCTCAGCGCGGTCTTGAGCGGCCTCGGCATCAACATCGAATCGATGGAAACCAGTACCTACTCGGCGCCGGTCAGCGGCACGCCGATGTTTCGGCTGGAGGCGATGCTCGCCGTGCCGGTGAGATTCAGCATCAATTCATTGCGTGAGCGCTTCACCGAAATTCAGAAAGAAGAAAATATCGACATCGAACTGACCGCCGCAAAAAGCTAGCCAAACATATTTGAATTTTACCGACGACAAGCAGATCGGAAAAGATTGTTTCTCGCGCAAAGAACGCAAAGGACGCCAAGCTATAATTTGATAATAGACGGGGGCGAGGGAGGGGCCTTTGCGAGCTTAGCGTGCTTGGCGCGATAAATTTCTTAAACTCGTTTTGTGAAACATTTACCTGGTTAGATTCTGGCGGGTGCCACCGGCTCCGGCACCGTTTCAAGATCCCGCTGCCTTCGCCCGAGCCAGAGACCGTTGAGCAACCAGAGAAGCGAAATCGGCACCGCCACGACGGCGATTCCGGTCATTCCTAATCCGATCATTCCAAGACCGGCGTATGACCAGGCGCCGACCTGATCACCGAGGCGGTAAACCACCGTATCGATGAAACTTTTCGCCTTATATTTGTCCTCGCGCGGCACGACGGTGAAAAGCACTTCGCGGGACGGCCGGGCAAAGGCGAAATTACCCGCGCGCCGAACCACTTGATAAACGACCACAACGGCGATCGTCGGCGCCAGCGCCAGCGCACCGAAACCGACGACGCTCAACAGCGGCAATGCCGCCAGGGTCAAAGCGACTCCAATCCAGCGCAGGACGCGCCCGGTCAAAAACAACTGCGCGCCGAGCGTGAGAACATTCACCCATAGGTCCACCCGCGCAAAAAACGCCGTGCGCGCGCCGCGATCGGCGAAACTTTGCCTGGCGATTTCGGCTTGCTGAAAATAGAGAAAGGTTGAGGTAATAGCGAACAGTAATATGAAGCCGCTCACGTTGATAAGATAAGATGAACTCAAAGCGTGTGAAAGGCCCGAAAACGCCGAACCGCCGATGGGCCTCTCGCCAGGTCGCTCCGCCGGGCGATGTTGCAAAACGCCGGATATCTTCGCCAACCTGGCGACGCAGTGCACCGCGGTCTCCAACAGCAGGGCGGAGATCACCAAGAGATAGGGCGGCGCCACATGCCTCGCCAACGACGCGGTCAGGCTCGAGCCGACGATACCGCCGAGCGTTGCGCCGGCGGCGATGAAGCCGAAGAGCCGTTTCCCCTGTTCGGCGTCGAACACGTCGACCATCAAGGCCCAAAAAACCGATACGACAAACAAATTAAACACCGACAGCCAGATAAAAAACAGCCGGCCGATCCAAATGTTTTGCTCGGCCGTGGCGGCATGGAGCAGCAAGGCAAACAGTAGGAGATTGGCCAAAAAAAAGCGGTAGCTAACGGCGATAAACTTGACTCGCGGCAAGCGCGCGACCAGCGCCGCGAAGGGGGGATTGATGACGAGCATGCCGAGCAGCGTGCCGGTGAAAAGCCACTGCAAGTTTTCCACGCCACCGGCCACTCCCATCTCGTCGCGCATGGGGCGGAGAATGTAATAGGAGAAAAGAACCGAAAAGATATAGAGCCACGACCAACCGAGCGCGCGCATCTCGACCGGGCGGACCTCGATCGCGCGCGTGAGCAGCCGGTGCCAGAACCCGGTTCTCAGCGCGTCGCCGGCATTTCTCGTCTCCTCACCTCTTCCCTCTTGACTACTCACTCCTCACTGCTCACGACTCACACGTTATCGATGAACTGCTCCATGCGCTTTCGCATCGCCGAATCCGGCAAACGTCCGCGCGCCGCGCCGAGGTTGTCGATAACGTACTCTGAGCGGGCCATGCCCGGCACGGCGCAAGTAACGGCGGGATGTGAAACGATGTACTTGAGAAAAAACTGAGCCCAGGACACACAGTCGAACTCGGTGGCCCACTCCGGCAGTTTCTTGCCCTGCACCGCGTTAAAAAGCCGCCCGCGGCCGAAGGGCAAGTTGATCATGACCGCCATGCCGCGATCGCCGGCCAGCGGAATGATGCGCTCGCCGGCATCGCGGTTGTCCAATGCGTAATCCACTTGGATGAAGTCGAGGCTTTCCTTCTTCATGGTTTGTTCGAATTCACCGTACTGGTTGTCGAATGACGTGGTAATGCCGACGTAACGGATACGCCCGGCCTGTTTCATTTCGCGCAGCGTGCGCAGTTGCGTATCGGTGTCGCGGAGGTTGTGCACGGCGATCAGATCGATTCGGCGGGTGCGGAACTTCTTGAACGACTCTTCGATCTGCGCGATCCCTTCCTCCCGGCCGACTTTGCGCAAACTCACCTTGGTGGCGAGAAATAGCGAATCGCGAACCTTGAGTCCGTCAACCAATTCCCCGACGACCGATTCCGCCGTGCCGTAGGAAGGCGAGCTGTCGATCACCTTGCCGCCCAATTGCTGGAAGCGGCGGAGCGTTTCCCGAAGCGGAATCTTTTCCGTGTCTGTTTTAATTTCTTCGTAGCGGCGCGCCGTCCCCAGACCGATGATCGGGATACTTTCACCGGTCGACGGAATTTTTTTCTGAATCAGCGGTTGGGCTTGCGCGAGAGTATCCCTTGGACGCAGCAATAGCGACGCGCCCACGCCAAGCCCGGCTTTGATGACCGTTCGGCGTCTCATGTTCATAACCCAACTCCTCGTAACCGCGAGCATATAATATCCCAAGGAGGACCGGCAATATGGCGTTGCTCGGTCTCGATTGAGACCTCCCGGCCAACAGCGCCTGTCCTACGACGATCCCAAGGAGAATGAACAAATCCCTCCTATGAACCTAGTCACTTGAACATTTCCTGCTTCTTTATAAGCCTTTCCTGTGGGTATTTCTCTGATGTTCGGAGAATCTTCCGCTGCTGCGAGAAGCTTCCCGACAGCGGTTTCCTTCGGACGTGGCGGCCGATGACTCAGTCTCAGTCCGTCTCGGTGCAGCTTGGTTGGTAACGATTTGCCCCAAAACCCAGTTGGTCATCAGAAACGCTCCAATCGGCATAGATTCTCGGCCGGTCTCCAGGTAAAGTAAAGTGATGAAAATGTTGAGGAGCGGCCATCTTCCGAAACGAATCAAAACAATGATAATGAAAGAAAGCCTAGGGTTGGGGTTACGTCCTGGTGCCCACCACTACCGCGCATATGTCGGGCCACCGGAAGACTATGACCTCATAGCGGCAATGACATTCAACCTGCTGACGACCCTAGGACTGCGGCAATATCACACAGTGCTGGATATTGGGTGCGGCTCACTTCGGATAGGCCGACTGCTCATCCCTTATCTCAATGTGGGGAATTACACTGGCATCGAACCAAACAAGTGGCTCGTTGACGATGGAATCCAACGAGAAATGGGTCAAGACCAGATTCGAATCAAGCAGCCCCGGTTTTACTTCACCGACTCCGTTAAAGATCTTCCCTCTGATGAACGATTTGATTTTGCCGTTGCCCAATCCATTTTCAGTCACTGCGGGCCCGACTTGGTGGAACGATGGCTTAGGGAGAGTTCAGCCTATCTGAAGGAGTCGGGCGCCTTGGCGGCGACCTTTTTGATCGGAGATCAGGACTACCAAAACAACGGCTGGTTGTATCCCAAGTCAATCTACTACAGAGTCGAAACTATGGCCGCTCTCGCCCAAAAGGCAGGGCTCCGCTTTCTTCTCCTTGATTGGCGGCACCCGCGCCAGCGGTGGGCCTTATATACAAAACCCCAGTTTGACGCCACTTGGTTCCAAGAAAAGGCGCTATCGTGGAACACATGGCTGGACTTCGCTGCCAAAGAGTAGCGGACGGAGCAGCCACAGCAGCGGCCGGCAGGGCAGCATTTAAGGCTCACTATTTTATGTTTTGCGTCCTGGCTGAACGCCACGTTGGGTCTTCATCAGAGGAGGGAGCAGATGTTGAACACACTCATCACCGCCCTTCGAAGAGTCGCCAATCATAGAAAGAGGTTGAAATCGGAGGGAGAACAGGAAATACGAAAGCTAGGTCACCGCGATTACGTTGGGGGGATGTGGGAGGAAATTGGCCAGCTCCAGTTTGATTTCCTCGCGCGACAGGGTCTAAAACCCTCCGACTGTTTACTCGATATCGCGTGCGGTTCTTTGCGAGGAGGAGTTCAATTCATCAAATTCTTAGATGCCGGCAATTATCTGGGGATTGACAAAGAAAACAAACTCATCGAATTGGGCATAGAAAAAGAACTCGGAAAAGAAGTGTACAATAACAAGAAACCGGAATTTGTCGTGTCCGACAATTTCGAATTTGAAAAATTCAGCAAAAAGCCCCGGTTCTCGATAGCTCAGTCCCTGTTCACTCATCTGATATCAAAGGATATTTGTCTGTGCTTTGAAAAACTTAGAGAATTTGTCGAACCGGGTCACATTTTCTTTGTGACCTTTTTGGAAGGCGATTCTGCGGCGAACCTATACACTTCGCACAGTCTTGTTGCTTTCTACTACTCACGAGAAGAGATGGCCACCTTTGGTAATAAGCATGGTTGGAAGGCCACTTATATTGGGGATTGGGGCCATCCGAGAAACCAAATGATGATGAAATATGAAGCGGTTTAGCACGTCTCTCAATGCACCTTTCTGATCACCCGCTATCGCTGCTGAGCGGTTCGATTCGAGGTCGCGAGGAAATCTTCTCGATGGATATGCTCGACAACAGTGTCGCTCAGCGTGACTTGCACCGTCGACTGGTACGGTAAAGCTTTGTCTTGCGCGCGACGGGCTTCGTTCGAAAAGGAATGCCTTCTGTCGGCGAAGCGGTCGGTGAATTCGTAGGCGACGTTGAAAACGAAATCCGGCGAATTATAGACGTTCATTACCAGGGGCAATTGTTGGCGGTGGCGAAGCGCACCGGCTCGGTCGCCGAGCCGGTGTGGTGGCGGTGCAGAATGTTGAGCGGCGGCGAAAAGAGGCTCCCGGCTTGCCATTTGAGGGTGATCGGCTCGTTGTCCCCCTCGCTCCAGAACCGCGCCGCGGCGCGATAAGATCAGCACCTGCTCCTCGTACATATGACGGAGCGGCTTGAGGCTTTGACCCGGCGGGATTTCAGCGATGAGAACCCCAACGAATCCTTGGGAGCCTTCGAGATGGCAATACGTGGCCGGGCCGCCGAGGCGATCCCAGTATTTTAGGGAGCCGTCTTCAAGTCGCCGACGCCATAGCCGCCGATCACCGATTGTCCGTCTTTCTCGCACCACTCGAGAAACGCCGACTTGCGCGCGTACCGTTTCGCCGAAGCTTCGTCCAATGGCATGGAGGCACCCCATCCAACCTAGTTTCAATCATGTACTACCCGCATAGCGGGTAGTATGAGGAAACCCCCTATAAGGGGGTTTTGGGCCTGCCAATTGTCCTCTTATTCTAGTTCGCGTTCAAGTTGAGACTAACAATCCAAGGCCATGCGGTAATGCCGCGCAGGCGTTGATAGTCGGCGGCCAATTTGGGTAAGCCGCGTTCCAACTGACCGGTGACGCTGGCCAG
>Ga0214472_10000139_pt1 | contig 99305 bp, 94 predicted proteins | sample RVTome_6_FD_207662 | JGI IMG/M metagenome (GOLD analysis project Ga0214472, IMG submission 207662) | Soil microbial communities from uranium-contaminated site in the Upper Colorado River Basin, Wyoming, United States - RVT140D175 | ecosystem: Environmental > Terrestrial > Soil > Contaminated >... | reverse complement strand
AGAGCATTGTTATCCACATACATGCCATTACTGAATTTTCAGCGCACGAAATGCTAACATATTGTTTTTACAGGGTCGCAGACCGGAAATGGGGCTCGGATTTGTGGATAAGTGTCGAACCCGGGCGACCGGGAATGCCGTCAGAACGGAGTTTGAAAAGATTGAAAGTCTCTATCATGGGAGGTTGGAGTTTAATTTCCTGAGGGACTTCCTGCTTGATGAGATTCCATCAAAGCTTGCGGGCCTTGGCGATCAGGACATTCTGTACATGCTCACCTTCAATCGTGACAGGAACGACAACTTCATATCGTATTCGGAAGGGATCGAAATGATCTCGCGGAGTACAAGTGTCCCTATATATGGCTCATGGGATTTTTATCTCGGCAAGGGCATTATAGGTGGTCGGATTACGTCCGGCTATCTTCAGGGGCGAGCGGCTGCCGAGATGGCGTTGAAGGCCCTGAACGGTACCAGGGCCGGTGATATGGCCGTGCTCAGGAAAAGTCCTGCTCGGTATATGTTTGATTATAAATATCTGGAACATAATAAGGTCGATATGTCGGCTTTGCCTGATGATGCAGTGATAATAAACAGGCCGCAGGCCCTTTATGAAAAGTATAAGGATCAACTTATCAGTATTACTTTCCTGTCCTTGACTATAGCACTGATTTTGCTCTGGAAATATATCAGGCAGAAGTCGATTATCAGGGCCAAGCAGGCTGTTGCATCGGAGCTGGAAAGAAGTGTCCGGGAGAGAACAAAATCGTTGGAAATAGCGAACGGTAAACTGGAACGCCTTTCAAATGTGGATGGGCTTACACAGTTATTCAATAGACGCTATTTTGATAAGGTGCTGAATCGAGAGATAAAAAGGCTTGCGGGAAGCTCTTCCTATCTGTCCTTGATAATCTGCGATATCGATCAGTTCAAACAGTATAATGACGCCTACGGCCATTTGGCCGGCGATGACTGCATACGGGCTATCGCGAGTGTGATGCAACAGTGCAGCAGGCGCGTTTCGGATATTGTGGCACGATATGGCGGCGAAGAGTTCTGCGTCATTCTGCCGACTACAGGCCCTGACGCGGCCTTGGCGTTAGCCGAGAGCATTCGCCAAGGGGTCGAGTCAAGGGCGATCCCCCATTGCGCATCGACGGTCGCGGATCGTGTGTCGATCAGTCTGGGCGTCACATCGATCATGCCCAATGAGGATACGACTATCGCCGACATCATAATGCCGGCCGATAAAGCGCTGTATGAAAGCAAGAAAGCGGGACGTAACCGCTCGACGCTCAAGATTGCCGAATGCGAATCGGCTACTCGCACACCGGGGTTGCCGGCATGAGTTGTCGGCATGAGTTGCTGGGCACCGAGTAGCGTCTTCGCTTTGCACGCCCCTTGATCAGGGCATCAGCCGCTCAACCCGATCACCCGGTCGCAGCGCTTGTCGATCAGGTGCGGGTCGTGACTGACCAGCATCACCGCGCAGCCGCTTTCCCGTGCCACCTCCACCAGCAGCCCGCTGACGGCCTGCGCCGTGATCGGGTCGAGTCGCGAGGTGGGCTCGTCGGCAAAGAGAAACACCGGGTCGAGCAGCAGGGCGCGCAGCAGGCAGAACCTTTGCAGTTCGCCGCCGGAGACGCTGTCCGCCCGCCGCGTCAACAGATCCTCCGCCAGTCCCAGGCGTTCCATCAGCGGGGGGATGCGGGCTCGGTCCACGGAGTGCCTGACAACCACATCCTCCAGCAGGGTGCGCAGCGGAACGGCACGGGAGACGGCGGCGGTCGGGTCCTGGTAGAGCTTCTGCCGGCGGTGGCGGGCGGCCCGGGAGTGGTAGAGAACCTCGCCCTCATGCGGGGCGAGCAGGCCGAGCAGGGTATCGCCCAGGGTGCTTTTGCCGCAGCCGCTGTCGCCGACGACACCGACCACCTCGCCGGCGTGCAGGGTGATCGACAGGTCGCGGGCGAGGGTATGTGCGCCGCGACCGATCGCCAGCCGACGGGTCTCCAGCACGGGGTCGGCGCTCCGGCTGTCGTGCCGGGGTCGGTCGGGCCAGCCCTGCGGATCGGCGGCGATCAATCGGCGGGTGTAGTCGTGTCGGGGCTGCGACAGCACGTGCGCGCAGTCGCCGCTCTCCACCAACTCGCCCGCTTTCATCACCATCAGCGCACCGCCGAGCTGCCGCGCCACGGCGACGTCGTGGGTGATGGTGATCAGCGCGCCCTGGCTGGACTGGGCGATCAACTGCTGTACCACCTGGTCGCGCCGCGACAGGTCGAGGCCCTTGGTCGGCTCGTCGGCCAGCAGCAGCGGCGCACCGCCCGCCATGGCACAGGCGATCGCCACCCGCTGCGCCATGCCGCCGGAAAGCTGGTCGACCCGTTTGTGGCCGCTGTCGCCGAGGCCCTGCAGCGCCAGGGTGTAGTCCGCACTCTGTTTCGCCTGCGCTCGGGGCTGGCCGGCCACCAGCCGGTAGGTGTCGGCCAGTTGGCGGCGGACGCAGAGCAGCGGGTCCAGCGCGTTCCACGGCTCCTGCGGCAGCATGCTCAATTGCCGTCCCCAGAGCCGGCGGCGTAGCCTGGCGTCCGCCGGTTCGCCGAACAGGTGCACCTCGCCGCGGGTGCTCAGCCCCTTGGGCAGGTTGCCCATGATCGCCTGCGCCAGCAGGCTTTTGCCGGAACCGGTCTGGCCGAGAATGGTCAGCCGATCCCCCTTGCCCAGTTGAAAACCGAGGGGCGAAAGCAGGCGGGTATCGCCTGCGAACAGGGCAAGGTTGTCGATCCGGATCAGGGTCATCGTTCCGTGCTCCTTCCCAGCAGATGGCAGCTCAGCACCAGAAGGGCCAGTACCAGCAGCGGTTGCGCCAGTAGCCAGGGGGCGTCGCTGTAGTAGGGGAAATGTTCGACGATCATCAGCCCCAGCTCCGCCAGCGGCGGCTGGATGCCGACATAGATAAAGCCCAGCGAGGCCATCGTCAGGATGGCGTTGGCGGCGCCGAACGGCGCCAGCGTCACCAGTTGCGGGGCGATGGCTGGCCAGAAGTGGCGGCGGAAGAGGTAGCCGGCGCCGAACCCCATCAGCCGCGACGACTGCACCTCGGGCGAGTGCACCAGGCGCCGCGTGATCACCCGGGTGACGCGGAAGTACTCGATCCACTGGATCAGCGAGATGGCGACGTAGAGCATCCAGAAGGAGCCGGGCAGCAGCGCGGCAAAGATCAGCACCAGCACCAGGCCCGGCAGTGCCAGGATCATCGTCGTGATGCCGTCCAGCAGGCGATCCAGCCAGGCCGGGCCGGTGGCCGCCAACACGCCCAGCAGGACGCCGATCGAGGCGGAGGTGAGCACGCAGAGCAGCGCCAGCGCCAGCGAGAGCTGCAGCGCATCGGCCAGGCGTAGCCACATGTCCCGGCCGAACTGGTCGGTGCCCAGCCAGTGGTGACGATCGGGGAGGGTGAGGATGTTGCTCAGATCCTGGGTAGCGGCGTTGCCGCTGCCGAGCAGCGGCGCCAGAAAGGCGAACAGGAGCAGCAGTGACAGCAGTGCGGCCCCCCAACGCTGTGCCTTGGATAGGAGGGTCATGACAGCTGCCCCCCACGCGGATCGAGAGAGTGGCAGGCGAGATCCACCAGGGTGTTCAGCACCACGAACAGCGCACCCATCACCAGCGCGGTGCCCTGGATAAGCGGGATGTCGCGGGCGAAGATCGCGTGCGCCAGGCCGTGGCCGACGCCGGGCCAGGAGAACAGGGACTCGATCATCACCACCCCTTCGACCACGGTGATCAGCTGCACGCCGAAAAACGCCACCACCGGTGCGGCGATGTTGCGGATGCCGTGATGGGTGAACGCCTGCCGGGACGACAGCCCCTTGGTGCGGGCGAACTCATAGAAGGGGGCGTCGAACACGCGTGCCGCTTCGGTGCGTACCACCCGGTTGGAGACCGCGGCCAGGCTCAGCGCCAGCGTCAGCGCGGGCAGCACCAGATGCGCCGGGGTGCCGAAGCCGGCGACCGGCAGCCAGTCGAGCTCGAGCGCGAACAGCAGTACCGCCAGCAGCCCGATCACGTAGACCGGCACCGCGCGCAGCGCGGTGGACAGCAGCAGCGTGAACCGGTCCAGCCAACCGCCCCAGTGAGCGGCGGCCAGACCCAGCGGGATCGCGATGAGGGCGGCAAGCAGAATCCCGACCAGGGCCAGCAGCAGCGAGTGCGCCAGCATGTGCCACAACGCTCCGGTCACCGCCTGGCCGCTGACCAGAGAGGTGCCCAGGTTCCACTGCAGCAGATCGCCGAGCCATTGCCAGTAGGTGGCCCAGACACTCCGGTCCAGCCCCAGCTCCTGCCGCACCAGTTCGGCGGCGCGGGAGTCGACGGCATCCATGCCGTAGCGGCTCGCGGCGATGCGGTAGGCGATGTCGCCGGGCAGCGCGCGCATCAGGATGAAGGTCAGCGTGCCCACGCCCCAGGACACGGCGACCAGTTGCAGCAATCGTTTCAGCAGCAGGCGCCGCATGCTTATCTCCAGTTCAGTTCGTTGAGGAAGTAGCTGCGCTCATAGGGGTCGAAACGGAACCCCTGCAGCCGCTTGCCGACGGCGCTCTGCTGCACGTAGTAAGCGATGGCGATCAGCGGCTTTTCGGCGTGGATGGCGCGGGCCACCTGCTGCGCTTCGCGGTGATAGCGCTCGGGATCGGACTCGGCGGTCAACCGCTGCAGGCTGTGCTGGATCGCCGGGTTGGACCAGTTCATGCTGCCCCAGTCGCCGCCCTGTTCGGAGCCGAAATCCTTCATCAGCACCCCAAGCGGGTCTGCGATGGTGCCGTAGTTGCGGGCGATCAGCGCCACCTCGAGCGAGCCGTCCTGGTGACCGGCCGGAATCGCACTGGAGTTGGTGACATTGACGTTGAGCCGGACGCCGAGCTGCTTCCACTGATCCTGAACCGCGGTGGCCACGCTGGTCAGTTCGGGGCGGTCGGCATAGGTGATCAGATCGAGTTCGAACACCTGGCCCTCCCTCTCCAGCAGCCCCTCGCCGTTCTTGTGCCAGCCCAGTTCCGTCAGCAGCGCCGCGGCCCGCTCCAGGTCGCGTGCCGCTTGGACATCCTGAACATACCAGTCCGCCATATAGGGCGGCAGCAACTGATCGGTGGCGGCTTCGGGAGCGTGCAGGATGGCACCGGCGATCCCTAGGCGATCGATCGCCAGGCTCAGCGCTTCCCTCGTGCGCGGGTCGCTCAGCAGGGGATACGCGGCATTGAGCTTGAGCGCCAGGGTGCGCGGCAGATCCGAGCGGACGATCTCGAGGTTGGGCAGGCGCGACAGCATCGGCACCGACGCAGGGTCGAGCCCGAACACGATATCCGCCTGACCGCTGCGTGCCTGCAGCACGCGCGCCTCGGCACGGTGGCCGGTCAGGTAGCTGGCGTACTCCACCTCGGCCTTGCGGCCCCAGTAGTCGTCGAAGCGCTGCACCACGAGCTTGTGCGGCACGGTGATCTCATACACCGAAAAGGGGCCGGTGCCGATCAGCGCCTTGACCTCGCCGTCGGCATCGACCGCCGCCGGTGCCAGGATCGCGGTGGAGTAGTTGGCCAGTACCGCACCCAACGGGCGGTAGGGTTCGGACAGCGAGATGCGGACTCCGGTCGTACCCACCGTTTCGATCGCGGTGATCGGTACGCCCTGCAACACGCTCGGTTTGCCGAGCGCCAGGTTCAGGTTGTCGACCACGATCTGCGCGTCGAGCGCCGTGCCGTCGTGGAAACGCACCCCCTCGCGCAGTGAAAGCTCCCAGACCCTGCCGTCGGCCGACACCTGCCAAGAGGCGGCCAGGCCCGGTGTCAGCCTGCCCTGGTCGTCGACGTTGATCAGGGTCTCGAGCAGCTGCATGCGGGTGAAGACATAGCCGCTGCGTGTCGGGTCCAGGCTCGAGAACTCGAACGCGGCCTGGATTCTGACGGTGTTCGAGTCGGTGGGGGCGGCCAGCGCCGGGGCGGTAGACGCGCAGAGGCCGACGAGTACAGCGGCAAGCAGCCGTTTTAGCATGGTGCACTCCTTTTATTGAGAGCTTTCGTTGAGAGCTGTTATCGAGAGTTGTTATCGAGAGCTGCCGTGGATGGCTGGGAAAACGGGTTGCGAATGTTATGTTATAACATAGTTATCGTGCAAGGAGTTTTGTGGCGCGGAGGAAGGGGGGCGAGCCCGGTCTCCATCCCGGACTCCAAATCCCGACTATAGTGTAGGGCGTGCTCTCAGCAGGGGCCGGTTATGGCACGCAGTCGCACGGAGGCACGGAGGATTCAGCGAACTGTCGATAAGAAAAGGGACTCATCATGGATAAGCATGTCGACACTGCCGATGCGGCCGTCTACGCGGTATTGGAAAAGAAAGAACTCAACATCGTCTGCAGCCAGAAGGCGCTGGCCTACTTCCCCGATCACGCGATCTACTGCACCTACTACCTGAACGACCACTCCCCCGAGATGCATGACCTCTGGCAGCTCCTTGCGCGCCAGATCGACCGTATCTGCGCCGGCAAGGCGTATCGCACGGCGGTGCTGCTCGGGGTCGGGTTCGAGCTCTGGAGCGAATGGAGCCGCGAGCTGGGGTATTCGCTGCCCGAGGGGATGGGCAGCAAGGCGAAACTCGACGAGTACAACCGTATCGTCGGCAACAGCGGGGGCGATCTCTGGTTTCACATCAAGTCGGATGACCGCGCCCACGCGCAGGAGCTGCTCGAACTGATCGACAGCGCACTGTCCGGGCACCTCGATGGCGAGGCGCTGATCGTCGAGGCGGACAAGCGTCACGGCGGCAAGGTAATCGGCGGACGCTTCACCGACGGCATCATCAACCCGCCGGATGCCGAGGATCTGTCCGCCCGCGTGGTGATCGGCAACGAAGACCCGACGCACCGCGGCGGCGCCTTCCTGATCAGTCAGCGCTTCGAGCATGACTGGAGCAAGCTCGACGCCATGAGCGAGCTGGAAAAGCAGAACATGATCGGTCGCGACGACAACGACCGCCTTATCCCGATGGAGGACGAGGGCAGCCATATCAAGCGCGTACGCCAGTTGAGCGACGAGCGGATCAACTTCCGCCTGCTGCGCCAGGCGCTGCCGTTCGGCCACAAGGCGGACAACAAGGCGCACGAGCAGGGGGTGTTCTTCGCCGCCTACAGCAAGGCGACCCAGGTATTCGATGCGGTGCTGGACGGTATCGCCGGCGACCAAAAGGGGTTCATCCAGGACAAGCTGTTCGGCACCACCCACAGCCGCGAGGGCTCCTACTGGTACGTGCCGAGCCTGGCCGAGTGCGGGCTGGAGCCGGGGCCCTCCAATCAGGAGGTCACCCTCAACGAATACTTCGATATCCGCAGCCGCAACGGCTACATGTTCTACAACGCCAAGGATTACCAGCACAAGGTGCGCTACTCGAAACTGACCGAGGACTGCCCGCTCAGCGACCGTATCCTGAACCTGATCGACAAGCAGTTCTCGCGCTGGCACGACACCTGGTACAAGAAGCGCGAAACGCCGCCGCTGGGGCACCTGCGCGACTATCTGGCGGATGACGAAAGGCACCTGCTCGATGCCTCGGTGATGCTGCGCAAGGGCAAATCGACCCAGATCGCGCTGTCGAGGATACTGGTCGGCCCCGAGTACAGCGAGCGGGCCAACCTGCTGTCGATCGATCCGGCCGAGATCATCGTCGGCAACATGCCGCAGCTGTCGCTGGGGATCGGCAGCCAGGTGCTGGAGTACCTGAACGAGGAGGAGAAGATCGCCGGGTTCTTCGGCAACCTCAACGAGTACTCCGCCACCGGCCACAACGTGCCCGCCTACAGCCGCCTGCTGGAGCACGGCATCGACGGCGTACGCCGGCTGTTCGCCGACCGGCTGGCGACGGCGCCCGCCGAGACCCGGGATTTCTACCAGGCGGTGGTCTGGACGCTGGAGGGGTTCTCCGCCTTTGTCGAGGCCTACGCGGAACTGGCCGAACGGATGCTGGCCGATGCCGACGGCTACTCCCCGGCCGAGATCGACAACCTGAAGGCGATCGCCGCCCGCATGCGCCGGATCGCGCACCGCAGGCCCGAGACCTTCGTCGAGGGGCTCAACCTGGTGTTCCTGCTCAACTGCGCGCTGCACCAGACCGGCGAGCCGATGTCGATCGGCCGTCTCGACCAGTTCATGTACGACCTGTACCGCGCCGACATCGCCTCCGGCCACGAGAGCAGCGCCTCGATCCAGGAGGCGATCGACGCCTTCTGGCTGAAGATGGACGAGACGGTGCTGTACAACTACAACCACCTCAACGACTACCTGAACTACGGCACCGGCGCCGTGTTCTACTCCGCCGGCAACTTCCCGCAGGGCGCGGCGATCAACCAGTGGGTGCAGCAGCTCACCGTCGGCGGCGTCAAGGCCGACGACAACGCCGAGCCGCAGGACGCCTCCAACGAACTCAGCATCATGTGCCTGAGAGCGGCGCGCCGCCTGCCGCTCAACGCGCCCTGCCTGTCGTTGCGGGTGCACGGCAAGATGTCCGACGAGCTGTTCGAAGAAGCGGCCAAGGCGCTGCTCAGCGGCGGCGCCCACCCGATCCTGCTCAACGACGACCGCCTGGTACCGGCGCTGATGGCCTGCGGCCCGCTGAGTCTGGAGGACGCCCGCGACTACACCTGCGACGGCTGCTACGAGCCGGTGATCCAGGGCAAGACCGAGTGGGCGTTCAGCTACGTGCCGCTGCTGCCGCTGGTCGGCATGGCGATCAACCAGGGCGCCACCATCGAGGGCGCCGGGCCGGTCAACCTGCGCGGGCTGAAGAGCGGCTGGAACTCGCCGCCGGCGGCCGAGATCGACAGCTTCGAGCAACTGATGGAGATCTTCTACACCCAGTGGAAGTGGGCGATCTGCAAGTTCTACAACACCCTGATGGGCAGCTACGGCTCATTGGCGACCTACTGCCCCAGCCCGCTGTTCTCCGCCTTCCTCGAGGACAGTCTGGAGACGGGGCGGGACCTGACCGACGGCGGCGCGCGCTACCACATCGTGGCGCCGATGATGTGCGGCATCACCAACGCCATCAACGCGCTCTACGCGATCCGGCAACTGGTGTTCGACGCGCGCGAGGCGCGCTGCTCGCTGCCGCAACTGCTGCTGGCGCTGCAGTGCAACTGGGGCGAGGATATGGTCGCGCCGTTCTATACCACGCTGGAGGGCGAACTGAGGCGGGAGCAGGACGCGAAGTTCTACCGACAGCTGCGGCAATATGCGCTGGCGGTGCCCAAGTTCGGCGTCGCCGACGACGAGGCGCTGAACGCCTTCGCCCAAAAACTGGTGGCGCGCTGCGTCGATATCATCCACGACAACTTCGACCAGCCGATCCCGCCGATCGGCGAGGCCTACGAGCGGATCAAGCAGCGCTACGGCAGTGCCGAACGCCCCTTCGCCTTCACCGTCACGCCCGGCGTCGGCACCTTCGAGGACAACGTCGGCCTGGGCATGGGGATGGGCGCGTCGGCGGACGGCCGCCTGGCCGGTCAACCCACCGCCGACGACTTCGCCGCCTCGCCCTGGCCGGACGACCTGCCGTTCAACCCGCAGCAGAGCGACCCGTTCGTCACCCTGAAGGCGTGGAACAGCGTGCCGATCTACCACGGCATCGCCAACTGCGCGCCGATCGACCTCAACATCCCCGAGGATTTCCCGCTGCCGAAACTGACCGAACTGATCCGCGACTTCGCCCAGGGCAGGTTGGGCTCGAACATGATCACCGTCACCTGCGCCGACCCCGATACCTACAAGGGCGCCGCGCAGTTCCCCGAGCGCTACGATCTGGTGCGGGTACGCATGGGCGGCTGGACCGAGTTCTATGTCTCGATGTTCGACTTCCACCAGGACTACATCGCGCGACGGCCCTATTATGCGGTGAAGACGCGGCAGTAACCTTCAGGGGGCACACAGGGGGGTATCGAGCACCTCCGGTTGGATACCGTCCTGTAACCCCTCGATACGTGCCACGGCATCGGCAACCTGCGCCGCATCGTTCAGGAACTCGAAGCTCAGGTCGAAATGGCGCGATTCGCCGGGGCCGATGCTGGGTACCAGGCCAAGATCACGCTGCAGGCGGCGGTTGTAGGCAAAGCCGGTGCCCGGCTCTATCCCCATCACGTAGCCCTGTTGTGGGGTATCGGTGTTTTTCCACAGTGTCAGCACCGGCAACTGAGCGGTGTTGTAGCCGACCGCCACGCCCAGATCGGCGGCGGCATTGTGCAGCAGTGCCAGGGTGTCGCCCGAGTGGTCGGCCAGCGGGTAGACGTTGAACACCGTCTCGTCGAAATCGCGTCGCGGCGGGTCGACCCGGTCCCAGTCGGCCAGCCCCTGGCGGGCGTAGTCGTTGAACGGCGAGATCTGCCGCACCGGCAGATGCAGACGGGCGCCGGCTTCCAGCACCGGAGCGCCGAAGTTGTTGTGGTAGATCACCTGGTATTCGCGGGCGTAGTCGCCGCGATTGATCAACTCGTCGCGCAGGGTGATACGCTGCTCGCCCGGCACCAGGCTCAGGTGCATCCACACCTCGAAATCGCAGCGCTTGAAGCACTTCTCGTCGACCCGACCCGACAGGCGGATGGTGTAGGGCGGCCTGTCCTCGATGCTGAGCACGACCCGCGAGGCGGGCGTGTTCTGGATGCGGCCGTGCAGCGTCAGCAACTCGCCGTTGTCGATGCCCGGATGTCCGGCCCATTGGTAGCCGCAGCGCACCACCATCTCGTTGAACCCCTCGAGCCAGCCCAGGCCGCCGAACGCCTCCTGGTTGATGAATGCCGGATTGACCACCTCCTTCACCGGCGAGTCCCAGCCGAAGCGGGTGTCGCCGACCTGGACATCCAGCACCGCCATGCCGCGGGTCGGTACCACGCGTACCCTCATCTCCCCGACCTGCAGCGTGATCAGCTCAGAGCCCTGCTGCTTGCCGCCGCTCAGCGTTTTATGGCTGACACTGAACGGCACGGGGCTGTCGATGCCGATGCCGTCATGAGTGAGGTGGAAATCCCGGTTGGAGATCGAGGTGGCGGAGTCGGTGATCAGATATTCGTAGGCGGGCACGTTGGCGGGTCCTGACAGGTTTTTGCGCAAGCCTAGCGGTAAAGGGGCGATGGCGGAAGGGATCGGGACGCTCCTCTCAGGGCGATTGCCCTACCTGATTACGATAAGTGCCGGTCCGGGCCGGTGGTACCGCTGCCGTGCGACGCGCTGTGCGTCGTCCCTGACCGCTCGACTGCCGCCGTCCTTGGCGGCAGACGGTCGCCCGGCAGCGGTACCACCACCCCTCTACAGTGCGGTGCCAACCGATCGGTGCGCCGGGTCCGGTTTCTACCGAACAATGGTGCGTCCAAACTCTGCCACCGCTTTCCAGTCGCCATCCCTGACGGCACCGTACAAAGGGCGATGCCGAGGATATCCGACAGCCAGTGCAGCTCGTTTTGCGTGGTGCGGCGCGGATCGGGGAGGGATTCGAAGAAGGGACAGGGGCCCGACCACATCGTCCCGGCGAGCTATCACTGCTTGGAGATAAGGCGATTGCCCTGACGCTCCTCTTCCAACACTAGGCATGAACGGAGGGAGCTCGCTACACTGCTTCGCTTGCACAGGGAAAAACCAATACGCGCACCTGCACCGGAAACAATGCCGCAAGGAGACAGAAATGGAACTGCAGCTTTACCAGATCGACGCCTTCGCCAACCGCCGCTTCGAGGGCAATCCGGCGGCGGTCTGCCCGCTGGAGCACTGGCTCGACGACGCACTGATGCAGGCGATCGCGGCGGAGAACAACCTGGCGGAGACCGCCTTCTTCGTGCCCCGGGGCGATGACTACGAGATCCGCTGGTTCACGCCGACGGTGGAGGTGGATCTGTGCGGGCATGCCACGCTGGCCAGTGCCTGGGTGCTGTTCAACCGGCTGGATTATCCCTACGGCGAGATCCGCTTTCACTCCCGCAGCGGCCTGCTGAGCGTGCGCCGCGACGGCGACTGGCTGGAGCTGGACTTTCCCGCCCAGCCGGGCGAGCCCTGCGCGGTGCCCGAGGCTGTCACCCGCGCGTTCAAGGCGCCGGTCAAGGCGTGCCTGAAGTCGGAAGACTATGTCGTCGTGTTCGAGCACGAGCAGGATGTGCTGGATGCAGAGCCCGATCTGGCGGTGCTGAAGGAGCTGGGGCTGAGAGGCGTCATCATCACCGCACCGTCGGAGCGGTATGACTTCGTATCCCGCTGCTTCTTCCCGAATCAGGGGATCGACGAGGATCCGGTCACCGGCTCCTCCTTCACCCAGACGACCCCCTACTGGGCCGAGCAGCTCGGCAAGACCGAGATGAGCGCCAAGCAGGTCTCGCGACGGGGCGGCGAGGTTGGCTGTACCCTGGTCGGGGATAGAGTCAGGATCCGTGGCCAGGCGGTGCAGTATCTGGTCGGGACGATCCACGCTTCGTGATTCTGGATCAACCCCCGGCCCGGACAAGCCGCTCCAGCACCCAGTGCGGGTCGTCGTGGGTCAGGTCGTGTCCGGCCCAGGGGTGGGCATCGAGTTCGATCCCCCAGCGTCTGGCGATGGCGAGGCTGCAGGCGGGATCGACCAGGCGGTCGCCCAGCGCACCGAGAATCAGCGTGCGGGGCAGGGGCGCCGTGGTCGGCGCTCGGTAGCGTGCCGCGGCGGTTAGCTGGCGGGCGAAGTTGGCCCGGCTCAGCGGATATTCATGAGCATAACCGACCCACTCGGCCACGCGTTCGCGGCGATCGTCCGCACGGCGGCAGATCAGATCGAACACCTGGCCTTCGCGTACCGCCGTCGGTTTCGTCAGCGAGCGCAGCACCCGCCACAGGGCGCGGGGCCTGATCCGTTGCCAGGGCGGGCTCAGGTTGCCGAAACTGCTGTTGATCAGTACCAGATGGTCGATCTCCTGCGGATACAACCGTGCCCATTCGGTGGCGATCATGCCGCCCATCGACAGCCCCAACAGGTTGAGCGGCCCGGCCTCGCCGAGTTCCTGGCGCACTGCCTCCAGTATGCCGCAAATATTCAGTGGGCCGGCCTCTCGGCAGCGATAGCCGTTGCCGGGCGTGTCGGGGCAGATCACGCGGGCCTGCATCCGCTCGGCCAGCAGTTGCGGGAATTCGCCCCAGTGGCGCTGCTCGCGCGCCAGGCCGCGCAGCAGCAGCCAGGGCGGTCTGTCCTGTGCTGCCGGTTGCGCGGGGATGTACTCGGCCGCTCTGGTCACCGCCTGTTCTCCGGCCTGAGCCAGCGGCGCTCGGCATAACGCCGGTGGCGGGCGCGGCCGGCGCTGTCCGGCAACCAGTTCTGCCAGGAGCGCACCGCACTGATGAGAAAATCGAGCAGCAGGTGGTGGCGGCGCAGCGTGCGGCGCAGGCGGTGCGGCACCATGGGGTTGAACAGGCCGGTGTAGCTGGTGATCTGGCTCAGGTTCTTCTTCACCCAGAGCCAGGAGCCCATCTCCAGGGTCAGCGGCAGAAATACCGCGTCGCTTGTCGCCAGATGTTGTCGATAGAGGTAATCCCACAGGTCGCCGTGGGTGCAGTAGTGGTGATACTGGGGCTCGAACAGATAGGGGTGGTGGGGGTGTGCCCGCTCGAACAGCCTGATCATCGCATGCAGCTCCGCCGCATGCTCCATCAGTTGAGGGCGACCGGCATAGGGAAACCAGATCCGGTCACGCATGCCGAAGCCGGAGTGACAATCCAGCGACAGGATAAACGGCGCCTGCTCCGTCTGGGCTTGCACATAGGCGCATAGCTGCGCCGCTTCCGGCTGCATCGGTGCCTGCGCTCTGCCCCGATACCAGGGCAGCCAGCGTCCCAGACGGTGGCCGCAGACCGGCCAGGGGGTTGGCCGATCGGCGTCGATCGGGGCGTTGCGCATCAGGTCGACGCCGTTGCCGTTGCTGCGTCGACCCCGCGCCATGCCGACCGGGTTGATCAGCGGCACCAGGATCAACCGCATCTGCTCCAGGCAGTGTTGCAGGCCGGCGTCCCAGGGGATGCGGTGGATCAGGGTGGCGAGTTCGGCGAGCAGCAGTTGGCTGCCGATACGCTCGATGCCGTGGATGCCGCCGCAGAGGATCAACACCGGCCGGTCGGGCCGCTCACTGCCCAACTCCAGGGCATAGAGCGGCAGCCGCTGGTCGCCGTCCGCGACCTCGGCGAGTACCCGGCTGCGCAGCAGACCCTCACCCTTGTGGATCAGGCGTTCGAGCAGGCGCAACTCGGGCAGTCGCTGCCGACAATAGTCGGCACGTGCGCGATCGAGGCTGTTGCGCTCGCTGTGCTCCGGTTCCAACAGGGTTGCCATCGTCTACCGCCCTCCGTCTCCTGCAGGCAGTGTAGACGGATATTGTGCCGCCACCGGCTGCGGAGCCTGCAGAGTCCTGTATCGGTGGTATCTTTATAGTATCGGCAGGGGTTGCCGAACGGTCGGCAATTCCAAAGGAGGTTATATGCGGGCGATGGTACTGGAAAAACCGGGTGAGCCGCTGCGGTTGCGGAACCTGGACCCGCCCGAGCCGCTCGAGGGGCAGGTTCGGGTGCGGGTTCATGTCTGCGGCGTCTGTCGCACCGATCTGCATCTGGTCGACGGCGAGTTACCCGATATTCCCGCCGACATCATCCCCGGACACGAGGTGGTGGGGGTGGTCGACAGGCTCGGCGAGGGCGTCGTCGGCCTGGTGCCGGGCGAGCGGGTCGGCATCCCCTGGTTGGGGCATACCTGCGGTGCGTGCGATTACTGCCGCGAGGGGCGTGAAAATCTGTGCGAGCTGCCCGGTTTCACCGGCTATACCCTGAACGGCGGTTATGCCGAATACGCCGTTGCCGATGCGCGTTATGTGTTCAAGCTGCCGGATCGTTATGACGATCTGCATGCGGCGCCGCTGCTCTGCGCCGGTCTGATCGGCTATCGTGCCTGGGCGATGGTGCGTGGTGCTCGACGGCTGGGGCTCTATGGCTTCGGTGCGGCGGCGCACATCATCGCCCAGGTCGCCATCGCCGAAGGCGTCGAGGTCTACGCCTTTACCCGGGCCGGGGACGAGCAGGCACAGAGCTTTGCCCGGCAACTGGGTGCCTGTTGGACAGGCGCCGGCGACAGCCTGCCGCCGGTGTCGCTGGACGCGGCGATCATCTTCGCCCCGGTCGGTGCCCTGGTGCCGGCGGCGCTGAGGGCGGTGCGTCGCGGCGCGACAGTGGTGTGTGCCGGTATCCATATGTCGGATATCCCGAGCTTCCCCTACCGTCTGCTCTGGCAGGAGCGTCAGCTGCGCTCGGTGGCGAACCTGACGCGGGAGGATGGGGAACGGTTCATGGAACTGGCCGCCCGGGTGGCGATCAAAACCGAGGTCACCCCCTATCCGCTCGAGGCGGCCAACGAGGCGTTGGCGGACTTGCGCGAGGGGCAACTGAAGGGGGCCGCCGTGTTGATGCTCTGAGCCCGTCGGTATGCGGGGAGATGCCGACGGTGCGCTATCGGGGCGGGAGAGACGAAAGATGAACATAAGATCCCTGTTGACCCTTGTACTGGCCGCGGTGCTGGCCGGTTGTGCCGGACCGAGTTATTGGCACGAGCCGCCGGGCCCGGCAGACGCGGAACCGGAGACCTGGCAGGGGTTGATGCGCAGCAGTGTGCTGCGTTACTACAGCTATACACGCTTCGCGACGCCGGTCACCATCAGCTGTGCCGGCTATACGGACCTGATCCGGCTTGAACGCCGGGGCGACCGGCTCGAGGCGGCGCTCGGCCGGGAACCGGTGCTCGAACTGAGCATGCAGATCGATGCCGACGGGCGTTTCAGCGCCGTGGTACCGGTCGAGGGCGATACCTGGGTCTATGGCGGCGTGATGATCTTCGACAAGCAGCCGGTGTTGCATCTGTGGGGACAGCTGGATGAGGTCAGCGGGCTGGGCGAAGGTCGTCTGAACGTCTCGCCGGGGGATGAACGACTGGGTTGCCCGGGGCGTTTCATGATCAGCCGCAACGGCGGCGTGCCGCCGGCCGAGGAGTTCGGCGCACCCTTCCGGGTGAAGTACTGGATCAACGAGGTGCACCGGGATGACCGGATCTTCAGCCATCGTTACTGGCCTTTTGGCCGGATACTGTAACCGGCCAAAAGGCGCAGCTGTTACGGTCAGACCCGCAACGTCGGGAAGGAGAAGGCGGCGATGACATCGGTGTGCGGTGCGCCACTAAGATTCTTGTCGAGATCCTGACGTAACGACCTGCGCAGCCGATCGTCCATCGATTCGCGCAGCAGGCCGAGAAAGTGAGGGGGCGCCGCCACATAGAACCCCTGGATCTCCTGGGTGTCCAGCGCGTGGCGTATTCGGGCGATGATGTCGCGCGCGAAGCGCTGGTCCTCCGTCTTGCGTGGCGAACTCTTCTCCGGGATCGCCAGGAAGTCGCTGGTGAGCGCCTTGTCCTTGAGTCGTGCCTCGGGGTGTACGAGATCCATGATCTCCCGCAGATCGCCCCGGGGCCTCTCCTGTACATAGACAACCGCTTTTGAGGCATCTGCTACAACTATCCAGTCAGGCATATCGCACCTCATCTTTTTGAGCATCTAAGGGTTTGCCACCCTAAGTATTGTCGATTTTCACTCCTCTGCATGGTTGCAGGCGGCGCGGGTCGCCCGGTGGTCGTGCAACCAGCTTTCGAGGTCGTTCGCCGGCATCGGACGGGCGTAGAGATAGCCCTGGGCCTGATCGCAGCCCAGGCTCTGCAGCAAGCTGGCCTGGGACTCGTTCTCGACCCCCTCGGCCACGACCGCCAGCTTCAGGCTCTGACCGAGGGCAAGGATGGTCTTGATGATCTGGGCATCCTCTTCGTCCGCCAGTGCGTCGAGCACGAAGGAGCGGTCGATCTTCAGAATGTCGATCGGCAGACGGCGCAGGTAGGCGAGGCTGGAGTAGCCGGTGCCGAAGTCGTCCACGGCGATGCGCATGCCGGCCTCCCTGAACTGTTGGAGCAGACCGGCAACCCTCTCCGGGTCTTCCATCAGTGTGCTTTCGGTGATCTCGAGCTCCAGGCAGGCGGCCGAGATGCCGTGGCGGTGGGCGAGGGCGCACAGCTGTTGGAGCAGGTTGCCCGACTCGAGCTGCCGGGTTGAAACGTTGACGGCGATGCGCAGATCCACTCCCCGGGAGCGCCATTGCGCCGACTGGCGACAGGCCTCGTCGATCACCCAGGCGCCGATATCGCAGATCAGCGCATTCTCCTCGGCCAGCGGGATGAACTCGGCGGGCGCCTGCATGCCTTGTCGCGGATGCCGCCAGCGCAGCAGGGCCTCGACGCCGGTGATGCCGCCACCGATCAGGTCGATCTTGGGCTGATAGTGCAGCTCCAGTTCGTTGTTGGCGATCGCCCGGCGCAGGTCCATCTCCAGCGTCAGCCGACGGGTGGTACGCTCCAGCATCTCCTGGCGGAAGAAGCGGTAGGTGTGGCCGCCCGCCTCCTTGGCCGCGTACATCGCCATATCGGCACGCTTCATCAGCTCCAGCGGCTGGTCGCTGTCTTCGGGGTAGAACGCCATCCCCATGGATGCGCCGATCTCCACCTTGTAGCCGGGCAGAGCGATGGGGCGGGCAATCTCGTCCAGCAGTTGCTGCGCCTTGGTGGCACAGTCCCGGGCGGAGGTCAGGTTTTCCATCAGTACCAGAAACTCGTCGCCACCGACGCGGGCTACGGTGTCGGTGGTGCGCAGGCAGCGACGGATACGATCGCCCACCTGCTGCAACAGGTTGTCGCCGATATCGTGGCCGAGCGCATCGTTGATCCCCTTGAAGCGGTCCAGATCGATAAAGGCGACCGACAGCCGCTGTCGTTCGCGCAACGACCGTACCAGCGCCTGATTCAGACGCTCCATCAGCAGCTCCCGGTTGGGCAGCCCGGTCAGGGCATCGTGGAGCGCCAGATGATGGATATGCTCATCCTTGCGCCGCATCTCGGTGATGTCGTGAAACACGGCGACATAGCGTATCGGTTTGCCCAGGCTGTCGTCGATGCGGTTGATGGTCAGCCACTCCAGGTAGGCCTGGCCACCCTTGCGCCGGTTCCACAGCTCCCCCTGCCACCGCCCCTCGGCCAGCAGAGTGTTCCACATGTCGCCATAGAACTCGGGCCGCTGGTGGTCGGACTTGAGCATGCTCGGTTTCCGGCCCAGCGTCTCGGCCGCGCTGTAGCCGGTGATGTCGGTAAAGGCGGGGTTGACCGAGATGATCAGACCTTCGGCGTCGGTGATCATCACCCCTTCGGCGGAGGCATGAAACACGCTGGCGGCCAGGCGCAGTTCCTCTTCGGCCCGCCGTTTGTCGGAGATGTCCTGCAGCATCAGCAGCAGGTGACGGCTGCCGTTCATGTCGAAGGTGGAGAGATGGATCTCGGCCCAGATATCCAGGCCGAAGGTGGTCTGAAACCGGCGCTCGAGCGTCTCCGGGGTATTGGTGACGAGCACCCGGTGCGCCGCGTCCTGCAGGCCCGTGCGTGTCCAGGAGGCGATGGCGTTGAAGTTCTGTGCCAGCAACTGCTCGCGGGAGCCGCCGACCATCCTCACTGCCGCGGGGTTGGCCAGTATGCACTGTCCATCCTCCCGGTACACCAGAACGGTGGCGGTCGATGCGTTGAGGATCGATTCATTGAGTTCGAGCGCCTGGCGCAGTCGGGCCTCGATGTCGGCGAGTTCGCGGGTACGCCGTTGTGTCCGTTGCTCCGGTGAGTCGTTCACTTGGCTCTCCTGCCTCGCCGGGGCGAGTCTGACAAGTTCGTGCGTCTCTTACTACAGACGTTTTTTCATTGTTGGTGAACCGTGACCGGAGCGCCATTGACGGTCGTCAAACTTAGTTGAAAGAGCCGGACTTCGGCGCTGAAACTGCAGAATCTCAAAATAGTACTATATTGGTACTGTAAGTATCGGGTACGGGACGACTCCCATGTTGAAAATCAGCAAGTTGACCGACTACGGCACCGTGGTGCTGGCGCATATGGCGCGGCGGCCGCAGAGCCTGTTCAGCGCCGCCAGGCTGGCGCAGGAGCTGGGGTACCCGCCGAGTACCGTGCGCAAGCTGCTCAAGCAGATGGCCGGTGCCGGTCTGCTGGAGTCCTGTCGCGGTCAGCAGGGCGGCTACCGGCTGACCCGGCCGCCGGAGGCGATCTCCCTGGTCGAGATAATCGAGGCGCTGGAGGGGCCGCTCGGTCTGACCGACTGCAGCCTGGCGCCGCAACTGTGCAGCCGCGAGGCGCACTGCCCGATCCGCGACAACTGGCGGGGGATCAACGAGCTGATCAACGGGGTGCTGCAGCAGGTAAGCCTGCGGCAGTTGGCAAGCGAACGGAACATAAGGATCGAGTAATACAAAGGCCCGAGTGCTTCGGGCGGGAGGCCATACACGTGGCAACCACACCACCGATCAACGAACTGCTGAACAGGGGCTACAGTCCCGGCTTCGTGACCGAGATCGACGCCGACAGTCTGCCCCCGGGGCTGGACGAGTCGGTGATCCACGCCATCGTCGAGAAGAAGCGGGAGCCGGAGTTCATGCTGCAGTGGCGCCTGGCCGCCTATCGCCACTGGCGCACGATGAGGGTGCCGACCTGGTCGCGGGTGCACTACCCGCCGATCGACTTCGAATCGATCAGCTACTACTCCTCGCCGCGTGCCCGCAAGGATGCGCCGGCGAGCCTCGACGAGGTGGACCCGGAGATCCTGCGCACCTACGAGCGCCTGGGCGTGCCGCTGCACGAGCGCGCGGCTCTTGCCGGTGTAGCGGGGGCGGGCGTCGCCGTGGACGCGGTGTTCGACAGCGTGTCGGTGGCCACCACCTTCCAGAAGGAGCTGGCCGAGCTGGGCATCATCTTCTGCTCCTTCTCCGAGGCGGTGCAGAAGCACCCGGAACTGGTGCAGCGCTACATGGGCACCGTCGTGCCCTACACCGACAACTTCTACGCCGCGCTCAATGCCGCCGTGTTTTCCGACGGCTCCTTCTGCTACATCCCCAAGGGGGTGAAGTGCCCGATGGAGCTGTCCACCTACTTCCGCATCAACGCCGTCGGCACCGGCCAGTTCGAGCGCACGCTGATCGTCGCCGAAGAGGGCGCGTCGGTCAGCTATCTGGAGGGGTGCACGGCACCGATGCGCGACGAGCACCAACTGCACGCCGCGGTGGTGGAACTGATCGCGCTGGACAACGCCGAGATCAAGTACGCCACGGTGCAGAACTGGTATCCCGGCGATGCCGAGGGCAAGGGCGGCATCTACAACTTCGTCACCAAGCGCGGCCTCTGTGCCGGGCACCACAGCAAGATCTCCTGGACCCAGGTGGAGACCGGCTCGGCGATCACCTGGAAGTACCCCAGCGTGATGCTCAAGGGCGACGACTCGGTGGGCGAGTTCCACTCGGTGGCGCTGACCAACAACTACCAACAGGCCGATACCGGTACCAAGATGGTCCATATCGGCAAGCGCACCCGCAGCACCATCCTCTCCAAGGGGATCTCGGCGGGGCGGGGCCAGAACACCTACCGTGGCCTGGTCAAGGTGGGACGCAGGGCGGAGGGCGCACGCAACTACAGCCAGTGCGACTCGTTGTTGATCGGCGACCGCTGCGGCGCGCATACCCTGCCCTATATCGAGGTGATGCGACCGGACGCCCAGGTGGAGCACGAGGCGACCACGTCGAAGATCAGCGACGAGCAGCTGTTCTACTGCCGTCAGCGCGGTATCGACGCCGAAGCGGCGGTGTCGCTGCTGGTCAGCGGCTTCTGCAAGGAGGTGTTCCGCAAGCTGCCGATGGAGTTCGCCGTCGAGGCGCAGGCGTTGATGGAGGTCAGCCTTGAAGGCGCCATCGGATAAGAAGAGAGAGTACAGGAGGCGACAGATGAGTGAATCCCTGCTGTCTATCCGCCAACTGGCGGTACAAGTCGAGGATACAAGGATTCTGGACGGACTGGATCTGGAGGTTCGTCCGGGCGAAGTGCATGCAATCATGGGACCCAACGGCTCCGGCAAGAGCACCCTGGCCCATGTGCTGGCCGGGCGGCCCGGTTACCGGGTCGTCGGCGGCGAGGTGCGGTACGAAGGCAAGGACCTGCTGGCGCTGGAGGCCGAGCAGCGTGCGGCGGCGGGGATCTTCCTGGCGTTTCAGTACCCGGTGGAGATCTCCGGTGTCAGCAATATCCAGTTCCTGAAGACGGCGATGAACAGCCTGCGCAAGATGCGAGGCGAGCCGGAGCTGGACGCGATGGAGTTTCTCGACAACGTCAAGCGGCGTCTGCACCAGACGCAGATGGACGAGACGCTGCTCTACCGCGGCGTCAACGAAGGGTTCTCCGGCGGCGAGAAGAAGAGCAACGAGATTCTGCAGATGCTGGTGCTGGAGCCGCGGCTGGCGATCCTCGACGAGAGCGACTCCGGCCTCGATATCGATGCGCTCAAGCGCGTGGCGGCGGGGATCGAGTCCTTCCGCCGCGAGGATCGCAGCCTGATCCTGGTCACCCACTACCAGCGCCTGCTCGACTATGTCACGCCGGACTATGTCCATGTGCTGCAGCACGGCCGGATCGGCCGCAGCGGCGGACCGGAGCTGGCGCAGGAGCTGGAGCGGGCCGGCTATGCGCCGGCGGCCGGCGCTCCGGCGGCCGGCGAACCGGAGGATAAAGAGAATGGCTGAGCCGCGACGACTGGGCGATCCGCCCGACTGGCGCTGCCGCAGCGGCGCCGACTGGCCCTGGCTGCAGGCGACCCGGCGGCAGGCGTTCGAGCGTTTCCGCATGTCCGGAATACCGGACACCGGCGTCGAAGCGTGGAAGTACACCCCGCTGGGCGACCTGGCCGAGCGCGGCTTCAGCTTTGTCGACCGTGCGTCGAGCGGCACCGCCGATCCGGAATGCGTTGATCCGGAACGCACTGATGTGGAGAGCCCCGATCGGGACAGGGGCTCCTGGCCCGCAGGGCACCGTCTGCTGTTCCGCGACGGGCGCTGGTGCAAGCAGGGCTCGCACCTGCTGCCGCTGCCGCCGGGTGCACGGCTGATGCCGTTGCGCGAGGCGATCGAGCGGCGGCTGCCGGAACTGGAGAGTGCTCTGGGCCAGGTCGTCCGACTCGATGACCAACCCTTCGCGGCGCTCAACGCCGCCCGTTTCGACGACGGAGTGCTGCTCTACCTGCCGCGCGGTTGCATGCTGGAGCAGCCGATCTACTGCCGCTTCGAGACGCGGGCCGAGGCTGAACCGGCGGCCTCTTTCCCACGCCTGCTGGTGCTGATGGAGCCGGGCAGCCAGGCACGACTGCTCGAGGAGCATGTCGGCACCGGCAGCGACGCGCTGACCGATCTGCTGGCGGAGATCCGCCTCGGCGACGATGCCCGGTTGTTTCACGGCCGGCTGTTCGCGGCCGAACTGAACGACCGGCGCATCAGCGGCATCCACGTGCGTCAGGCCCGAGGCAGCCGGTACCACAACTACACGCTGACCCTCGGCGGCGCGCTGGGGCGCAACGATCTGCGCGTCGGCCTCGAGGGCGAGGGGGCTGAGGTCCTGCTCGACGGCCTCTACCTGCTCGACGAGCTGCAGCATCTGGACAACCATCTGCGCGTCGATCACCACCGGCCGGGCGGACGCAGCGACCAGTTCTACAAGGGCATACTCGGCGGTCGCGCCCGTGCCGTGTTCAACGGCCTGGCGGTGGTGCACCCGGACGCCCAGCGCAGCGATGCGCGGCAGATCAACCGCAACCTGCTGCTCTCCGCCGGGGCCGAGGTGGATACCAAGCCGGAACTGCAGATCGAAGCGGACGATGTGAAGTGCTCCCACGGCGCCACCGTCGGTTGTCTGGATCGCGAGCAGCTGTTCTACCTGCGCAGCCGCGGCATCGACCACGACAGCGCCCAGGCGTTGCTGACCTTCGCCTTCGCCCGCGAGACCCTGCAGCGCCTGCCTCGGGACCTGCGGCGGGGCTACGAAGCCCTGTTGACGGCGGCACTGAGCGAGCGTTACGGCGCTCGGCTCGACCCGTCGTGGTTGAATCAGGATCCCGCCCCAGCGGGCGAGGAGGCGGTCGATGACCGATCTCGGTGATGTGACGATGCTCGATCCGGTACAGCGCTGCCGCGCCGACTTCCCGCTGCTCGAGCGCCGGATGCACGGTCGGCCGCTGGTCTACCTGGACAACGCCGCCACCAGCCAGAAGCCGCAGGCGGTGCTCGATGCGCTGCAGCACTACTATCGCGAACTGAACGCCAACGTCCATCGCGGCGTGTACGAACTCAGCGAACAGGCCACCGCCGCCTACGAGGGCGCGCGTGATCGGGTGCAGCGTTTCATCAACGCCGCCGGGCGGGAGGAGATCGTGTTCCTGCGCGGCACCACCGAGGCGATCAATCTGGTGGCTCAGGCCTGGGCTCGGCCGCGCCTGCAGCCGGACGACCAGGTGCTGATCAGCGCCCTGGAGCACCACTCCAACATCGTGCCCTGGCAGATCGTCTGCCGCCAGACCGGCGCACAGTTGAAGGTGATCCCGGTGCTGGACAACGGCGAGATCGACCAGGACGCCTTTGTCGAACTGCTCGGCCCCCGGGTCCGGTTGCTGGCGCTGAACCATGTCTCCAACGCACTGGGCACCATCAACCCGGTCGAGGCGATGATCGCCCAAGCCCACGAACATGGGATTCCGGTGCTGATCGACGGCGCCCAGGCGGTGCCGCATCTGCGCGTCGACGTGCAGGTGCTGGATGCGGAGTTCTACGCCTTCTCCGGACACAAGCTCTACGGCCCCACCGGCATCGGCGTGCTGTACGGCAAGCGCGCCGTGCTGGAGGCGATGGAGCCCTGGCAGGGCGGCGGCGAGATGATCAGCCGGGTCAGCTACGAGCACACCGAGTACAAGCCCTCGCCCTACAAGTTCGAGGCCGGCACGCCCAATATCGCCGACGCCATCGGCCTGGCCGCGGCGATCGACTATGTCGACAGCCTCGGGCTGGAGCGGATCGCCGAGCACGAGCGGCAGTTGCTCGCCTACGGCACCGAGGTGCTGCAGCAGGTACCGGGGCTGCGACTGATCGGCACCGCCCGCGACAAGGCGGCGATCCTGTCGTTCGTCATGGCCCAGGCGCACCCGCACGATATCAGCACCATCCTCGACCGCTGCGGCGTCGCGGTGCGGGCCGGACACCACTGCACCATGCCGCTGATGCAGCGGTTCGGCATCGCGGGCACGGCGCGGGCGTCGATGGGGGTCTACAACAGCCGCGAGGATATCGACGTGCTGGTCGAGGCACTGTACGAAGTGGTGAAGGTCTTTGGTGAACCGAAAGCCGGTGAACCGAAAGCCGGCGAACCGGAAACGGAGGAGGGTCACTGAGATGGACGCGGAACTGAGAGACCTGTACCAGGAGGTGATCATCGACCACGGCCGTCATCCGCGTAATTTCCGCAGGCTGGAGGGCGATAGCCGCTGCCGGCAGGGGTTCAATCCGCTGTGCGGCGATCAGCTCGAGCTGTGCCTGCGGTTGGACGACGAGGGTCGGATCGACGAGATCGCCTTCCAGGGCCAGGGCTGCGCCATCTCCATCGCCTCGGCGTCGATGCTCAGCGAAGTATTGAAGGGCCGCAGCAAGGCGGAAGCGGAGGCGATGTTCGATACCTTCCACCGGCTGCTGACCGGCGATCCGGGCGTGGATACGGAACCGCTCGGCAAGCTCAGGGTACTGGCCGGCGTGCGCGAGTTCCCGGCCCGGATCAAGTGCGCGACCCTGGCCTGGCACGCGCTGATGGCGGCGCTTGGTCCCGAGGATAAGAAACCGGGCAACCAGGAGCCGGTCAGCACGGAACAGTGAGCAAGATCGAAACGGGAGACGGCGGCATGAACGACAGCAGCGTGCATCTGCAGCGTGACTGCGAAGCGATCGCGATCCCGTCCGGCGCACTGGTGAACCTGAACCGGGGCTCGGCCGTGCGCATCATGCAGCGTCTGGGCGATCACTTCACCGTCGGGGTCGACGGCAACCTGTACCGCATCGACGGCGAGGATGCCGACGCCCTCGGCCTGATCGAAACGCCGGCGCGACGCGCGGCACCGGCCGCACCGAATGAGGATCCGTCCGGACGGGCCGAGCGCGGCCCGGCCGAACGCGGCCCGGCCGACCCCATCGAGGTGCGTCAGGCGCTGGCCGGTTGCTACGACCCGGAGATTCCGGTCGATATCGTCGAACTGGGGCTGGTCTATCGCTGCGACATCCTGCCCGATGCCGAGGGCGGCAGCCGGGTCGAGGTGGATATGACGCTGACCGCGCCGGGATGCGGCATGGGCGCGGTGCTGGCCACCGACGTGCGGCGCAAGCTGCTGCGCGTGCCGGGGGTGCGCAGTGTCGAGGTCAGGCTGGTGTACGACCCGCCCTGGAGCGCCGACCGCATGTCGGAGGTGGCGCGGCTGAAGCTGGGGCTGCTCTGAACGAAGGAGGGATGACAATGGCGGGCTGGACCGATATCGGCGACGCGAGGTTGCTGGCGCCGGGCGAGCACCGGGTGGTCGAACTGCCGGGCTACAGCGTGCTGGTGGTCAACCTGCAGGGCGAATACTACGCGGTGGAGAACATCTGCCCGCACGACGGCGGAGCACTCGGCGGCGGCCAGATCGAGGGGGATACCGTCACCTGTCCGCGCCACGGCGCCTGCTTCAGCCTGAAAAACGGCGAGGTGCTGGCACCGCCGGCGTTCGAGGATCTGCTCTGTTTCCGGGTGCGTGTCGAGTCCGGACGGTTGCTGCTGGCCGACGAGCCGGAGGAGGGGTTCTAGTGCCCTCTCCGCAATTTACACAACCACGGAGCAGGAGGTTCATCACTATAATAGGTGTAAGGATTCGCTTCATTTAACAGACTTTATTGTAAAGGGGGAGACAAGAGGCTCCGTTATTCGGACGGAGCCCAACGACAACGGAGATAGAATGATGAAAGTTCTATTGAGTAGTTTAATGCTGGTAGTTGTCAGTCTGTCCGCTCAGGCCGGTGGTGTAGGGCCTGATTCGAGTTGGCGCGAGCTTTACTTCAACACCATGTATCGACCGCTGATGCCGACGATCACCTTTCACGCCCGCAGTAGCGACAGCATCGGCAGTAAACTGGTGTTCAAGCGCGCGACCAACGTGACTTACTTCACCGGCCGGGATGGTCAACAATGGCTGTACGGCGGTGAAACCAGCCTCTGCACCCGCTATGCCGTCGTCGCCGCGACGGTCGATGATCGGGTGTGCGTGGCAACGGAGCAGGTACCGCTGCTCACTCCGGTCAAGTATCAGGCCCGGTTCTGCACCTTCCGTTCCGACGACGACTGTCAGCGTTATGCCGAGCGTACAGAGGAGTATCCGCTGGGCATGCAGGTCGCGGTGATGCATCGGGTGAGCGAGAGCGACAGCTTCTCGCCGGCGCGTGTAGCCTTCCGCAAACCTCTCGAGATCGCACAGTGCAGCGACTGTGCGGCTAAACTGGATCGATACATCCAGGCTCGTTGAACGGCCGAGTGCGACGGGCCGTCAGGCTCCAGCCGTTCCGACGGTATGGCGACCATCTCAGGCAGATGGCCGCTGTACCGGTTGTATGCTGTACCTGTTGTACAGTGTCACCTGTTCCGGGAGAGCGACCACCATGACCACCGCGTTGATCAGCCATGTCGACTGTGAAAAGCATCGGATGGGCGAGGGCCATCCGGAGAGCCCCGAGCGGCTGCAGGCGATCCATCGGCAACTGACGGAGAGCGGCCTGATCGAGCGGCTGGAGATGGCCGCCGCGGAACCGGCCACCCGCGAACAGCTGGAACTGGTGCATCCGGGGCGCTATATCGATGCCATCGTCGACCTCCACCCCCGGCACGGGTTGAACTATGCCGACCCCGATACCGCGCTCAACCCCCACAGTCTGAGGGCCGCGCAGCTGGCCGCCGGGGCCGTGATCCAGGCCGCCGGCCTGGTGCTCGAAGGTCGGGTCGACAACGCCTTCTGCGCGGTGCGCCCGCCCGGTCATCATGCCGAGCACGATGCCGCGATGGGCTTCTGCCTGTTCAACAACATCGCCATCGGCGTCGCCTGGGCGCTTGAGCAGCCCGGCATCGAACGTGTCGCGGTGCTCGATTTCGATGTCCACCACGGCAACGGCACCGTGGATATCTTCAAGGACCGGCCCGAAGTGCTGGTCTGCTCCAGCTTCCAGTACCCCTTCTACCCCTTCCGCTTCCAGGATATCCGGCGGCCCAATATCCTGAACACGCCGCTGCCGGCCGGTACCGGCAGCAGCGCATTCCGCCAGGCGATCGAACGCGACTGGCTGCCGGCGCTGCAGCAGCACCGGCCGGATATGATCTTTGTCTCCGCCGGTTTCGATGCCCACCGCGACGACCCGCTGGCGCAGCTATTGCTGGAAGACGAGGATTACGGCTGGCTCGGAGAATTGATTGTCGATGCGGCGGGGCGCCACTGCGACGGCCGGCTGGTGTCGGTGCTGGAGGGCGGCTACAACCTGGCGGCGCTGGGACGCAGCGTCGAGCTGTATCTGAAGGCGCTGATGTAGCTTGGCGCCGAATTAAGTGCTGGTCAAAAAATGCTGATTGAGCCGACCTTCCAGCTCTATATTGAAATGCTCGGCCGACTTCATGTGCTCATGCATCAGCCGGCGCGCCCGTTCGGCATCCCGGGCGTGAAACGCCGCCAGCAGTTGCTGATGGTATTGCAGGTTGGCGCAGGAGAACTCGTGCTGTTCCGGTAGTGCGGACTTCTTGAAGATCACCAGATCGCGGATCATGTCGTTCAGAAAACGGCCGATGAACGCCAGCATGGCGTTGTCGCAACGTTGGGCCAGCAGTACGTGGAACTCCAACTCGGCGATGCGCTGCTCCATGCGCTCGTCGAAGGTCTGCGGCGGCGCTTCGCAGCGGGCCACCAGTTGTTCGAGTGCCTCCAGGTCCTCGGCGCTCAGTCGGGGCGTGGCCAGGGCCGCGATCTCCGGTTCGATCAGCGTGCGCAGGGCGTAGATCTCGGGGCCTGAGGGCTGTTCGAAGTGGAGGAAGTTGCGCAGCAGTTCGCTGGCCTTTTCATAGGGTACGCGCTCCAGCGTGGCGCCGCCGTTGGGGCCGGTGCGGATCGATACCAGACCCTGCACCTCCAGCGACTTCAGCGCCTCCCTGACCGTGCCCTTGGAGCAGTCGAACTGCTCCATCAGCTCGCGCTCGTTGGGCAACCGCTCCCCCGGCTGCTTGCCGTTGACGGCGACCCAGCGTTTCACCGACTCGACGATCTGATCGGCACGTTTGACCCGCTTGGGCGCACTGAGCTTCTTATCCTGCATCGCTGTTTTCATACCTCCGTTGGGAGCCTCATCCTGCCATAAACGGATCTCTTAAGCGACTTGGTTGAATTATTCTATTTATTAGTATAAATATATTAAACATCCGCTGAATGGTGACGGCTACTCACTATTCGAATGGTTGGACAGACCGGTTACGGAGATCAAAAGAATGTCACACGCTTCAAGCTTCAACTGGGACGATCCGCTGCTGCTCGCGCAACAGCTGACCGAAGATGAACGCCAGATCGGCGAGGCCGCGCGCGCCTACTGCCAAAATGAACTGCAGCCGCGCGTGCTCAGTGCTTACCGCGAAGAGCGCTTCGACCGCGAGATCATGAGCGAGATGGGCGAGATGGGCCTGCTCGGTGCCACCGTGGCCGAGGAGTACGGCGGTGCCGGTCTGAATCATGTCGCCTACGGTCTGATCGCCCGCGAGGTGGAACGGGTCGATTCCGGCTACCGCTCGGCGATGAGCGTGCAGTCGTCGCTGGTGATGTACCCGATCGAGGCCTACGGCTCCGAAGAGCAGAAGCGCAGGTTCCTGCCGCGTCTGGCAAGCGGCGAGATCATCGGCTGCTTCGGCCTGACCGAGCCCGATCACGGTTCCGATCCCGGTTCGATGATCACCCGCGCCAAGAAGGTCGATGGCGGCTATCTTCTGAGCGGTCAGAAGATGTGGATCACCAACAGCCCGATCGCCGATATCGCCGTGGTCTGGGCCAAGTCCGAGGCGCACGAGGGCAAGATCCGCGGCTTTATCGTCGAGCGCGGCACCCAGGGTTTCTCCACCCCGAAGATCGAGGGCAAGCTGAGCCTGCGCGCGTCGATCACCGGCGAGATCGTACTCGACGGCGCCTTCGTGCCGGAGGAGAACCTGCTGCCCAACGCCAGCGGCCTGTCGGGTCCGTTCGGCTGCCTGAACAAGGCGCGCTACGGTATCGCCTGGGGCACTCTGGGTGCGGCCGAGTTCTGCTGGCACGCGGCACGCCAGTACACCCTGGATCGCAAGCAGTTCGGTCGTCCGCTGGCCGCGAATCAGCTGGTCCAGCTGAAGCTGGCCAATATGCAGACCGAGATCACCCTGGGCCTGCAGGCGGCGCTGCAGGTCGGTCGTCTGATGGACGCCGGCAACTGGGCGCCGGAGATGGTGTCGCTGATCAAGCGCAACAACTGCGGCAAGGCGCTGGAGATCGCCCGCATCGCCCGCGACATGCACGGCGGCAACGGCATCGCCGACGAGTTCGGCGTCATGCGTCATATGGTCAACCTGGAGTCGGTGAACACCTACGAGGGCACGCACGACGTCCATGCGCTGATTCTGGGCCGGGCTCAAACGGGTATCCAGGCCTTCTGTTGATTGCCCGATGAGATCAGGGGAGACGGATCGTCTCCCCCTAGTGGAGGAGCAAGATGAACAAGCCTCTATCCGGTATCCGGGTGCTAGATCTGTCGCGCATCCTGGCCGGCCCCTGGTGCAGCCAGCATCTGGCCGATCTCGGCGCCGAAGTGATCAAGGTGGAACACCCCGAACGCGGCGACGATACCCGCGGCTGGGGTCCGCCGTTCCTGGGCGAGACCCGGGAAGCGGCCTATTACCTGTCGGCCAACCGCGGCAAGCAATCGGTGGCGATCGACATCGCCACGCCGGATGGCCAGGCGCTGATCCATGACCTGGTTCGCCACTGCGATGTGGTGCTGGAGAACTTCAAGGTCGGTGGTCTGAAGCGCTACAACCTGGACTACGACAGCCTGAAGGCGATCAAGCCGGACCTGATCTACTGCTCCATCACAGGCTTCGGCCAGGACGGTCCCTACGCCAACCGCGCCGGCTACGACCTCCTGCTGCAGGGGATGGGCGGTCTGATGGGCATTACCGGCAAGCCGGATGCCGAGCCCGGCGGTGGCCCGGTGAAGGTGGGGGTGGCCGTGGTCGACCTGTTCACCGGCATGTATGCCGCCACCTCGATCCTGTCGGCGCTGATCGGTCGCGGTCGTACCGGCCAGGGTACCTATATCGATGTGTCGCTGCTGGATGTGCAGGTCGGGGTACTGGCCAACCAGGCACTGAACTACCTGACCTCCGGCAACTCGCCCGGTCGTCTGGGCAACTCGCACCCCAATATCGTGCCCTATCAGGCGTTCGCCAGCGCGGACGGCCATATCATCCTCGCCGTCGGCAACGACAGCCAGTTCCAGCGCTTCTGCACCGTCGCCGATGCGGCCGAACTGGCGCAGGACGAGCGTTTCGCCGGCAACCCTGGCCGGGTCGAGCACCGTGCCGAACTGGTACCGCGGATTGCCGAACTGATCGGTTCGAAACCGTCCGAATTCTGGCTCGGTGAGCTGGAGCGGGAAGGGGTGCCCTGCGGGCCGATCAACGATATGGCGCAGGTGTTCGCCGACCCGCAGGTGCAGCACCGCGGCATGAAGATCACGCTGCCCCATGCCGAGGCCGGCGAGGTGAGTCTGGTCAGCAACCCGGTGCGCTTCGATAACCGACATCTGAATGCGGAGCAGGCGCCGCCGCGATTGGGCGAGCACACACATGAGGTGCTGGAGCGGCTGCTGCCGGAGCGGAAAGAGCAACTGGACGCGCTGAAAGCCAAGGGCGTGATCCGTTAAAGAACAGGACAACCGGATATGGAACTACTCGTATGCGTCGGCGGACAACTCCGATGTCGACCCGGCCGCCTTCCTCAGCGAGTAGCTGGTCAGGTATATCGATCACTACGGCGCGGCACGTTTCGCCGAACGTGTGGAGGCCTGCACGGGAGCGGACCGCTCTATCGCTTGCCGGAAGCGTTCGGGGCGCATCTGCGCAGTGGCGGGCGTTTCTTCTGAGTACTCGATACCAGATGCAGCGCGGAGTGCCCGTGTATCGGTCTGGAATGAGAGGGCCGTAAACGTTCCGAAGCCGCACGCTTGCTGTCGGAACCTGCCATATCCATTAGCGGAGCCTGCCAGTCAACGAGACTCAGGCTCCCGACCAGAATCAGCAGGTAGCCGAACAGCTCCAGCCCCTCCTGGATCATCGCCTTGTACAGGTTCAGGTAGTCCTCCTGCATCACCAACTGCCACAGGTTGCCGGTACCGAATATCCGGCTGAAGACCAGCACCACGACCAGCCCGATCATCAACGGCTGATAGCCGCGTTGCTGGGTGAACGCCGCCATCGCTTCGAACAGCCCACGGCGGAATCGTGTCGCGAGCAGTATCGAGGTCGCGGTGACGGCGAGCGCCGGGTATTTCCACCAGCCGTGCGAGATCAGGTCGAATAGATAGTCGTGTTCGCGAATCAGCATGGTCAGGAAAAAGCCGCTGACCAGAATGCGAAAGCCGCGCTGGACCGGATCGCGCCAGGCCGTGTACGCATGCAGCAGCGTGACGACAAACAGACAGGCGGCCTGGGTCATTTCGGTCAGCGAGGACTCGCCCAAACGGTCGCTCAGGACCTGAATGTCCAGGTAGATCGTCAGCGGTACGATCGATACCACCAGTGCAAGCAGGATGAACTCGGCAATCGCGTACCGAACCTTGCTCCATACATGTTGCCCGTCGAGTGAGGGTTGCTGTTGTAGCTCTTTCATCACATACCTGCGGCTTGCTCCGGCAGCGACCAATGCGCCGCGCGGAACGACTCTATCTCGCTGTAATACTCGTAAGTGTAGACAAAAATGTTGCGTTGCAGCGCCCGTTTGCCCGAGTCTTCCCGCACCTGCGGTCGCAGGTGGGAGACGAGGGGAGTGTCGTTGATCGGGGTATACAGGGAGGGGGCCGAAGCCCCCTATGGACGGTCGTGGATCCGCTTGCGGATCACAGCGCCTCGATCTTGGCGTACTGCTCCTTCAGCGTGGCGAACGACTCCTGTGCTGCGGCGATCTTCTCGCGCTCCTTGGCGACCACCTCTTCCGGGGCGTTGGCGACGAACTTCTCGTTGGCCAGCTTGCCCTCGACACGCTTGATCTCGCCGGTCAGACGCTCCAGCTCCTTCTGCAGGCGGGACAGTTCGGCGTCCTTGTCGATCAGCCCGGCCATCGGTACCAGCACCTCCATCTTGCCCACCAACTGGGTGGCGGACATCGGGGCTTCGGCGCCCGGCTCGAGCCAGGTCAGCGACGCGAGCTTGGCCAGCTTCTTCAGGAAGGCGGCGTTCTGCTCCATGCGGCGCTTGTCGTCGGCGTCGCCGTGGGCAAAGAGCAGATCCAGATCCTGTGACGGCGGGATCTTCATCTCGCCGCGGATGTTGCGCACGCCGGTGATCACGCCCTTGAGCCACTCGATATCGGTTTCCGCCTGAGCATCGATCTTGCTCTCCTCCGCCACCGGGAAGGGCTGCAGCATGATGGTATCGCCGTCGGTACCGGCCAGGCCCTTGATCGCCTGCCAGATCTCCTCGGTGATGAACGGCATCAGCGGGTGGGCCAGACGCAGGGTCGCTTCCAGTACCTGCACCAGGGTGCGGCGGGTGCCGCGTTGAGCCAACTCCGAAGCATTCTCATCCCAAAGCACCGGCTTGGACAGCTCCAGATACCAGTCGCAGTACTGGTTCCAGACGAAGTCGTACAGGGTCTGCGCGGCCAGGTCGAAGCGGTACTCGTCGATATGCTTGGTGACGGTGGCTTCGGCGCGCTGCAGGGCGCTGATGATCCAGCGGTCGGCCAGCGACAGCTCCACTTCACCACCGCTCTGGCCGCAATCTTCGCCCTCGGTGTTCATCAGCACATAGCGGGCGGCGTTCCAGATCTTGTTGCAGAAGTTGCGGTAACCCTCCAGGCGCTTCATGTCCCAGTTGACGTCGCGGCCGGTGGAGGCCAGCGCGGCGAGGGTGAAGCGCAGCGCGTCGGTACCGTGGGCGGCGATCCCCTCCGGGAACTGCTTCTCGGTGCGCTTGCCGATCTTCTCCGCCAGCTGCGGCTGCATCATGTTGCCGCAGCGCTTCTCCAGCAGCTCGGGCAGGCCGATGCCGTCGATCATGTCCAGCGGGTCGAGCACGTTGCCCTTGGACTTGGACATCTTGTCGCCGCTCTCGTCGCGGATCAGGCCGGTGACGTAGACGGTCTTGAACGGTACCTGCGGCTTGCCGTCCTCGTCCTTCATGAAGTGCATGGTCATCATGATCATGCGTGCGACCCAGAAGAAGATGATGTCGAAGCCGGTGACCAGGGTATCGGTGGGGTGGAAGGTGCGCAGGCGCTCGGTATCCTCCGGCCAGCCCAGGGTGCCGAAGGTCCACAGCGCGGAGCTGAACCAGGTGTCGAGCACGTCGTCGTCCTGGCGCAGTTCCAGCTCCAGGTCGAGGCCGTACTTCTCGCGCGCCGCTTCCGCCGAGTTGGCGACGTAGACGTTGCCGACATTGTCGTAGAAGGCGGGGATGCGGTGGCCCCACCAGAGCTGGCGGGAGATACACCAGTCCTGGATGTCGCGCATCCAGGCGAAGTACATGTTCTCGTACTGCTTGGGCACGAACTTGATATCGCCGTTCTCGACCGCCTCGATCGCCGGCTTGGCCAGGGTCTTGGCGTCGCAGAACCACTGGTCGGTCAGCATCGGCTCGATGACGACGCCGCCACGGTCGCCGTAGGGCACGGTCATCGCGTTCTCTTCGATCTTGACCAGCAGACCGGCCTCTTCGAAGTCGGCAACGATCCGGCGGCGCGCTTCGAAACGCTCCAGGCCGCGGTACTGCTCCGGCAGGGTCGGGTCGAGCTCGCTGTTGACGCTGCCGTCGAAGTTGAACACCTGCGCTTCGTCGCGGATATCGGCGTTCAGCGTCAGCACGTTGACCAGCGGCAGTTGTTGGCGCTTGCCGACCTGGTAGTCGTTGAAGTCGTGCGCCGGGGTGATCTTCACGCAGCCGGTACCCTTCTCCATGTTGGCGTATTCGTCGGCGACGATCGGGATGCGGCGGCCGACCAGCGGCAGTTCGACGAACTTGCCGACCAGGTTGTCGTAGCGCTCGTCTTCCGGGTTCACCGCCACGCCGGTATCGCCGAGCATGGTCTCCGGACGGGTGGTACCGACCACGATGTAGTCCAGGCCGTCCTTGGTCTTGACGCCGTCGGCCAGCGGGTAGCGCAGGTACCACATCTTGCCTTTGATTTCGCGGTTCTCCACCTCGAGGTCGGAGATCGCGGTGTGCAGTTTCGGATCCCAGTTGACCAGACGCTTGCCGCGGTAGACCAGGCCGTCGTCATAGAGGCGGATGAACACCTCCTGCACCGCGTGGTAGAAGCCGGAGTCCATGGTGAAACGTTCGGTGGGCCAGTCCACCGAGTTGCCCAGACGACGCATCTGCCCGGTGATGGTGCCGCCGGACTGTTCCTTCCACTCCCACACTTTCTCGATGAAGGCGTCGCGGCCGAGATCGTAGCGGCTCTCGCCGGTTTCGGCGGCCAGCTTGCGCTCGACCACCATCTGGGTGGCGATGCCGGCGTGGTCGGTGCCGACCTGCCACAGGGTGTTGCGGCCCTGCATGCGGCGGTAGCGGATCAGCGCGTCCATGATGGTGTGCTGGAAGGCGTGACCCATGTGCAGGCTGCCGGTGACGTTGGGCGGCGGGATCATGATGCTGTAGGCATCGCCACTGCCTGAAGGGGCAAAGTAGTTGCTCTCTTCCCACTTCTTGTACCAGTTCTGTTCGATCTCGTTGGGCTGGTAGGTCTTGTCCATGCGGTCTGCTGTCTCTGGAAAAAGTCTCTGGAAATCCGGCATCCGGAAAGCGCCCACTGAGTGCAACTGCGCCGGGCGATTCGAAACCGGACATTATACAGGGACAGTCGGGAGGGTGACAGGGCAGACGTCAGCCAGCAGGGCAATCGCACTACCTGATCACGCTGAGTGCCGGGCCGGTGGTACCGCTTCCGTGCGACGCGCTTTTCGTCATCCCTGACCGCTCGACTGCCGCCATCCCTGGCGGCAGACGGTCGCCCGGAAGCGGTACCACCACCCCTCTACAGCGCGGTGCCGGACTCCTCTCATACCGGATTCCGGCAGCACGTATCCGTACGACGCATCAGGCTCCGCCGAGGCTTGCGTACCAGCCCAAGGCCGGCACCGACCACACCCAACGCGATGCCGATCAGCGTGCCGTCGGTCATCGCCTCGCCGAACATCGGCACGGCCAGAGCGCCGACGAACACCGGTACCAGCGCCATCAGCGCGCCCATGCGGGTGGCGCCGAGCAGCTGTACCGCACGCACGTAGCAGAGCATCTGTACGATGGTCGCCAGCACGCCCTGATAGAACGCCTGCAGCGCCACCGTCTGCCAGGAGACTTCACTCAGCCCCACCGGCAGTACCAGCGCGTAGGTCGGCAGGTAGAGCAGGGAGGTGATCGCGACCACGGCGACGGTGGCGACCCAGGGCTGCAGCTTCCACGCGCGCAGCATGATGGTGTAGATGCCCCAGAACAGGCAGGCCAGCATGAACCAGAGGTCGCCGGCCAGGTATTCGCTGCTTGCCATCAGCGACTCGAACATCAACACCAGGATGCCGAGGCTGCTGGTGGCGATGCCGAGCCAGACCCAGAGCGTCTTCTCCTCCTTCAGCAGCAGGCCGGCCAGTACCGCGATCACGATCGGCATCAGGCCCGGCAGCAGCAGCGCGGCGTGACTGGCCGGCGCGCGCTCGAAGCCGGCGTACACCGACAGCGCGTAGGCGAGGCCGCCGATGGCGCCGAGCAGGAACATGCGCGGCGTGAACCACTGCCAGCGCCAGCGCCAGACCAGCGGCAGCAGTACCAGCAGCGCGGTACCGAAGCGCACCGCGACCATGTCGGTCATGCCCAGCGGCGTCAGCGCGCCGGCGCGTGAGGTGAGGATAAAGCCGGTCCAGATCAGTACCGAGCCCAGCCCGAACATCAGGCCCAGGGTCAGGTTCGAGACGGGGCGGCCAAGCGGTTGCACCGGGTGCCCTCCAATATCACCGCCCGGATCAAGAAGCTGGAGGAGGGGCTGGGGCTGTCGTTGTTCACCCGCGATCGCAACCGGCTGCAGTTGACGCCAAGCGGCCAACGGCTGCTGCACTACGCCGAGCAGCTGTTGGCGCTGCGCCAACAGGCGTTGGACGAACTGAGCGGCGATACGCCGGGCGGACACCTCAATATCGGCTCGATGGAGAGCAGCGCCGCCGCGCGTCTGCCCGATATGCTGGTGGCGCTGCATGCGCGCTACGCCCGGCTGCAGGTGGAGCTGGCCACCGGCGCCTCGGGGATCATTGCGCAGCGGGTGCTGCAGGGCGAACTGGATGTGGCGTTCGTCGCCGATCCGCCGGACGATGCGCGGCTCGACCGTGTGGCGCTGTTCCGTGAGGAGTTGGTGGTGGTCAAACCGCCGAGCCTGGCCGATAGCAAAGGGCCTGCGTCGCTGCCGACACCGCTGACGCTGGTCGGCTTTACCGAGGGGTGCAGCTATCGCCACCGGCTGGAGGCGTGGCTGGCCCTGGGTCATCGCAAGGCCGACCGCATCATCGAGATCCCCAGTTACCACACCATGCTCAGCTGCGTGCTGGCGGGGATGGGGATCGCCATGGTGCCGGATGCGGTGCTGCGTCTGCACCCGGCGTTCCGCGAACTGGCTCAGGAGTATCCGCCGGACGATATCCGCCACGCCACCACCTATCTGATCTGGCGCGCCGATTCGGAAACCCCGGCGATCCGGGCGCTGGTCGAGCTGTCGCGCGAGTTCGGCAATATCGGCGCGACCTGACGGAGCGTTAGCGCGCCAACTGCGCGCGCCAGAGCTGTTCCAGCGACGGCGGTTGCGTCGCGCCGTAGAGTGCGTGCTCTGCACCCGAATACCAGGCCCAGAGCTGGTTGCCGTAGTCGAAGTGCCACCACTCGGACGGCAGGTTGGTAAAGCCTGCTCCGGTCATCGCCTGGTACAGCACCCGGCGGTGGTGTCGGGCGCTCAGGTCGTGGGTCGAGTGATGCCGCTCCTCGTCCTCGAGCGCGGCGGCGTAGGACAACGGACTGGCTTCATCGAACAGCGTGCCCATGTCGACCAGTTCGCCGTTGCGGTCGGCCAGGGTGACATCGACCGAACCGCCGGTCAGGTGGGGGCTGGGGGCCGCGGCATCGACGCTCGGCGGCGCGATCAGCTTGCGGGTTTCCAACGCCAGCTGTTCGGCGGGCTGCTCCGGATGGGCGTGCTGCATCAGGTTGAGCAGGGTGTCGTACAGGTACTGCTGTACGGTGAACGGTCGCCAGCCGTCGAGCAGTACCAGTTGAAACTGCTCCGGCAGCGACCGGGCCGCCTGCAGCAGGCGCTCGAACACGTGCAGGCGCAGATAGCACTCGGGCAGTGCGCCGGTGATGCCCTGGTGATAGTAGGCGGGCCAGGTGTGCCAGAGCGGACACAGGCCGGCCGGTTGTAGGCGCTCGCCGCATTCGCGGATCGGCTTCCGTTGCAGTGCGTCCCAGTCGGGCAGGGGGATGGATGGAATGGGAGGAGGGTCCGTTATCATGTCGGGTGCTCTTTTGGTGTCGTTCTTGTGGTTAACCTTAGTTCACGTGACCGCGGCCGCGATTCGGTTGCCATCATACTTTTGCGTTTGGCGCTGGAACACCTAGTCTTCCTTCAGGGGCCGATACGCACCAAGCGATGGGGTCGAGATGACGCAGGGTCGGGGCGGCCCGATCCTCGTGATCGAGGATGACCGCCACATAGCCGCACTGGTAAAGACCTACCTGGAACATGAAGGGTTCCGGGCCGAGGTCGCGCAGGATGGCGAAACCGGCCTGGAGCTGGCGCGGGATCGATCGCCCCGGCTGGTGATTCTCGACCTGATGCTGCCCCGGCTGGACGGCTGGGAGGTGTGTCGCCGTCTGCGGGCGCACTCGGACGTACCGATTCTGGTATTGAGCGCCCGCGGCGAGGAGGTGGACCGGGTACTGGGTTTCTCCATCGGCGCCGACGACTATGTGGTCAAGCCGTTCAGCCCGCGCGAGCTGGTGGAGCGGGTCAAGGCGATCCTGCGTCGGGTCGAGCGGGCCGAGTCCGTCGATACCTCCCGTCTGCTGCGGGGCGGGTTGAGCCTGGATATGGCGGCGCATCAGGCTTGTCTCGACAAGCGGGATCTGACGCTGACGCCGACCGAGTTCCGCCTGCTCGAGGTGTTCATGACCCATCCGGGACGGGTGTTTTCCCGCGCCGCGCTGCTCGAGCGGATCAACCAGCACGGCGAGGTGGTGGTGGAGAAGGTGATCGACGTCCATGTCGGCAAACTGCGGCGCAAGATCGAGGCGGACAGCGCCCATCCGCACTACATAGAGACGGTCCGGGGCATAGGCTATCGATTCAATCCCCATGCCTGACCCCACCGCTGGAGGCAGTCATGCGCAACCGGCTGTTATGGCGACTCATCGCGATCAACGTCGCCATCATCACCACCGTGATTCTGGTGGTGTGGCTGGCGATCGACTACCTGGCGGCGGACTACTTCATGATCCTGATGGACGAGTACCATATCTCGCCGGACGACGCTCACGGGCTGTTCCTCGCCTCCGTGCACCGCTACCTGATCTGGGGCAGCCTGCTGGCGTTCACGCTCTCCCTTGTGCTCAGTGTCCTGCTGACCCGCCGTGTACTGCGGCCGCTGTCGCGCATGGCCGAGGTGACGCGGCGCGTTGCCGCGGGCGATTACAGCGCCCGGGTGGCACTCGACGGCGAGGACGAGATCGGCCGACTGGGCCGGGCGTTCGACCTGATGACCGCCGCGCTGGCCCGACTCGAGCAGCAGCGGGAGCAACTGGTGGCCGATGCCGCGCATGAGCTGCGTACGCCGCTGAGCAACATTCAGGGCTATCTGGAGGCGATGCGCGACGGCGTGATCGCGCCCTCCGAAGAGGTGCTGACGATGCTGCACGACGAGGTGCAGCGACTGACCAAGCTGGCCGAGTCGCTGCTCGATCTGGCGCGGGCCGATGCGGCGCGCAGCGATCTGCATCTGGAGCCGCTGTCGCTGATCGAACAGGTCGAGGCGGCGATCGAACTCGGTCGGCCGCTGCTGGAGGCGCGCCGGTTGCGGCTCGAGCTGGACCTCGCGCCCGAGGCGCAACAGGTGCTGGCGGACGTCGACAAGCTGCACCAGGTGCTGCGCAATCTGATCGAGAATGCCGGTCACTACGCGACCGAGGGCGGACTGCTGCGCATCTCGCTGCGACGCGAAGCCGCTCAGGCGCGGCTCGGTTTCAGCAACGACGGCCAGACCTTCACCGACGAGGATGCGCCCTACGTGTTCGAGCGTTTCTTCCGTGCCGACCGCTCCCGCTCCCGTGGCAAGGGCGTGGCGGGAATAGGACTGGCGATCGTCAAGGAGCTGGTGGAGGCGCAGGGCGGACGGGTCGGCGCCCGGGTGGACGGCGGGCGTACCGAGATCTTCCTGACCCTGCCGTCGGCCTCCGACGAGCCGCGGACAGCGTCCCGGACCCTGGCCGGCTCGGAGATGACCGTTCGCTGACCGATACCAGTCTTTACCCTTTGTTTACCTGGCCTTTAAACAGACTTTGCCGTGCCTGATTAGGCTCTGAGGTGATAGAGCGCCGCGTCGGCGCTCGCACTGAACGGGCGGCGTGATCCGCGCTGTCCAAGGAGGCTGATTATGCTTACCCGGCTGTGTACCACGCTGCTTCTGTCACTGAGCCTGCTGCTGCCCGCCCTGGCCGAGGCGGCCGCGCCCAACTTCATGCCCGCGGTCTGGGGCGACGGCATGCTCTGGGGCACCAAGGGCACCACCGAACTGCCGGCACCGAGGGACAGCAACCTGCAGTCGTTCGATGCGCTCTATGTGATCATCAACAACCCGGACGCGGCGCAGTTTCCGGTATCGGAAGCGGCCCCCGGCAACCCCCACTACAACGGCGGTCGCTGGTTCACCCACACCGTAATGTGGACCGAGGAGGGGCTGACGGCACACGACCCGGTACCGGTGCTGACCTCATACGAGGATATTCTGCTGCATGAAAGCCTGGGCCATCTGCTGATCGTGGCCGGCACCTTCGACAGCGGTCCGGCGGCCTATTTCCAGTGTCCGCTGTTGCCGGTCAAGGCGTTTTGACCATGCGAAGGAGGGGACGATTGCGCATGCAATCCTCCCCTTTCCCCTTGGAGGTTGGCGCTCGCATCACCCTGCCAGGCGCCGCCGCTTACGCAGAAAAATTCGCCAGGTCACGCCATGCCACCACGTGACAGGATTCCCGCTCGTAGCTGTCTTCGCCGCCATATACGATGGCGGGCGGCAGTGCTTCGTCGCCGGCAAAGGCCTGCCATTTCCGCGCAGCTGCCGGCCAGTCTGAAGCGAATGTGCTGCCCGACTTGATTTCAATGGCCTGCAATCCCTGCGCGGTTTCGTAAAGGACGTCGACCTCGTGACCAACGTTGTCGCGCCAGAAATACAGATCGGCGGGGCAACCCTCGTTGAAGCGTTGCTTGACCAGTTCGCCGATCACCCAGGTTTCAAACAGCGCGCCGCGCGCAGCATGCGTCTCGATGGTCGCGGCATCACGTATCCCCAGCAGCCAAGCCATCAGCCCGACATCCAGAAAATACAGCTTGGGCGTCTTGATCAGACGCTTGCCGAAGTTGCGATGGTATGGTTGCAAGCGCATCACCAGATAACTGGCTTCGAGTACAGACAGCCATTCGCGCGCGGTGACTGCGGAAATACCGCAATCCGCTCCCAAGGCAGCCAGATTCAACATCTGGCCGGATCGTGCGGCACACATTTTCACGAAGCGCTGGAACTGTGTCAGATCGCGGACCGCGATCAGTTGTCGCACATCGCGCTCCAGATAAGTCGCTACATAATTCGGAAACCAGTCGTTCGGCGCCAGATCGCGGTCGAACAAGGCGGGATAGCCACCATGAAACATCATCTCGTCGAGCGAATGCGGCAGTTTATCCGCCGCCGTCAGTTCACTCATGGACAACGGCAGCAATTCGATGCGTCCTACCCTGCCCGCCAGTGATTGCGTCATACCTGAAATCAGGTCGAACTGGGCCGAGCCGGTCAGGACAAAGTCACCCATGCGAGCGCGTTCGTCCACCATCCCCTGCAGCCACGACAGCAAGGCCGGACAGCGCTGCACCTCATCCAGAATCGCACCGCCGTCGAAACGTTGCAGGAACCGGCGCGGGTCGCGCTCGGCGAATTCACGTTCGTCCGGGTTTTCCAGCGAAACATAGGCCTTGCCGGCAAAGACGGCCTTGGCTAGCGTCGTTTTCCCGGATTGGCGCGGCCCGGTCAGCGCAACGATCGGAAAGCCTTTGGCCAGGCGCTGCAGCGCGCCGGAAGCGGATCTAGGAATCATTTTTACAAATCGAAACCGTTGATTATGATTTGTAAGATTACGGTGCGGCGCGCTCGATGGCAACAGGCGCATGCGGTATCCACGAACAGCTATATCTCGGTTGCAGTCGTCATCAGCCCTTCGATATCCAGCAGGATCCGTTCCAACAGTTCGTCCGGCACCCGAGTAGCTAGGCGTAGCCCCAGTAAGATGGACGAACCGGGCTCTCCATGTCCATGGCAGGCCCGGTTCGTTGTGGTCGCGTTACTCGCTCGAATCTATTCGCTCAGATACTTCAGCACCGCATCCACGCTGTCCTTGGCATCGCCGAACAGCATGCGGGTGTTCTCCTTGTAGAACAGCGGGTTGTCCACCCCGGCGTAGCCGGTGCTCATGCCGCGCTTGAGCACGATGGTGGTCTTGCCGTTCCACGGCTCCAGTACCGGCATGCCGGCGATCGGGCTGTCCGGCACCTCCTGCGCGGCCGGGTTGACGATATCGTTGGCGCCGATGACGATGGAGACATCCACGTTGGGGAAATCGGCGTTGATCTCGTCCATCTCGTAGACGATGTCATAGGGTACCTTGGCTTCCGCCAGCAGCACGTTCATGTGCCCCGGCATGCGTCCGGCCACCGGGTGGATGCCGAAGCGCACGTTGACCCCCTTCTCCTTCAGCTTCCTGCTGATCTCGTACACCGTGTGCTGCGCCTGAGCCACGGCCATGCCGTAGCCGGGCAGGATCATCACCTCCTTGGCGTGGGCCAGCATGTCGGCGACCTCTTCCGCCTGGATCGGCTTGATATCCTCTTCGCTGCCGGCGGGACCTGCGCTGCCTGCGCCGCTGCTGCTCTTGTTGCCGAAGCCGCCGAGGATGACGCTGAGGAACTTGCGGTTCATCGCCTTGCACATGATGTAGCTGAGGATCGCACCGCTGGAACCGACCAGCGCGCCGACCACGATCAGCAGGTCGTTGCCGAGCATGAAGCCCATCGCCGCCGCCGCCCAGCCGGAGTAGCTGTTCAGCATCGATACCACCACCGGCATATCGGCACCGCCGATCGCGACCACCATGTGCACGCCGAACACCAGCGCGATCAGGGTCATCAATGCCAGGTAGCCGAAGCCGTCGTTCGGTGCCGCCGCGACATACGCGAAGCAGAACCCGATCGCGGCGAGCAGCAAGACCAGATTGAAAATGTGCCGACCCGGCAGTTGCAGCGGCTTGCCGCTGATCTTGGCGCTGAGCTTGAGGTAGGCACAGACCGAACCGGAGAAGGTCATGGCACCGATCAGGATGCCGAGATAGGTCTCGGTGGCGTGGATCGCCTGCTCGACGGAGGTCATACCGTCGCCGTGGCTCAGGGCGTTGGACCAGCCCACCAATACCGCGGCCAGACCGACCAGACTGTGCAGGATGGCGACCAGCTCCGGCATCTGGGTCATCTCGACCTTCTTCGCCAGGTACCAGCCGATCGCGCCGCCGGCGACGATGCCGACGATCAGGAAGGCCTGGTTCTGCGTCACCAGCCCGACGATGGTGACCAGCAGAGCCAGACCCATGCCGAGCATGCCGTAGAGGTTGCCGCGACGGGCGCTCTCCTGATGCTTCAGGCCGCCGAGGGCGAGAATAAACAGCGCACTGGCCGCGATATATGAAACTGTGATGATGCCTGCATTCATGCTGTAGGCTCCTTATTTCCTGAACATTCGCAGCATGCGCTGGGTGACGGCAAAGCCGCCGACGATGTTGATACTGGTGATGAACACCGCCAGCGCGGCCAGGGCCACCACCAACGGACTGTCACTGGAGATCTGGATCAACGCGCCGATGACGATGATGCTGCTGATCGCGTTGGTCACGCTCATCAACGGCGTGTGCAGCGAGTGCGACACGCCCCAGATCACCATGTAGCCGATGAAGCAGGAGAGCACGAACACGGTCAGGTGGCCGATAAACTCGGGCGGTGCCACCGAACCGAGGCCGAACAGGGCCAGACCGGCCAGGGCCAACGGCACCAGGAACGCCAGCGGATGGGCCGGTTTCGGCGCCTCCTTCTCCAGCCGTGCCTTGGCCTTGTTGCCGATATCCGCCGCCGGTGCCAGTGACAGCCGCGGTGCCGGTGGCGGCCAGCTGATCTCGCCCTCCTTGACCACGGTGGCGCCGCGGATCACCTCGTCCTCCATGTTCACGTGGATCTCGCCGTTCTTCTCCGGACACAGATCGGTCAGCAGGTGGCGCAGGTTGGTGGCGTAGAGCTGGCTCGACTGCGCGGCCAGACGGCTGGGCAGGTTGGTGTAGCCGATCAGCGTGACGCCGTGCTTGACCACCACCTCGTTGGCTACGGTCAGCTTGCAGTTGCCGCCGGCTTCGGCGGCCAGGTCGACGATGACGCTGCCCGGCTTCATGTTGGCGACCATGCGCTCGGTGATCAGCTCCGGCGCCGGCTTGCCCGGGATCAGCGCGGTGGTGATGATGATATCCACCTCGGCGGCCTGGGACGCGAACAGGTCCATCTCCGCCTTGATGAACTCGGGGCTCATGGTCTTGGCGTAACCGCCCTGACCGCTGCCGCCCTCGTCCGGGAAGTCGAGCATCAGGAACTCGGCGTCCATGCTCTCCACCTGCTCCTTCACTTCGGGGCGGGTGTCGAAGGCACGCACGATGGCGCCCATGCTCTTGGCCGCGCCGATCGCGGCCAGACCGGCGACGCCGGCACCGATCACCAGCACCTTGGCCGGCGGAATGCGGCCGGCGGCGGTGATCTGGCCGGTGAAGAAGCGGCCGAAGTGCTGCGCCGCCTCGACCACGGCGCGGTAGCCGGCGATGTTGGCCATGGAGCTCAGTGCATCCATCTTCTGCGCGCGGGAGATACGCGGCACGCTGTCCACCGCCAGCGCGGTGACGCCACGATCGGCCAGCGCCTGCAGCAGCTCCGGATTCAGCGCCGGGTAGAGGAAGCTGATAAGGGTCTGGCCCGGCTTCATCAGTTCGACACCGAAGAAACCCAGCTCCGGATGCGGACCGGGCGGACGCACATGCAGGATGATGTCGGAGTTATGCCAGATATCGCGCGGATCCTCGACGATCTCGACACCGACCTTGCGGTACTCCTCGTCGTCGAAGTTGGCGGCCGCACCGGCCTGGGTCTCGATCGCCAGGGTAAAGCCCAGCTTCTGCAACTGGGTGGCGACCTCGGGGGTCAGCGCTACGCGCTTTTCTCCCTCTTCGATCTCCCTTGGGACACCTATTCGCATCTGTCTCTGCTCCCTTGACTCAAAAGTGGACACCCGCCCGACAGGGGGGCGGGATTGGTGTATCGCTATCGATGCCACGTGCTCTCTTGGTGTTCAAGTCGCCTTGCTGCAGCCTAAGGAAGTCTAGTTCAGCTGTACAAAAGTGACCCGAGCCGAGGAGCGTGGGGCGTTTGGGGCGGGATTGTAGAAAGAAGGGGGGGAGGGTGCCGTGTCAGAAACGGCCTACACCTTGGTCTTTTGCGCCATCCTGGCCGAAACGTGGGCCCTACTCGCTCTGCAACGCTTGCACCGGATCGAGCCGTGCCGCCTGGCGTGCCGGCAGTACTCCGGCGAGCAGTCCGACCAGCGCGGACAGTCCCAGTGCCAGCAGCAGGAACAGCGGGCTGATCTGGATCGGCAGGGCCGGGATCGCCAGCGCCAGCAGACCGAGAAACAGCGCCGACAGCAGCAGGCCCGCCACGCCGCCGGCCAGTGCCAGCAGCACCGCTTCGCACAGGAACAGCAGCAGCACCTGGCGCGAGGAGGCGCCGAGCGCCCGCAGCAGGCCGATCTCGCCGCGCCGCTCGCGCACCGTGGTGACCAGGATGGTGAGGATGCCGATGGCGCCGACCAGCAACGAGATGCCGCCGAGCCCGCCGATCGTCAGGGTCAGGATGCCGAGAATGCGGTCCAGGCCGGCGAGCATCGCGTCCTGGGTGATGAGGGTGAAATCCTCGCCGCCGTGACGGGCGATCAGGCGGCTGCGGATCCGATCCGCCATCGCCTGTGCCGTGGTCGCCGGCTGGTAGGTGACATCCACCTCCATCAGCCCGGCACGGTTGAACAGGCTCAGCGCACGATCGACCGGGATGTAGACGATGTCGTCCAGATCGAAGCCGAGCATCTGCCCCTTCTCCGCCATCACCCCGATCACGCGGTAGCGCTCGCCGCCGACGCGGATGAACCGCCCCAGCGGGTTGTCGGTACCGAACAGCTCGTTGCGCACCTTGTGGCCGAGCACGGCGTAGGGCTGGGAGTAGCCGCCGCCGGCGGGCAGGTAACGCCCGAGCACCACATTGAACTGCCAGGCCGCCGCCGCGTCCGGTCCGGTGCCTAGGATATCGGTATGGCGTACCCGCCTGCCCCGCTCGATGGCACCGGCGCCCTGCACGATCGGCACCACATGGATGGCATAGGGCAGGGTGCGCAGGCTCTGCGCATCCGCCAGGCTGAGCGGTCGCGTGCCGGCGAGGATGCCGCCCATACCGCCGGTCTGCGCCTTGCCCGGCGTCACCGCGACGATGCGGCTGCCGAACTGGGAGAAGTTCTCCAGCACATAGATACGCAGCCCCTCGCCCAGCGTGGTCAGCATCATCACCGCGGCGATGCCGATCGCGATACCGGTGATCGTCAGCACCGAGCGCATCCTGCCCGAGCGCAGTGTGCCCAGGGTCAGGCGCAGGTAGTCCCGGCTAAGCATCGCGCACCTCGCCCTTGAGCGCCGCCGCCGGCGCCAGGCGCGCAGCGCGACCGGCCGGTAGCCAGGCGAACAGGGTGGCCACGCCGAGCGCGATCGCCAGTGCGCCGATCAGTGCCCAGAGCGGCACCGACACCGGGAACCGGGGCCAGATGCCGTGACCGATCCAGAGCAGGGCGTAGCCGGCGGCGATGCCGATCAGCGCCCCCAGCGCCGACAGCATCAGCGCTTCGCTCAGGAACAGCAGCCGTACCTGGGCGGCACTGGCGCCGAGCGCCTTGAGCAGGCCGATCTCGGCGGTGCGTTGGCTGACGCTGATCAGCGTGATGTTCATGATCAGGATGCCCGCCACCACCAGACTGATCGCGGCGATGGCGCCGACCGCCAGCGTCAGCAACTGCAGAATATCGTTGAAGGCGCCGAGCAGGGCGTCCTGGGTGATCAGGGTGACGTCGCGCTCGCCGCCGTGGCGCTGCTGCATCAGCTCCAGCACCTGCTCGCGGGCATGTTCCATCGAGCTGCCGGGGCGCACCTTGAGCAGCACGCGAAACATCCCCTGGGTGTTGAAGATCTGCTGCGCCGAGGCCACCGGCAGGATCACCTGGTTGCCGACGTCCATCCCCAGCGACTCGCCGCGATCCTCGACGATGCCGATGACGCGGAAGCGGCGGTCGCCGACCCGGATCCACTCGCCCAGGGCCCGGTTCGAGCCGAACAGCGTCTCGCGCACCTCGGGGCCGATGACGCAGACCGATCCCGCCTGTTCCAGCGGTGCCTCCGGCAGCGGGCGACCCTGCTGCATGTTCAATTCGCGCAGCTGGAAAAAGCGGGCGTTGGTGCCCAGGGTCAGGATCTCGCGGTTGCGTCCGCTGACATGGACCTGGGCATTGCCGAGAATCAGCGGCGCCACCATCTGCAGACTGCGCAACCGCGCCAGCGCGGCCACGTCGTCGAGGGTGATATCGCGGGTGCCCTCGCCGGTCAGCGGCGGCAGGCCGCCGGTGGTCTCCTTGCGCCCGGGCAGCATGATCAGCGTGTCCTGGCCGAGCAGGGCAAACTCGTCGAGCACGAAGCGGCGGGCACCCTCGCCGAGGCCGGTGAGCAGCAGTACCGACGTCACCCCCACCGCGGTGGCAAGCAGGATCATCAGCGTGCGGAACCACTGCCGCAGCAGCAGGTTCAGGTTGAAGCGGATCAGGTCATCGACGCGCATCCCGCTCACCCGATGCCGCCGGTGCGGCGCTGCCGGCCTGTTCGCGGATCAAGGCACCGTCCTGCATCCACAGCCGACGCCGTGCACGTCCGCCCACGGCGGGGTCGTGGGTCACCACCAGCAGGGTGATCCCCTCGGCGTTGAGCTCCTCGAGCAGGGCGATCACCTCGCCGCTCGAGTGGCTGTCCAGGTTGCCGGTGGGTTCGTCGGCCAGCAGCAGGGCGGGGCGGCGGATCACCGCGCGGGCGATGGCGACGCGCTGGCGCTGGCCGCCGGAGAGCTGATGCGGAAGGTGTCGGGCGTGGTGCTCGAGGCCCAGGCGCTCGAGCAGCGCGTCCACCAGCGGGCGGCGCTCGCTCGGCGGCGTGCCGTTGAGCACCAGCGGCAACTCGATGTTTTCACGTGTGCTGAGGCGGTCGATCAGGTGGTAGGCCTGGAACACGAAGCCGATGCGCCGGTTGCGCAGCGCCGCCCGCTGCTCTTCGCCGAGCGCGCTCATCTCCTGCTCCTCGAGCCAGTAGCGCCCGCTGTCGGGGGTGTCGAGCAGGCCGAGCATGTTGAGCAGCGTGGACTTGCCGGAGCCGGAGGGGCCCATCACCGACAGGTAGTCGCCGGCGTCGATGCCGAGGTCGAAACGGTCGAGCGCGTGCACCTCCTCGTCGCCGAGGCGGTAGGTCTTGCACAGCTGCTCGAGCCGAATCATCGCGGCACCGCTCATTGCGGAACAACCGCGGCGCCATCGACGGCGCCGTCGATATCGAGCCGGGTGAGGATGCGGTCGCCCGCGGCGAGGCCGGAGCGGATCGCGGTCCAGCTCCAGTTGGCGGGGCCGGTTTCGACGGCGACGCGCTCCAGGGTCGAGGTCTGCGGGTTGAAACGCAGCACCGAGCCGCCCTCCAGCAGCGCCTCGGTGGGGATGCGCAGGGTGTTCTCATGGCGCTCGATGATCACCTCGACATCGGCGCTGTAGCCGACCAGCAGTCGGGTGTCGTCCGGCACCGGTGCGAAGTGGACATCGACGTCGACGGTGCGGGCCTGTTTCTCCAGTTCGGAGACGAACGGCGCGATACGCTTCAGCATGCCGCTGAAGCGGTCGCCGCGAAAGGCGTCCAGGGTGATGCGCGCGCTCTGTCCGGTCTGCAATCGGGCCGCTTCGACCTCGTCGATCGGCGCGCGGACATAGAGGCAGCTGTCGTTGATCAGGTCCACGGCGGGCGGCGTGGCCACGCCGGGCGGGGAGGGGGTGGTGTATTCGCCGGGCTCGCCGTTGATCTCGGCGACGATGCCGGCGAAGGGGGCGTGCAGTTGCATCTTGTTCAGTTGCGCCTGGTAGAGCGCGAGTTGCGCCTCGGCCTGTTCGATGGCGGCCGCGGCCCGCCGGCAGTCGATGGCGGCGATGCGCGCCTCGTTGGCCAGGCGGTCCAGCTGTTCGTCGGAGACCAGGTTGCGTTCGGCCAGGGATTGCGAGCGCTTGAGTTCGCGGCGGCTGAAGTCGGCCTGTTCGCAGGCGCGTGTCTGGTCCAGTCCCGCGGCCTTGAGGTTGGCCTCGGCCTGGGCCACCCGTGCCCGCTGCTCGTCGTCGTGCAGCATCAGCAGACGCTGCCCCTTCTCGACCCGGTCGCCTTCGTCGACGAACAGCGCCTCGACCCGTCCGCCCTGCGGCATCGACAGGCGCGAGCGTTCGCAGGCACGGATGGTACCGGCACGGCTGTTGGCGGCGATCACTTCGACCAGGCCGGTGTCGATCGGGGTCAGCGGGACGGTGATGGGCTCGGGGCGGCTGAAATACCAGACGGCGGCGGCCACCGGCAGGACGATCGATAGTAGAATCAGTGCACGCTTCATGCGAACTCCTGTCACATGCCCCTGTTCAAGAACGCCGGCTGGCCATGTGCCAGGGTCGGGCCAATGCGGCTCAGCGCATGTCGTTGCGGTGCAGCTCCAGCCCCCGTTCGCGACAGCGTTGATAGTTCTGTCGTGTTGCTTCGAGTATCTCGGCGTCCTGCACGACGATCTCGACGATGCGCTGAAACTCGAAGGCATCCTCCGGCAGGGACAGCGCGAGGTTGACGAACACCTCGCGGTGGTCGGGACGCTGCTCGCCATGACCGATCTCGATCGGTGCCGCCGGTGTTTGTCCCAGTATAACGTGCGGCACGAAGGCATCGGCCCGAAACGACCACAGACGCTGGTCGAGTTGCGCTGCGTCACTATCGCTGCCGGTATGGATATAGATCCTCAGCCCCAGGCCGAGGATCTTCTCGCACAGCCGACACAGGAACAGTTCACGGCTGTCCGCGTCGGCGTCGGCGAGGATGTAGTAGTCGGCGCGGTTCATCGGCGTGGATCAGTCCTCGTCCGCCGCGCTCTCTTTCTGCTCCGCCAGGTCGAGCAGGTACTGGCTCAGCAGCGGTACGCAGCGGCCGGTGGCGCCCTTCGCCTTGCCGCTCTTCCAGGCGACACCGGCGATATCCAGGTGCGCCCAGCGGTACTCCTTGGTGAAGCGCGCCAGGAAGCAGGCGGCGGTGATGGTGCCGGCCGGGCGGCCGCCGATGTTGGCGATATCGGCGAAGTTGGAGTCGAGCTGCTCCTGGAACTCCTCCCACAGCGGCAGCTGCCAGGTGCGGTCGGCGGCGTATTCACCGGCGTCGAGCAGGGCGTCGGCCAGTTCGTCGTTGTTGCTGAGCAGGCCGGAGGCCTGATGACCCAGGGCGATGATGCAGGCGCCGGTCAGGGTGGCGATATCGATCACGCTCTGCGGCTCGAAGCGGCCGACATAGGTCAGTGCGTCGCACAGCACCAGGCGACCTTCGGCGTCGGTGTTGAGGATCTCCACGGTCTGGCCGGACAGGGTGGTGACGATGTCGCCCGGCTTGGTGGCCTTGCTGCCCGGCATGTTCTCGGCGGCGGCGATGACGCCGACCACGTTCAGCGGCAGGTGCATCTCGGCCAGCGCTTCCATGGTGCCGAGCACGCTGGCGGCGCCGCCCATGTCGAACTTCATCTCGTCCATCTCGGCGCCGGGCTTGAGGCTGATGCCGCCGGTATCGAAGGTGATCCCCTTGCCGACCAGGGCGTGGGGCTTCTCGCCCTCGTCGCCGCCCTTGTAATGGATCACGATCAGCCGCGAGGGCTGGGCGCTGCCGCGCCCGACGGAGAGCAGGGCGCCCATGCCCAGCTCCTCCATCTGCGTTTCGTCGAGAATCTCGACGCTGATGCTGTCGTAGTGTTCGGCCAGGCCGATGGCGCGTTCGGCCAGGTAGCTCGGGGTGCAGATGTTGCCCGGCAGGTTGGCGACTTCGCGCGCGCTGCTGACGCCGTTGGCGATCGCGGCACCGTCGAGCAGTGCGCCTTCGCCCAGTTCGGTGTCATCCTCGTCGAGCAGGATCGACAGGGTTTCCAGTTTGATCGGGTCCGCCTTCTTGCTCTTGGTGATGTCGTACTGGTACAGCTCTTCGGAGGTCCACTCGACCATCTGACGGGTCTGGCGGTAGGTGTCCTGCTGCTCGCCGGCCAGGCCGTCGAGGGCGACTACGGCGCTGGTCACGCCCGCCTTCTTCAGGGTGGCGGCGATGCCGCCCACCAGCTTGCGGTAGTGGCGGTCCTTGCGCTCGTCGGCCTTGCCCAGGCCGACGACAAGAACGCGCTTGGCCTTGAGGCCGGGCACCTTGTACAGCGTCTGCTGCTCGCCGGACTTGCCGGTGATGTCGCCGCTGTCGATCAGTTCCTGAAGGTAGCCCGAGGCGGCCTGGTTCAATGCGGCAGCGGAGGGCGTTAACTTGCCTTCCGCTTCGATGCCGACGACGATGCAATCGGTTTCCAGGGCTTCAACCGGGCCATTGACGATTTCGAAATCCATGACGACTCCATACAAGACTTTGCTGACTGATTGCGGGATAATGCGGCCCGCTTAAATATTAAAGATAGCCGCACTATACAGTGGTTTCGGGAATCAGTGCCAGACGGTGCCCGCAACGGTCTGCGGCGACACATGCCATCTGAATCCCGCTATTGTTCCCGCTATTTTGTGTGCGGCCGGGGTTCGCGACAGGGATCGAGCTTTGATTATTTTCCGTTATCTCTCCCGCGAGGTATTGGTTTCCACCACGGCGGTTACCGCCGTACTGCTGCTGATCATCATCAGTGCGCGCCTGATCAAGTATCTGACCGACGCCGCCACCGGCAAGCTCGATGCCGATTTCGTGTTGCTGGTGCTGGCCTACCGCATTCCCGGCTTCCTTGAGCTGCTGCTGCCGCTGGGGTTGTTCCTCGGCATCCTGCTCGGGTTCGGTCGCCTCTATCTGGAGAGCGAGATGGTGGTGCTGCGCGCCTGCGGCGTCAGCCACAAGCGTCTGGTGCTCTATGCGCTGGGTCCGGCCCTGATCATTGCCGCACTGGTGGCGACGGTGTCGCTCTGGGTCGCGCCCTGGGGTGTCGGCCAGGCCAAGCAGATCTTCGCTCGGCAGGATGCGCGCAGCGAACTGGAACTGCTGACGCCGGGGCGGTTCCAGTCACAGAGCAAGGGCAACCAGGTCACCTATGCCCAGCGCCTGAATACCGAGGACGGCAGGCTGGAGCAGGTGTTCATCGCCCAGCAGGACGACAAGGGGCAGCCGGTGCTGCTGTTCGCCAAGGGGGCGGAGCAGCGCATCATCGAAGAGCAGGGGCGTTTCCTGGTGCTGGAGGACGGCTATCGCTTCGACGGCACGCCGGGCCGCGCGGATTACAGCGCGACCCGGTTCGGCGAGTACGGCGTGCGCCTGCCCGAGGCGGAAGCCGGACTGGCGGTCAACGAGATCGAGGCCCGTCCTACCGCCGAGTTGTGGAACGGTACCTCCCTTCGTGAACAGGCGCAGTTGCACTGGCGGCTGTCGCTGCCGGTCCTGGTGTTCATCGTCACGCTGATCGCGGTGCCGTTGGCGCGCACCAATCCGCGTCAGGGGCGCTACGCCAAGCTGATCCCGTCGATCGTCATCTACCTGCTCTATGTCACCCTGCTGACCGCCACCCGCTCGGCGATCGAGGATGGCAAGGCCGGCGTCTGGGCGCTGTGGACGGTTCATCTCCTCTTCCTGCTGCTGGCGGCGAATCTGATCTTCGCCGACCGCTTCTGGGAGGCGCTGTTCAATCGGCTGCCGCCGCTGCGCCTGCCTGGACGGCTCAGGAAACGGGAGGAGCAGGCATGATCGTCAACCGCCTGGAGCTGTACATCGCGCGCCATGTGCTGTCGGCGATCGCCGTGGTACTGCTGATCGTGGTCGGACTGGATCTGCTGTCGGCGCTGATCGATGAACTGGACCGCCTCGGCGAGCGCTATCCGTTCACCGGCATGCTGCAGTATCTGGCCCTGACCACGCCGCGCCGTATCTACGAGATGATGCCGTTGAGCGCGCTGGTGGGCTGTCTGATCGGTCTGGGGACGCTGGCCAGCCAATCGGAACTGACGGTGATGCGGGCGGCCGGTTTTTCCACCGCACGTATCGTGCTGGGTGTGTTCAAGCCGGTGCTGCTGCTGATGGTACTGGAACTGGCACTGGGGCAGTTCATCGCGCCGGCCAGCGAGCGGCTGGCGCAGAGCGGGCGGGCGGTGGCGATGGCCGGCGACGGCATCCTGCGCGCCGGCGAGGGCGCCTGGCACCGTGACGGCAACGAGTTTATCCATATCGCGGCGGTCGAGCCCGGCGGCATCATCCACGGCGTGACGCGCTATCGGTTCGACCAGGAGCAGGGGCTGCTGCGCTCCAGCTACGCGCGCATCGGCGAGGCCGCCGAGGATGGCTGGCTGCTGCAGGATATTCGCGAAACGCGCTTTGTCGACGGTCGCACCGAGGCCGACAGCCTCGAACGGGAGCACTGGGTCACCGGGCTGTCGCCGGAGCTGCTGTCGGTGATCATCGTCGAGCCTTCGGATCTCTCCATCACCGGACTGGCGCGTTACGCGGGCTACCTCGAACAGCAGGGGATCAACTCCGACAGCTATCGGCTGGCGTTCTGGGGCAAGCTGCTGCAGCCGCTGTCGATCGCCGCGCTGGTGCTGATCGGGGTCTCCTTTATCTTCGGACCGCTGCGCAACGTCACCGCCGGCCAGCGGGTGATCGCCGGGGTTATCGGCGGGGTCGGTTTCAAGTTCGCGCAGGATCTGCTGGGGCCCGCCAGCAGCGTGTTCGGCTTCTCGCCGCTGCTGGCGATTCTGCTGCCGATCCTGATCTGCTTCGCGGTCGGCCTGCTGCTGTTGCGCCGGGCAGGCTAGTCGTCATGCGGGCTGCCTCGGGCGGCCCTAGCGCTTTTTCCGTTCCCGTTTCGGCAGCGCCACGATGCAGGTTTCCGACCAGCGGTCGTGCCAGGTCAGTTTCTCGTCGCTGAACAGCATCCAGATATAACCCAGTCCCAGCGGGATCCAGGAGATGATGGCGCAGAGAAAGCGGATCAGGGCCTGGCTCCAGCTCAGGCGTCCGCCGTCGAAGGTCTGCACCCGCAGGCGCCAGGCCTGCATGCCCAGGGTCTGGCCGTTGCGGGTCCAGAAGTAGCCGAAAAACAGGAAGCTCAAGCAGAACTGAGCCGACTGCATGGCGGCACGTCCCAGCGGCGAATCCACCGCGCCCTGATTGAGCACCGTGGCAAGGATGGCGACGCCGAGCCAGATCGACACCAGGATCAGAAAATCGTACAGCATCGCCAGCAGACGCTTGCCGAACGTGGCCGGACGGATATCGGGTATCTCTTCGCGGAAAGGGCGGTGCATGGGGGGGGGCAATCTCTTATGACCGGGTCGGGGCCTCGTGTTCGAGCGCCCCGACCCGACGATCAGTTGTTGAACGGAGTCACGTAGCGTGTCTTGTACTCTTCGGCGAGCGCGTTGGCCTCCTCCTGCTGCGTCTCGTCCAGCTTCATCTTCAGACGCGCCTCGATCGCCTGCGCGGTCGGGTTGCCCAGCGCCGCGGCGTTGTGCATCCAGGCGTAGGCGATTACATCCGGCGAGGCGGAGTCGTCACCGCCATGGTCGGTGGCATAGAGCGTGCCGAGGAAGAACATCGCCTCCTGGTGACCCTGCTCGGCGGCCTTGCGGTACCACGCTTCGGCGGTCTCGTAGTTCTGCTCGACGCCGGTGCCGAAGTTGTAGCAGCGGCCCAGGTTGTGCCAGGCGGTGACATTGCCCTGCTCGGAGGCTTTTTGGTACCAGCCGAAGGCCGCGTCGATATCGCGTTTGACCCCCTGACCGAACTCGTACATCTCGCCGATGCGGTTCTGGGCCACGGCATCGCCGGCGTCGGCCGCCGGTTTGATGTTGTCGAACTCCGCCTGGTAGGCCTTGTTTTTCATCGCGCGCAGGCTGTTGACGCTGTCCAGGTGTCCCTGGCGGGCGCCGCGTTCGTAGTAGCTCCGCGCCATCTCGGGGTCGGCATCGACGCCCCAGCCGTGTTCATACATCTGGCCGAGCATGTTCAGGGCTGCCGGGTCGCCGTCCTTGACCAGCGGCTGCAGCTCGGCCAGAGCGGCGGTGTAATCCTTGGCGTCGAAGGCGCGTTGGGCGGCCTTGATCGACGCGGCTTCAACCATCCCGACCTGCAGGCTCAGCAGCAGGCCGGCTGTTGTCAAAAGTGCAATTTTTTTCATCAAACTCATGCCTTCAAATTCATGCCTTGCAAGGTGACTGAATCTCCGGATCCCGGTTCGGATCCACCGGAAAGTATCTAATCGGCTACATCACACAGCCGGCATCCCCGGGCAGCACGCTGCCACGAGATCGCCGACAATTCAGATTCTTCTAATGTTGGCCGGGGATTGTATAGGAAAAGTGGCTCCGGCGCAGCCAGGGGAACCCGGCCGCGGTTGGCTCAATCGCGGCGGCCGGGGCTGAGCAGTTCGATCATATAGCCGTCGGGATCCTTGACGAAGGCGAGAACGCTGGAGCCGTGTTTCATCGGACCCGCCTCGCGCACCACCTCGCCGCCCTTGGCCTTGATGCTGTCGCAGGCGGCATAGACGTCGTCGACCTCGATGGCGATGTGGCCATAGCCGTTGCCCAGGTCGTAACCGTGGGTGTCCCAGTTGTAGGTGAGTTCGAGCACGGTCTGTTCCGACTCGTCGCCGTAGCCGACGAAGGCCAGGGTGAACTTGCCGTCCGGGTAGTCCTTGCGGCGCAGCACCTGCATCCCCAGCACGTTGGTGTAGAACGAGAGCGATTTTTCCAGATCGGATACGCGGAGCATGGTGTGAAGTAGACGCATTGGGGTAAACCTCCTGAAAAAATGGTGACTTGTGCTGAAAGTGTCTTGCTCATACAAGTCTACAATGCTTAATTAGAACCGTTGAATAAGAGTGATAGCACAGGATGGGACGCACCATGTTTCAAGATATGAATAAGATGTTCAACCAGTCGATGGAACCGTTCAAGGATCTGGTCGATATCCAGACCAAAATGCTCGAAGAGCTGACCCGTCACCAGATGGACTGCACCAAGGCGTTTATCGAAGCCACGGTCCACCAGACCAAGGAGTGGCAGAACTGCAAGACCCCCGCCGATCTGCTCGAGCTGCAGAAAGCCTATGCCAAGGAGCTGGAGGACACGCTGCGTGCGGCCAACCAGCAGAACCTCAAGGCGCTCGAGGATGCCCGCGATGCGATCCAGAAGCTGACCCATGGGGCATTCGATCAGTTCAAGGGTTAAGCAATACCAGGGCCAAGCTGCCGCATTTGTGTTTGGTGCAGCCAGGGGGCGGCGCTACTGATCGCCGCCCCACGAGTTCGATAAACAATGAGTAAGATAGGCCTTTTTTACGCCAGCACGACCGGCAATACCGAAAGTGTTGCCGAACGGATCGCCGGCCTGATCGACGCGGCGAAGGTGGAGCTGCACGATATCGCGGTCGAAGGCGTGGATGCGATCGGCGACTACGACCGGCTGATCTTCGGCATCTCCACCTGGGACTACGGCGAGCTGCAGGAGGACTGGGAGGCCGAGTGGGAGGCGCTGAGCCGGATCGATTTCAGCGGGCGCAAGGTGGCGCTGTTCGGCCTGGGCGACCAGATCGGCTATGGCGAGTGGTTCCTCGATGCGATGGGGCTGTTGGCCGAGCTGGTTACCGAACAGGGTGCGGAGCTGGTGGCGCCCTGGCCGATCGAGGGCTACGAGTTCGAGCAGTCCAAGGCGCTCACCGCCGAGGGCGACAGCTTCGTCGGCCTGGCCCTTGATGAGGACGCCCAGCCCGGCGAGACGGCGAACAGAGTCGAACGCTGGGTGCCGGATGTGATCTCCGCCTTCGAGCTATAACCCCCTTTTCCAGCGCCTCCTTTCTGTACGACAGTTGTCGTACAGAATTCAAACAGGCAGGCAGATCGGGTAGAATACGCTCCTTTTTTCCAACAACGAGTTTTTAACCCCCGATGGAAATCAACCCGATACTGAACAGCCTCAAGGATATCGGCGAGCGCACCAAGCTGCTGCGCACCTATCTCGAGTACGATGTGAAGAAGGAGCGCCTGGAAGAGGTGCAGCGCGAACTCGAGGATCCGACGGTCTGGAACGACCCGGAGAACGCCCAGAAGCTGGGCCGCGAGCGTGCCGGTCTGGAAGCTGTGGTCGAGACCATCGACGAACTGACCAGCGGCGTGTCCGACGCCCGCGAACTGCTCGATCTGGCGGTGGAAGAGGATGACGCCGATACCGTCGCCGAGGTGGAGTCCGAGGTCCGCTCGCTGACCGAGAAGCTGACGCAGCTCGAGTTCCGCCGCATGTTCTCCGGCGAAGCCGACGCCAACAACGCCTTCCTCGATATCCAGGCCGGTTCCGGCGGCACCGAAGCGCAGGACTGGGCCAACATGATGCTGCGCATGTACCTGCGCTGGGGCGAGTCCAAGGGCTTCAAGACCGAGCTGGTGGAGGTGTCCGAGGGCGAAGTGGCCGGTATCAAGTCCGCCACCATCCGCTTCGAGGGCGAGTACGCCTTCGGTTGGCTGCGCACCGAAACCGGCGTGCACCGCCTGGTGCGCAAGTCGCCGTTCGACTCCGGCGGTCGTCGCCACACCTCCTTCTCCTCCGTCTTCGTCTCGCCCGAGATCGACGACAACGTGGAGATCGAGATCAACCCGGCCGACCTGCGCGTCGATGTCTACCGCGCCTCCGGCGCCGGCGGTCAGCACGTCAACCGGACCGAATCCGCCGTACGTATCACCCACGAGCCCTCCGGCATCGTCGTGCAGAGCCAGTCGGCCCGCTCTCAGCATCAGAACCGCGACACCTGTATGAAACAGCTGCGCGCCAAGCTGTACGAGATGGAGATGCTCAAGCGCCGCGAGGCCGCACAGGAACTGGAAGATACCAAGGCCGACATCGGCTGGGGCAGCCAGATCCGCTCCTATGTGCTGGACGACTCCCGCATCAAGGACCTGCGCACCAACGTGCAGACCTCCAACTGCGATCGCGTGCTCGACGGCGATCTCGACCAGTTTATCGAAGCCAGCCTCAAGGCCGGGCTCTGATCCGAACCGAATTTGAACGAGTTAAGCCGATTTTTTAAGGTAGAGACCTGATGTCCGACACCAACCAGAACGCCCAGGCGAACGACGCCGCGCCCCAGCAAGATGAAAACCGCCTGATCGCCGAGCGCCGCGAAAAACTCGCCGCCCTGCGCGAACAGGGCAACGCCTTCCCCAACACCTTCCGCCGCGACAGCTACGCCGGCGATCTGCAGCAGGCGCACGGCGAGAAGAGCAAGGAAGCGCTGGAGGAAGCGGGCATCAAGGTGGCCGTGGCCGGCCGCGTCATGCTCAACCGTGGCGCCTTCATGGTGCTGCAGGATATGAGCGGCCGCATCCAGCTCTACGTCAACAAGGAGGCACGCGCCTTCGCCAAGTCGGTGGATCTGGGCGACATCGTCGGCATCGAGGGTACCCTGCACAAATCCGGCAAGGGCGATCTCTACGTCGACATGGAGCAGTTCCAACTGCTGACCAAGAGCCTGCGTCCGCTGCCGGACAAGCACAAGGGGCTGCAGGACATGGAGATGCGCTACCGCCAGCGCTACGTGGACCTGATCACCAACGAACAGTCGCGCACCGTGTTCGAGGCCCGCTTCCGCATCGTCGCCGCGATCCGCCGCTTCCTTGCCGAGCGCCGCTTCCTCGAGGTGGAAACCCCGATGCTGCAGGCGATCCCCGGCGGTGCATCGGCGCGTCCGTTCGTCACCCACCACAATGCGCTGGATATCGACATGTACCTGCGCATCGCGCCGGAGCTGTACCTCAAGCGCCTGGTGGTGGGCGGTTTCGAGCGGGTGTTCGAGATCAACCGCAACTTCCGCAACGAGGGGCTCTCCACGCGTCACAACCCCGAGTTCACCATGATCGAGTTCTATCAGGCCTACGCCGATTACCACGACCTGATGGACCTGACCGAAGAGATGCTGCGCACCGTGGCGCAGGAGGTGCTCGGCACCACCACCATCGTCAACACCGTGCGTGACGAAGCGGGCGAGGTGCTGGAGAGCTTCGAATACGACCTGTCCAAGCCGTTCACCCGCCTCTCCGTGTTCGACGCGATCCTGCACTTCAACCCGGATATCAGCGCCGAAGCGCTGGCCAACGAACACGCCGCGCGCGAGATCGCCCAGCGCCTGGATATCGACGTCAAGGATGGCTGGGGCCTGGGCAAGATCCAGATCGAGATCTTCGAAGAGACCTGCGAGCACCGCCTGAAGCAGCCGACCTTCATCACCGAATACCCGACCGAAGTCAGCCCGCTGGCGCGGCGCAGCGACGACAACCCGTTCGTCACCGACCGCTTCGAGTTCTTCGTCGGCGGCCGCGAACTGGCCAACGGCTTCTCGGAGTTGAACGACGCCGAGGATCAGGCCGAGCGCTTCCGCAAGCAGGTGGAGGAGAAGGACGCCGGTGACGACGAGGCGATGCACTACGACGGCGACTTCGTCAACGCGCTGGAGTACGGCCTGCCGCCGACGGCGGGCGAGGGGATCGGCATCGACCGTCTGGTGATGCTGTTCACCGACTCGGCGTCGATCCGCGACGTGATCCTGTTCCCGGCGATGCGCCCGCGCGCTTAAACGGGCGCTTGATCAAACAACACCCGTTGATCGAAGAGGGCCGCAGTGAGCGGCCCTCTTTTTAGGTATGACCGTCATGGGCTTCAAACAGATACTGTTTCCGGAAAACTCCCGCAACCTGCCCGGCAAGCGTTATATCAGCCTGTTGCTGCGCGGGCTGCATCTGGCCGGCGTCGCCGGAGTGGCGGGGCTGTTCCTGTACGACCTGCCGTTCGAGCAGTGGAAACTCTACGGCCTGCTTGCGCTGCTGACCGGCACGCTGATGATGCTGATCGAGATCTGGGGCGACGGCGTGTGGCTGTTCCAGCTACGCGGTCAGGCGGTGCTGCTCAAGCTGGTGCTGCTCGCCATCGCACTGATCTGGCCGAGCACGGCGGCGGTCAACTTCATCCTGATCATCCTGCTGTCCGCCTTCTTCTCCCACGCGCCGGGAAAGATTCGGTACTATTCGATCTGGCACGGCAAGGTGGTCAAGGCGCTGCGCAGCGCCGACGGCCGTATCCGCGACAGCGGGCAGCCTTAACTGAGATAGAGAACCGAGACAGACAATGGACGAGGTAGAGATGGCACTGGACAAGGCTCCGAGCTGGCAACCCCTGTTGGCACCGGAATTCGACAAACCCTACATGCAGCAACTGAAGGCGTTCCTGCAGCAGCGCAAGACGCAGCAGGTCACCATCTACCCCCACTCCAGCAACTGGTTCCACGCCCTCGAAGCGACCCCGCTGGACAACGTCCGCGTCGTCATCATCGGCCAGGACCCCTACCACCAACCCGGTCAGGCCCACGGCCTCTGCTTCTCGGTCAAACCCGGCGTGCGGGTGCCGCCCTCGCTGGTCAACATCTACAAGGAGCTGCAGACCGACCTCGGCATCGCCCCGGTCAACCACGGCTACCTCGAATCCTGGGCCAAGCAGGGCGTACTGCTGCTCAACGCCGTACTCACCGTCGAAGACAGCAACGCCAACGCCCACCAAGGCAAGGGTTGGGAAGCATTTACCGACCGCATCATCCACCTGGTCAACGACCAGTGCGACCACGTCGTGTTCATGCTCTGGGGCAGCTACGCGCAGAAGAAAGGCGCCTTCATCGACAAAAACAAGCATCTGGTACTCAAGGCGCCCCACCCGTCGCCCCTATCCGCCCACCGCGGCTTCCTGGGGTGCAGGCACTTCTCCCAGGCCAACGCCTGGCTCGAAAGCCAGGGCCGTGATGTGGTGAATTGGCAACTGCCGGAGCGGGTGGCGGAGGCGCTATAAAGGGGCCAGCCACACTGGCGATAGGCGATGGACGGCCTGGAACACGGCGAAATCCGCGCACGGGTCTTGGCGCCTGAGCAAGAGTCCTGCACTCTATAGAGCATTGCCGAATAGATACTTTAGCGTCTTGGGGCTGCCGTCATTGGCAGTGTGATGAACGATGAGGAGATGAACCGCCGTGGTACGTGACCTGTCGGTTCGACGCATCGGTGCCCGGTGGTGTGAGAGGGCGCTGTGAGGTGCCTCCCTATCCCGATTGTGCAGGAGACAATGAATACGATACGCGGATCCCTGAGCACCGGTAAGACAGCCCCGTCACCGGATATCGAGTGTTGGTTGCCTTCCGGCGATCCAAGTGGCGTAGGTATTGTCATCTTTCCGGGCGGCGGTTACGGACACTTGGCTGCACATGAGGGTAGCGATTACGCTAAGTTCTTGTCCCGTGCCGGGATCGCTTGTTTCGTCACCAAGTATCGACTTGGTTCAGAGGACCATCGACATCCGGAAATGCTGGAGGATGCCTTGGCTGCAATTTCCACAGTGAGATCGCATGCCGCGGAATTCTCTATCGATCCAGAGAAATTGGGGGTCATGGGATCCTCGGCGGGGGGGCACTTGGCCGCACACTCGCTCGTAGCGTGGCAGCAGTACGAGAGCGAGATTTCTCTACGACCAAGTTTCGGAATCCTGTGTTATCCAGTGATAGCATCTCGCGGACCATATGCCCATGCAGAATCTATGACGAATCTGGCCGGGGACAATCCATCACCGGAACTGCTCGATGCGTTATCATGCGACAAGCATGTCTCCGCAGAAACTCCGCCATGTTTTCTATGGCACACGGGAGAGGACATGGGAGTCCCTCTTGAAAACAGCATTCTGTTTGCCACAGCCCTGCGACAACACAGCGTACCCTTCGAATTGCATCTTTACCACAAGGGTGGACATGGGCTTGGGCTTGGTGCGTCCTTCGACTGGGCTCATGAGTGTTTAAGATGGATCGAAGAGACTGCACAACCAGGCGTTGCACTGCGATGCGGCGATCCGCGCGCGTGAACGCAGACGTTATGTTGTTTACAGAGATCGATCGTGCATATTTATCCGCGTACGTTGCAGGAATGGGAGCAAGGCCGACGTAAACCCTCTGGTCCGGCAAAAGCGCTCATCCAGATTGCTTTTCGCCATCCAGAGGCCATCCGGGAAGATCTTGAACTCGGGGGTTAACAAGCGGCTGTTGGCGGTGCTCCGCGCGGTCTGGATATATGAAGCATTCGGGACCAGGTCGTGAGCCCGCCCGGCAGCGCCATCCTCCCCTGAATCCGAGGTCGGGGGTTGAGGTGCTGAATCAACCAAAACGCCCGACATCCCGCTGAACTATACTTTTCACGGCGCTGAACAGATGTGCGCATACCGGTGCCCGGCGTGGTGGTGTCCGATTACTCCCTTGCCTCACTCGCTACGGGGGCTCGCGCTTTCCGCTTTGGATCGGCATCGGCGTGTGCTGCAGTCGACTGTCGGCCAAACCGCGTCACCGCGCGCGCCGGTGGGTGGGTGTTGGGTGATGCATGTCGAATAATAAGAGGAGTAGCATTATGAGTCGTTTGCTTATCAAAACAGGCTCCGCTCTTGTTGTCAGCGTCGTGCTCTCTCTGGGGGCGCCGCTTGCCCTTGCGCAGGAAGCTACGGCGACAGCGGGACCTTCGCTGTATGACCGCCTGGGTGGACTGGCGCCGATCTCGGTGGTGGTCAGCGATTTTATCGATGCGCTGGTGCCGGATGAGGTGCTCAATGCGAATCCCGCGATAGACGCCGCGAGGCAGCGGGTTCCTGCACCCTATCTCAAGTACCAGGTGACGGCGCTGGTTTGCCAGACCACCGGCGGTCCTTGCCAGTATCAGGGGCGTGATATGAAGTCTACTCACGCGCATCTGAACATTACGGAGGCCGAGTGGGAGCGCATGCTGTCGATATTCAACGAGATCCTGGCCAAGCACAGTGTGCCGGCACAGGAGACGCAGGAGCTGAACGATATAGTGGAATCGACCAAGGCCGATATCGTCACTATGTAATCGCTTAGCGCTTGCTCTCGAACAGCCGCGGGTCCAGCTCATAGGGCAGTGCCAGCAGTTCCAGCACCGGACCTGCGGCGCTGCCCAGGTGGATCGGCGCGTTGTCGGCCTGCTCCTTGGCGATCACCGCCAGCAGTTCATATTGATCGCTGCTGCACGGTGCCGCGATCACGATCTGACCGATATTCTCCCGCTCCGCGGTATGCAGAGCCTGCCCCGGCAGCGGGCGCTCGCCGGCGCTGACGCGGGCACGATACATCGGCTTTTTCAGGATGCCGCGATGCTGCAGGCGGGTGACCACCTCCTGTCCTGTGTAGCAGCCCTTGGTGAAGCTGACGCCGTCGAATGCCTGCAGGTTGGTCATCTGCGGAATGAACGCTTCCGATGTGGCGCTGCACAGCTCCGGCAGGCCGGCGCGGATCTCCTGCAGCAGCCAGTCGTCGCTGCCGGCGAGGGTCGCGCTTCGGCTCAGCTGTTGGATCAGAGCCGCCGCCTCGTCGGCGGGCAGCCAGCACTCGAAGCGATCGCCCGGTACCCGTACCAGCAGGCGCTCGCCGTCGCAAGCGACGCCGTCGGTTGCGGAGGGAACCGGGGCAACGCACTGGGCGGCGAGGGCGGCGGCGTTTTTGCCGTAGAGGCCGATGCCGACCAGGTCGTCGCTCGCTTCGGCCTGGGCCTTGGAGAACATGATGTATTTCTTGATCGTGGCCAGCGCCTTGTCCGCGTTGCCGGCGTCGGTGCGCAGCCAGAAGGCTTCCGAGCTCTGCTTCATGACCCGAAACAGGCTGATCATGTGGCCCTTGATGTTGCAGTGGGCGCCGAGGCGGCTGCCGATGCGGTCGACCTCGGCGATGTTGCAGCTGAGCTGTCCCTGCAGGAATTTCTGCGTGTCGGGCCCGCCGATGCGGATGATCCGCTGTCGGGTCAGCGGTACCAGGGCGGCGCCGCTGTCGGTGTTCTTGCTGTCGATGGAAGCGCTGCCCTGATCGTCCAGGGTGTAGCCCAGCGCCTTGAGGGTGTCTTGCCAGGTTGTGTTCATCGTTCTGTCCCGCGCTGTGGTGTCGGTTGGGTTGAATCAGGTCGGGTTGCCGAAGGTGGCGATCCGGCGGCCAAGGGTGACGCCCGCGCCGTGGGTCAAGCTCTCCTCCCAGCGCAGCACGTCGGGTCCGAACGCCAGGATCACCGTCGAGCCCAGGTGGAAACGGCCCATCTCTTCACCCTTTTCAAGCCGTACCGGAGCGGGTTCTGTGCGGCTGTAGAGGGTTTGCGGTTGACGCCGCAGCGGCGCCACGGGGCCGGACCAGACCGTTTCGATGCCGGCGACGATCATCGCGCCGACCAGGACCATCGCCATGGGGCCGTGCTCGGTATCGAAGATGGCGACAAGCCGTTCGTTGCGTGCGAACAGGCTGTCGACGCCCCGTGCGGTGGCGCTGTTGACCGAGTACAGGTCGCCCGGCACGTAGATCGCTTCGCGCAGGGTGCCGGCCACCGGCATGTGCACGCGATGGTAGTCGCGGGGCGACAGGTAGAGGGTGGCGAAGCTGCCGTTGACGAAGGGTTCGGCGCGCTCGGCGCTGCCGCCGAGCAGGGTGGTCAGGCTGTAGCCGCGACCCTTGGCCTGGATCAGGCGACCATAGCTGATCGCTCCGGCCTGGCTGACCGCCCCGTCGCAGGGGGAGACCAGGGCGTCGTCGGCCGGGTCGATCGGGCGTGCATCCTCTTTCAATGCACGGGTGAAGAAATCATTGAAGCTGGGGTAGGCGAGAGGGTCCTGCTCGACAGCCAGGCTCATGTCGATGCCGTAGTGTTTATGGAAGCGACCGATAAACAGGTTCTTGACCCAGGGGATGCGACAGTCGGCGATACGACCGACCAGGCGCGACAGCAGGTGCTGGGGCAGTAGGTGTTGCAGCAGGATAAACAGCTTGTCTTTCAAGGATCACTCCAGAGGCTTGGGTCGCCGAAGGGGTCGAGTCAGCGTTCGATCGGCAGGTCGGGGGTGTTGCCCCATTCGAACCAGGAGCCATCGTAGCAGCGAATGTCGTCGATGCCGAGCCAGCGCCCGGCCAGCCAGGTCAGGCCGGAGCGGCGGTGGGTCTGGCAGTGGGTGACCAGGGTCTTCGCGCCGTCGAGACCGGCCTCGATCAGCAGCGCGCGCAGGGCGTCGCGTTCGCGCAGGCGGGGGATGGGCCCCGGTTCCAGCAGATCGGTCCACTCCAGCAGGCGGGCGCCGGGAATATGCCCGCCGACCTTGGCGTTGACCACCTTGTCGCCGCGATACTCGTCGGCGCCGCGGGCGTCCCAGATCCGGGTGTCGGGGTCGTCCAGATGGTCGAGCAGCCAGGGGATATCGACCACCAGCCGGTCGTCGATGTGCGCCTCGAATCGGCTCGGCCGCGCCGTGTTGGGGTGGCTTTCGGTCGGCAGCCCCGCCTCGCGCCAGGCCGCCAACTGGCCGTCGAGGAAGCTTGCCTTGTGGTGACCGACGATCGCCAGGGTCCAGATCATGCGACCGGCCCAGGGTCCCATCTGGTCGTCGTAGACCACGACCTGACGCTCCGGGGTCAGGCCGATGGCGGAGAACAGCGTGCTCAGTTGTTCGGCCGTCGGCAGCTTGTTGGGAACAGGCCCGTCGCCGCGCAACAGCAGTCTGGGGTCGACGTGGATCGCCCCGGGGACGTGGGCATCGGCGTAGTGCTCGGCGCTGGACAGGTCGATGATCAGCAGCGCCGGATCGTCCAGACGATCGGCCAGTTGCCGGGGTTCGATTACGAGCGGTAGCGTTGCCAAGGTATCTCTCCGGAATGTTGCGTCTAACGGGGACAGCCTAACCGATAGCGGCGTGTCAGTCGCCGGAGGTTATGCGTCTCAGCGCCTGGCTTGCGGCCAGGCAGAGGTCACGGAAGTGCTGCTGGTGAAACTCGACCAGCGGCGTGTTCGACCCCTGGCGGTCCGCATAGATCAGTGCGACCGGTGTCTTGCCTCGGAAGATCGACATGATCAGGCCGTCGTTCTGCCCGAACCAGCCCTGGTGCTGCACCGACATCGAGGCGTGGACCTGGGCCCGGTTGGACTCGTCGATCCGCAGCAGCGAGGGCTTGTCGCACAGCCGGGTGAAGAGCCGGGTCTGGGTCAGGTCGATCTCCATCTCGGCCATCGGGTCGTCGTGCGAGATCCCCATCGCACGGGCGGCCCGCAGCTTCTGTGTCTGTGTATTGACCAGCAACAGCATGGCGCGTTCCAGACCGATGCCGCCGTGGATCCCCTGCAGCAGGCCATGCAGGATGTGGGCGGGCTTGGTGTAGAGGTCGTAACCGTTCCGGAACCGCTTCAACACCTGGTTGTAGATATGAGGGTTGAGCAGTTCGGGCTGGAACGGCTTGTCCCACTCGTCGGGCGGCTCGGTGCCTGGCGCCGGGGTTGACTGGGGCGGCTCCACCGGTTCCGGAAAGCGGCTGTCGTACGCCTTCAGTTCGCGCTCGGTGAGGCGATAGGGCAGTGCTTCGTTGCTGGGCAGCAGGATCAGTTCGGCGGCCGGGGTCATGATTCCCGGCACATGATACCCCCTGGCCGCGATGGCGCAGTTGCGGTGCAGGCGCGCCATGGTGTCGGGCAGCGGCAGGTCGAGGTAGTCGCTGATGATATCGAAGGTGCGACGGGAGCGGCTGTTGAGCCAGCCGCGGCTGACGTTGAGCGCCATCCAGTTGGCCAGTTTCACCGGGAAATAGCGCTGCTGGATCAGATGGTTGAGTTCGCGCAGCTGCTTCTCCTCCAGGCGCGGATCCTTGAGTGCGCGCAGATGCAGCTGTTTGAGCAGGGTCAGCGACGGCGAGGTGTCGTGGTCGAGCGCCTGTACCGTCAGTTCGGTGAGCTTCCAGCGATCGGCCAGCGCCTTGCCCAGCTCCTGGGTGGTGCAGCCGAAGACGCGCCGCTCAGCCTCGATCGGGCTCTCGCCGTTCTCGATCACGGCGATGTTGAACCTGTTCTTGTGCAGCGGGGCGTAGAGCCAGAGCATCCAGTGCACGAGGCCATAGAACAGCGCGGCCAGGCGCGCCTCCTCGGCATAGGGCAGCTGTTTGTGGTTGACCCAGTCCGCCGCCTGCACCGAGGCGTGGTTGCTCGCGGCGATGGAGCGGAAGTAGCTGCGCTGCGCCACGCTGTGCGGGTGGATCTTGATCGTCTCCAGTTCGTCGGCCAGGGTTTCGAGCCGGCCGAACCCCAGCGAGGCGATGGCGTGGTCGACACTGGTGACCGTGGAGCCCTTGGCTTCGTGAAAGATCTGCGCCTGACGGGTGACATGCAGCGACAGCACGGGGTCGATTCGGACCTGGTGGCCAAGCCGAGCCAGGGTGGTGCGGTCGTCGGCGAGGGCGCGTTTCAGGCGAACGAGAGTGCTGGCACGTACCGGCAGCGTCTTTTCGCTCAGGTAGTGCGTCCACTCGTCGATTCCGTATAGCTTGTCGGTACTGCTCATCCCGTCTCGCCCGTTGTGTTCGCTGTTGTTTTCACCTTGGTTGTCGCGTATTAGCTGTCGCGTATCTGCCCGCTCTGCAGCGACTGCAGAATCTGTCGGTAGCTGTTGAACCGGCTTTCGCCGATCTCGCCCGCCTCGAGCGCGGCCTTGAAGGCACAGCCCGGTTCGCTCTCGTGCTTGCAGTCACGAAAACGGCAGTGGCCCTGCAGAGCGCGCAGTTCGCGGAACCCTTCGAGCACCTGCTCGGGCTCGATATGCCAGAGCGCGAACTCGCGGATGCCGGGCGAGTCGATCAGTTCGCCGCCTGCGGGGAAGTGGAACAGGCGGGCGGTGGTGGTGGTGTGGCGCCCCTTGCGGGTCTGCTCCGACAGCTCGCCCACCTTCAGGTCGACACCGGGCAGCAGGGCGTTGATCAACGAGGACTTGCCGACCCCGGACTGGCCGACGAATACGCTGACGCGATCCTTCAGCAGCGTCTGGAGGTCATCCAGGCCGTGCTCGACGGTGGTCGAAGCCTTCAGCACACGGTAGCCGATCGCTTCATACTGGGCCAGCAGCGGCGGCAGGTAGGCGCCGACCTCGCTGTCCAGCAGGTCCACCTTGTTCAGCAGCAGTACCGGTTCGATGCCGCAGGCTTCCGCCGCGACCAGGTAGCGGTCGATCAGGTTGGGATGCGCACGCGGTTCGACGGCAAACACGATGACGATGAAATCGATATTGGCCGCCACCGGCTTCAGTTCGCCCAGGTTGTTCGGACGCTGCAACTCGCTCGTGCGCGGCTGCGCGGCCACGACCACGCCGCCGTCGTTGGAGGCGCGCCAGACCACGCGATCGCCGGTGACCAGTTGGCCCAGATGGGTGCGCATGTGGCAGCGATGAATAATGCCCGCGGTCGGGCCGTCCAGTGCCTCGACATCGACGCTGCGGCCGAAGTGGGAGATGATCAGGCCCGCCTGTTCGGGGCCGAGGTCGCCGCCCTCCAGCTTGGCATCCAGGCGAGTGTCCCGGCGTTCGGCGCGCTTGGCGCGTTCCTCCTGGATCTTGTCTACCCGCCAGGCCTGGCGTCTGGTCAGTTTGCGTTTCGCCATCGCGTTGGGCGTCGTTCCCGTGAGCTGAAAAGTTGATGTGCTAAGGTATTCTAATTTCGGTAGAATTTACAGCATTTGCATGGGAGAGAACCTCACTATGGGTCAAGGTCCGAACGGCCGTGAGCAGAATCTGATCTGGATCGATCTGGAGATGACCGGTCTGATACCGGAAAAGGATCGCATCATCGAGATGGCGGCCATCATTACCGATGCGGATCTTAACCTGATCGCCGAAAGCCCGGTTATCTGCGTGCATCAGAGTGACGAGCTGCTCGACGGGATGGACGAGTGGTGCACCCGCCAGCACGGCGAATCGGGGCTGACCGCCCGTGTGCGCGCCAGCACCACCACCGAAGCGGAGGCCGAACAGCAGATGCTGGCGTTCATCTCCCGCCATGTGGACAAGGGTGTCTCGCCGATGTGCGGCAACAGCATCGGTCAGGACCGCCGCTTCCTCTACGCCTATATGCCGGAGCTCGAGGCCTACTTTCACTACCGCAATCTGGATGTCAGCTCGGTCAAGGAGCTGGCGCGGCGCTGGAAGCCGGAGCTGCTGAAGGGGCTGAAGAAGAAGGGTTCGCATCTGGCGCTGGACGATATTCGCGACTCCATCGCGGAGCTGCGCTACTACCGCGAGCACTTCTTCCGTCTCTAATCCCTGATCCGGCTTTAGTCCCCGATCCTCTTCGCGCCCGGGTGCTCCAGTATCGGCAGCGGGCTTGGCCCTTCGGTGGCCGCGAGCCGGGCCAGCGCCCAGTCGATATGTTCGCGCACCAGCGGCGTGGCGTCGTCGCGCCGCGCCTTCAACGCATGGATCACGGCGTCACCGCCGCCGCTGTTGCCCAGCGCCACCGCCAGATTGCGCTGCCAGCCTTCGAAGCCGGTGCGGCGGATCGCCGAGCCTTCGGTGTTGCGCAGGAAGGTCTCCTCATCCCAGGCGAACAGGCTCAGCAGATCGGCGTTGTCGAGCGAGTGGCGGGGCTTGAAGTCCTCCTCCGGCGAGCGTTTGGCGAAGCGGTTCCAGGGGCAGATCAACTGACAGTCGTCGCAGCCGAAGATGCGGTTGCCGATCAATGGGCGCAGCTCCGGCGCAATCGAACCGCGATACTCGATGGTCAGATAGGAGATGCAGCGTCGCGCATCCAGCACGCCGGGCTCGGGAAAGGCGCGGGTGGGGCAGATGTCGAGGCAGGCGGTGCAGCGACCGCAGTGCGACTCGGTCTCCGGTTCGTCGACCGGCAGCGGCAGGTTGGTGAACAACTCGCCGAGGAAGAACAGCGAACCGGCCGTGCGGTTCAGGATCAGCGTATGCTTGCCGACCCAGCCGATCCCGGCGTTGCGCGCCAGCGGGCGCTCCAGTACCGGGCCGCTGTCGACGAAGGGGCGAAACTCTACCGATGCCTCGGGGCCCGCCTCCTGCTGCAGCCACTGGCCGAGCTGCTTGAGGCGCTTGCGGATCAGCTTGTGGTAGTCGCGCCCCAGCGTATAGCGGGCGATATAGGCCTTGTTCGGATCGGCCAGGGTGCGCAGGGTCGAGGTGTCCGGTGGCAGGTAGTCCATCCGCACCATCACGATCCGCTCGGCGCCCGGTACCAGCAGGCGCGGATCCAGGCGTTTGTCCAGGTGCTGCTCCAGATACTGCATCTCGCCCTGATAGCCCAGCTCCAGCCATTGCCGGAGGTGTTCGGCCTCCATCGACGCATCAGGCAGGGTGATCGCGCACTGCTGGAAACCCAACTCGCGCGCACGTACCTTGAGCCCGTCGGCCAGCGCCTGCAGGCGAGAGTCGGTAGGCGTCGATGGGGTTATGTTTGCCAAGGAGTGTTCCACTATAAATAATGCGTGCAGATCAGAGGTGGGTGGATAGAGTATGAGCGTCAACAGAGCGGCCTTGCCGACCACATTATACACGGCCGAACAGTGCCGTGTGCTGGATCGAACCGCGATCGAGCGTTTCGGTATTCCCGGCTTTCGTCTGATGCAGCGCGCGGGGCAGGCGCTCTGGGCGGTGATCGGTCAGCGCTGGCCGGGGCTCGGGCGCATCACCATCGTCTGCGGCAGCGGCAACAACGGCGGCGACGGCCTGGTGGTCGCAGGGCTCGCCTGGCAGGCCGGTATGGAGGTGCAGTTGGTGGTGGTCGGCGAACGTTTCGCCGAACGGTTGCACGGCGAGGCGCTCGAGGCTTGGCAGTGGCTGAGCGGCTTCGGCGTCAAGGCAGAGACCTGGCACCCCGGCATCGAGTTCGATGGCGAACTGGTGGTCGATGCGCTGCTCGGCATCGGGCTGAGCGGGCAGGTGCGCGGCGAGGCGGCGAACGTGATCGCGCAGATCAACCGCTGTGCGGTGCCGGTGTTGGCGGTGGATATCCCTTCGGGACTATGCGCCGATACCGGTGCCGTGCTGGGGTCCGCGGTCATGGCCGACCTGACCCTGACCTTTATCGCGTTGAAGCAGGGGCTGTTGACCCACGAAGGTGTCGACTGTGTCGGCGAACTGCTGTTCGACGGCCTGCTGCTGCCGGAGGAGGTGTTCGAACAGGTGCCGGTCAGCGCCTTCCGCACCGACAGCGAAGATCTGCACGAACTGCTGCCGTCGCGACCGCGCTCGGCGCACAAGGGGCGCTACGGTCACCTGCTGGTGATCGGCGGCGAACTCGGCATGGGCGGGGCGGCGCTGATGGCGGCGCAGGCCGCGCTGCGCTGCGGTGTCGGGCTGGTGAGCCTGGCCACGCGCGAGGAGCACCGCCTGGCGGCGATCGTGCGTGCGCCGGAGGTGATGTGTCACGGTGTCGAGGAGGCGGACGATCTCGAGCCGTTGCTCGCCCGGGCCGATGTGATCGTCGTCGGCCCCGGACTCGGGCAGCAACTTTGGGGGCGCACGCTGCTGCAGGCGGCACTGGACAGCGGCAAGCCGTTGCTGCTGGATGCCGATGCACTCAACCTGCTGGCGCAGGATGCGGTTGCGACTTCCGCTTGTGAGTGGGTGCTTACACCGCATCCGGGCGAGGCGGCCAGGCTGCTGGAAACCGATATTGCCGATATTCAGGCAAACCGGTTCGAACAGGTGCGCGAACTGCAGAGCCGCTACGGCGGTACCCTGGTGCTCAAGGGCGCGGGTACGCTCAGTTGCGACGGCGATGTAATCCACCTCTGCAGCGACGGCAACCCCGGCATGGCGACCGCCGGTATGGGCGATGTGCTCAGCGGCGTGATCGGCGCGCTGCTGGCGCAGCGGCTGGCGCCGGTCGATGCCGCGAGGATCGGCGTGCTGGTGCACGCCCGCGCCGCCGATCTTTGTGCCCGCCAACTGGGCGCCCGCGGCCTGCTGGCCACGGATCTGCTGAGTACCCTTCCACTGGCATTGAATGAACGGGAACAACATGACTGAACAGTCGATCGAGCTGCCCGACGAGGCGTCGATGGTGGCGTTTGGCGAGCGTCTGGCCGCGCTGGCGAGTGACGGTGGCGTGATCTTTCTGCACGGGGACCTGGGCATGGGCAAGACCACCCTGTGCCGTGGCGTGCTGCACGGCTTCGGGCATACAGGCGCGGTCAAGAGTCCCACCTATACCTTGGTGGAGCCGTACGAGACCGCACGCGGGCGGGTGTATCATTTCGATCTCTATCGTCTGAGCGACCCGGAGGAGCTGGAGTATCTGGGGATTCGCGACTATTTCGACGATGATTCGCTGAGTCTGATCGAGTGGCCGGAGCGGGGGGCGGGTGTGCTGCCGCAGGCCGATCTGGAGATCGGCATCGAGCCGGCCGGTGCAGGACGGCGGCTGTCGTGGCAATATAATACTGAAAAAGGCCGGTTGTTGGCCGATAAACTGCTTGATATGCATATGTTACTGCCTTGATTTAGGGCAGGTTCAAAGCGAAGGGGAAAAGGGGCTGGTGCGTATTCTGACCAGGCTTGCGCTGCTGCTGACGATGGTGGTCGGCTCGGCGGTGCAGGCATCGACCAATATCGAGAATATTCGTGTCTGGCTGGCGCCGGACAACGTGCGTCTGGTGTTCGACCTCAGCGCGCCGGTGGAGCATAACCTGTTCATGCTCGATAACCCGCGGCGGTTGGTGCTGGATGTCAAGAACGCCAGGCTGGATCTCGACGTGGGCAAGCTGGGGCTGGCCAAGGGACCGATCGCCGGCGTGCGTACCGGCAAGCGCGACGGCGGCATGCGTCTGGTGCTCGATCTGAGCGCGGATGTCAGCCCGAAGAGTTTTCAACTCAAGCCCAATGACCAATACGGCCACCGCCTGGTGCTGGATCTGGATACCGGTCAGGAGAAAGCCGTCGCGCCCGCCGTTCGCAGTCCGCAGCCGGATCCCAAGGGACCGCTGCGCGATATCGTGGTCGCCGTCGATGCAGGCCACGGCGGCGAGGATCCGGGGGCGCTGGGGCCGGGGCGTATCCGAGAGAAGAACGTGGTGCTGGCGATCGCCAGGGAGGTGGCCCGGCTGATCAATGCCGAGCCGGGCTACCGCGCCGAACTTATCCGCAGCGGCGACTACTACGTCAGTCTGCGCGGACGTACCCTGAAGGCACGCAAGACGAATGCCGATCTGTTCGTGTCGATTCACGCCGATGCGGCGCGGGACAAACGGGCAAAAGGCGCTTCGGTCTGGGTGCTGTCCGGCCGCGGCGCGACCAGCGAGATGGGCCGCTGGCTGGCGAGCAAGGAGAACAGTGCCGACCTGATCGGCGGGGTCGGCAGCGTCAGTCTGGAGGACAAGGATGAGGTGCTGGCCAGCGTGCTGCTGGATATGTCGATGACCGCGAGCCAGTCCAGCAGTCGCGAGGTGGCCAAGCGGGTGCACGACAATATCGCCGGCTTTGCCCGCATGCACAAGCCCTATGTGGAGCAGGCGGGCTTCGTGGTGTTGAAGTCGCCGGATATCCCGTCGATCCTGGTCGAAACCGGGTTTATCTCCAATCCGCAGGAGGCGGAGAAGCTCAGCAGCGGCCGTTACCAGCGGCAGATGGCGCAGGCGATATTCCGGGGAGTGAAGGCGCATTTCTGGGAGCGGCCGCCGGCGATGACACGCGTCGCGGAGATGAAGCGGTCCGGCAGCGTGGTTGCCGCGGCCGAGCGCACCTACAAGGTGATGTCCGGCGATACGCTGTCGGTGATCGCGGTGCGTAACGGGGTGTCGCTGGATGAGCTGCGCAAGGCCAACGAACTGCGCGGCGATCGTATCCGTGTCGGTCAGGTGCTGCGTATCCCTGCCAGTTGAATGCGCTAGCTGTTAACCTGTCCCTCCCGAATCTTCAGATACTCAATCAGGCTGAACTATGACCCGTATCCACCTGCTCTCACCGCAGCTGGCCAACCAGATCGCGGCGGGTGAAGTTGTCGAACGTCCCGCCTCCGTGGTGAAAGAGCTGCTCGAGAACAGCCTCGACGCCGGTGCGCGCAAGATCGATATCGATATCGATAATGGCGGTATCAAGTTGATTCGGCTGCGCGACGACGGTTTCGGTATCGATAAGGGGGATCTGGCGTTGGCGCTGAGCCGCCATGCGACCTCGAAGATCCATCAGTTGGAAGACCTGGAAGCGGTTGCGAGTCTCGGCTTTCGCGGCGAGGCGCTGGCCTCGATCAGCTCCGTGGCCCGTCTGGCGCTGACCTCGCGCACCGCAGAGCAGGAGGCGGCCTGGCAGGTGCGCGCCGAGGGGCGGGACATGGAGGCGGTGCTGTCGCCGGCGGCCCACCCCCAGGGCACCACCGTGGAGGTGCGCGACCTGTTCTTCAACACTCCGGCGCGGCGCAAGTTCCTGAAGACCGAGCAGACCGAGTTCCGTCACCTCGAGGAGGTGATCAAGCGGATGGCGCTGAGCCGCTTCGACGTGGCGTTCAACCTGCAGCACAACGGACGGCGCGTACAGCAGCTCCGCCCGGTCGACGACGAGCAGGCGCGCGAGCGTCGGCTGGCCTCCCTGCTGGGAGCGGCGTTCATCGAGCAGGCGGTACATCTGGATGTCAGCGCCGAGGCCTCCGGGCTGCGGCTGTGGGGCTGGATCGGCCTGCCGACCTACTCGCGCAGTCAGGCGGACCAGCAGTACTTCTTCGTCAACGGCCGTATCATCCGCGACAGGGTGGTGACCCACGCCGTGCGCCAGGCCTACGCCGATGTGCTGTTCCATGGCCGCCACCCGGCCTTCGCGCTCTATCTGGAGCTGGATCCGGCACTGGTGGATGTCAACGTACATCCGACCAAGCACGAGGTGCGCTTCCGCGAGAGCCGCCTGGTGCACGATTTTATCTTCCGTACCCTGCACCGCGTGATCGGCGATCTGCGGCCCAAGGATGGCGCGACCGGCGCCAGGCCCTCGGTGCCGGAGGAGGCGGTCAATACCGAGTCGTTGCCGCTCAGACCCTCGGCCGGCAGCGTCGGCGCAGGCGGTTTCAGCCAGGGGCGGATGCCGCTGTATCAACCCTCGCCGTCCGGCGGTCATTCCGGCGCGGCCGTGCGCGAGCAGATGGCGGCCTATGCCGATCTGCATACACCGGCACAGCCGGGAACGCTGCCGGCGAGCGCCCCTTCGGCAATGCCCCGGACCGACGCCGAGCAGGCGCCGCCGTTGGGCTACGCCATCGCCCAGTTGCACGGGGTGTTCGTGCTGGCGCAGAACGAGACCGGGCTGGTGCTGGTGGATATGCACGCCGCCCACGAACGTATCGTCTACGAGCGGATGAAGACCGCCTGGGACGAAGACAAGGTGCGCTCCCAGCCGCTGCTGGTGCCGGTCAGCCTCAGTGTCAGCGAACGCGAGGCCGATCTGGCCGAAGAGCAGCCCGAGCTGTTTGAAAGACTCGGCTTCAGGATCGAACGCATGGGGGCGGATACGCTGACGGTACGCGAGGTGCCGGTGTCGCTGGCCAAGGCCGACGCCGCGCAACTGGTGCGCGACGTGCTGGCGGATCTGGTGGTGTTCGGCAGCAGCCAACGTATCGAGCAGAGCATCAACGAACTGCTCGGCACCATGGCCTGCCACGGCGCCGTGCGTGCCAACCGGCAACTGAGCCTCCCGGAGATGAACGCGCTGCTGCGCGACATGGAGGCCACCGAGCGCAGCGGGCAGTGCAACCATGGGCGCCCGACCTGGACCCAGCTGTCGATGGCCGAACTGGACAAGCTTTTCCTGAGGGGACAGTAGGTGGCGGCAAGAAAACCACCGGCGATCTTTCTGATGGGGCCGACCGCCTCCGGGAAGACGGCGCTGGCGATGCACCTGTTCGACCGCCTGCCCTGCGAGTTGATCAGTGTCGACTCGGCGCTGATCTACCGGGGGATGGATATCGGCACCGCGAAGCCGAGTCCCGAAGAGCTGGAGCGCTATCCGCATCGCCTGATCGATATTCGCGACCCGAGCGAGGGCTACTCCGCTTCCGAGTTCTGCGCCGATGCGCGGGCGGCGATGGCCGAGATCAGCGCCAGGGGCAGGATACCGCTGCTGGTGGGCGGCACGATGATGTATTTCAACGCCCTACAGCAGGGGCTGGCGCCCCTGCCCGAAGCCAATCCCGAACTGCGCGCCGAACTGGAGGCGGATGCCCGGCGGTTGGGCTGGGCGGCGATGCATGAACGTCTGGCGCGACTGGATCCGGCCGCCGGAGAGCGGCTCAAGCCGACCGACGCGCAGCGTATCGAGCGGGCGCTGGAGGTGGTGCTGCTGACCGGCAAGCCGATCAGCGAGCACTGGGCGGAGCAGGGCGCGCCCACCTTGCCCTATGAGGTGACCGCCCTGGCGTTGATGCCGGGGGATCGGGCGCGGCTGCATCAGCGTATCGAGCAGCGCTTCGACCTGATGCTGGCGCAGGGGTTCGAGCAGGAGGTGCGCGGGCTTCATGCGCGGGGCGATCTGCATCCCGGGCTGGCATCGATCCGCTGCGTCGGCTATCGGCAGATGTGGGACTTTCTGGAACAGCGCCTGAGCTACGACGAGATGCGTTATCGGGGCATCGTGGCGACGCGCCAACTGGCCAAGCGGCAGCTGACCTGGTTGCGCGGATGGCAGGATGTGCACTGGCTTGACAGTGAAATGGACAATTTGCTCGATTCCGCCTTGAAAGTGGTGGAAGCAAACATTATATAATGAGAGGCTTGCACTTGGCTTAAGCCGCAGCTTTTTTGCGGGTTAGGGGAAGGCTATAAATTACAACGAATGAACGTTTTTTCTTTTTGGGAAGGAGTTTGCAATGTCAAAAGGGCAGTCTTTACAAGACCCTTATCTGAATGTGCTGCGCAAGGAGCGTATTCCGGTATCGATTTTCCTGGTTAACGGTATCAAGCTGCAGGGGCAGATCGAGTCTTTCGATCAGTTCGTCATCCTGCTGAAGAACACCGTTAGTCAAATGGTGTACAAACATGCCATCTCTACGGTGGTTCCCTCACGCCCCGTCAAGTTGCCTCAAGGCGATGAGAAGGCGTCAGACTGAGGTTCTAATTGTTTTTCGAACGTCCCGAATCGGGCGAGATCGCGATTCTCGTCCATATTGAGCTGTCCTCCGACGAGAACAGCGAAGACCCACGGGAACTGGAAGAGCTCGCGCTCTCCGCAGGTGCCGATCCGGTTGCATTTCTGACCGGGTCGCGTGCCGATCCCAGCCCTAAATTCTTTCTCGGTAAAGGCAAGGTGGAGGAACTGACGGCGCTGGTGCAGCAGCATCAGGCCGAGTTGGTGATCTTCAATCATGCCCTGAGTCCGGCACAGGAGCGCAACCTCGAACGCGAGATCGAGTGCCGGGTACTTGACCGGACCGGTCTGATTCTCGATATCTTCGCCCAGCGTGCGCGTACCCATGAGGGTAAGCTGCAGGTGGAACTGGCGCAGCTCGAGCATATGTCTACGCGCCTGGTGCGCGGCTGGACCCACCTTGAGCGGCAGAAGGGCGGTATCGGTCTGCGCGGGCCGGGCGAAACCCAGCTCGAAACCGACCGCCGTCTGCTGCGCGCCCGCATCAAGTCGATTCAGAAGCGGCTGGAGAAGGTGCGCTCGCAACGTGAACAGGGGCGCCGTGCACGGCAGCGGGCCGAGGTCCCGACCGTGGCGCTGGTCGGTTATACCAACGCCGGCAAGTCCACCCTGTTCAATTTCATGACCGACTCCGGCGTATATGCGGCGGATCAGCTGTTCGCAACCCTGGATCCGACCCTGCGCCGGATCGAGTTGGACGACGTGGGTCCGGCGATCCTTGCCGATACCGTGGGATTTATCCGCCATCTGCCGCATAAGCTGGTGGAATCCTTTCGTGCCACTCTGCAGGAGACGGTCGAGGCCACCCTGCTGCTGCACGTCATCGACAGTTATGACGAGGAGCGCCAGGACCATATCGATCAGGTCCACGCGGTGTTGCGGGAGATAGGTGCGGACGAAGTGCCGACGCTGCAGGTCTACAATAAGATAGACAAGCTTCCGGGGCAGGCGCCCCGTATCGACCGCGACGAGGAGGGCGTGGCGCAGCGGGTCTGGCTTTCCGCCCGCTCCGGCGACGGCGTGGAGCTGCTGATGGAGGCGGTGCGTGAGCGGCTCGGCGGCGACATGTTCCATGATACCCTCTGTCTGCTGCCGGAACAGGGGCAGTTTCGTGCCCAGCTCTATGCCCGGGGCGCGGTGTTGGCCGAGCGGGTCGACGATCAGGGGCAGATCAACCTTGAGGTGCGGATGCCGATGCGTGACATCCGCCAGTTGCTGAGCAGATTGCGCATCCCCGCGGAACGTTATCTGCCGGCGCAGGTCCACTGAGGTTGCGTGCCGAGGGGTGGGCCCCTAAAATTTTTAAACTTTTCAAACGTTTTCACTGACGGAGAACAGTATGGCCTGGAATGAGCCTGGCGGTAATGGCAACAACCATGACCCCTGGAGCGGCGGCAACAAGGATAACCGCGGCAAGCGCGGTCAGGATCAGGGGCCGCCGGATCTCGATGAAGCGTTGCGCAAGCTGCAGGATCGGTTGAATACAATCTTCAGCGGCGGCAAGCGCCGCGGTGGAGGATCGGGCGGCGGTTCCGGCGGCAGCGGCGGTGGCTTCGGCTTCCTGATCGTGGCGATCGTGCTGGCGGCGCTGTTCTGGGCCGGGATGGGCTTTTATACCGTGGATCAGCCGGAGCGCGGCGTGGTGCTGCGTCTGGGCAAGTATCTTGAGACGGTGCAGCCGGGCCTGCAGTGGAACCCTCCGCTGATCGACGATGTGACCAAGGTCAACACCGAGGTGGTGCGAACGCACAGCCACGACTCTCAGATGCTGACCGAAGACGAGAATATCGTCTACATCGACCTGACCGTGCAATATGTGGCTACCGATCCCAAGGCGTTCGTGCTGAACGTGCGCGATCCGGAGGAGAGTCTGGCGCATGCGGCGGAGTCGGCTCTGCGTCATGTGGTCGGTACCACCGACCTGCATTCGATCCTGACCGAGGGGCGTGAGGCGCTGGGCCTGCAGGTGCAGGAGCGTCTGCAGCGCTACATGGAGTTCTACGGTACCGGTATCCGTCTCACCAAGGTCAACATCAAGAACGCCCAGGCGCCGAGTCAGGTGCAGGAGGCGTTCGACGACGTGATCAAGGCGCGTGAGGATGAGCAGCGTACCATCAACCAGGCTCAGACCTATGCCAACGGCGTGGTGCCGGAGGCGCGAGGCGAGGCGCAGCGCATCATCGAGGAGGCGAACGCCTATCTCGAGGAGAAGGTGGCCAGGGCGACCGGTGAGGCGAACCGCTTTACGGCGCTGCTGGGAGAGTATGAAAAGGCACCTGCGGTGACGCGGCAGCGCCTCTATATTGAAACCATGCAGGAGGTGCTGGGCAAGACGCCGAAGGTGCTGGTCGACATCGAGGGCGGCAACAACATGATGTACCTGCCGCTCGACAAGCTGATGGAGAGGCAGGCCGAGGCGCGTGGCACTGACGGTCGTCCGGTGCGGCTCGATGACAACAGCTTGCGTCAGATAACCGATGAGGTCATGAATCAGCTGCGTCAGCGTCAGAGTTCTTCAGTCACAACACGGGAGGGTCGTTGATGCACCCCAAGTCTCTCTACGCCCTGATCGCGGTGCTGATCGTGGTGATGATCGGTTCGAAATCGGTCTATATCGTCAAGGAGACCGAGCGGGCGGTGATGCTGCGCTTCGGTGAGATCGTAGATCCGGACGTGACGCCGGGTCTGCACTTCAAGATTCCGTTCGTCAACACCGTGAGTATCTTCGACGCTCGTGTGCAGACGCTTGATGCGCGTCCGCTGTCGTTCCTGACGCTGGAGAAGAAGCGTCTGATCGTCGACTCCTTCGTCAAGTGGCGGATCGCCGATCCGGCGAAGTACTACACCTCTATCTCCGGTGATATTTTCCGTGCCTCCGAGCGTCTCTCCAACAACATCGAGGAGAAGCTGCGTAACCAGTTCGGTGAGCGCACGGTGACCGAAGTGGTCTCCGGCCAGCGCGAAGAGGTGATGGAGGTGGTCATTCGCGATCTGAGCCGGCAGGCGGATGAGCAGTACGGTATCGAGATCGTCGACGTGCGCGTGAAGCGGATCGATCTGCCCCCCGAGGTGTCGTCATCGGTCTACGAGCGTATGCGCACCGAGCGTGAACGCGAGGCGCGTGAGCTGCGTGCCCGAGGCCGAGAACTGGCGGAAGGCATCCTGGCGGACGCGGATCGTCAACGCACGGTTATCGTGGCCGAAGCCTACCGTGATTCCCAGGAGACACGCGGTGAGGGGGATGCCGAGGCTGCCCGTATCTATGCCGAAGCGTTCAGCAGGAATGCGGAGTTCTACGCCTTCTATCGCAGCCTGGAGGCCTATCGCGATACCTTCAGCGGTGGCGGCGATGTGATGCTGCTCAAGCCGGATACGCAGTTCTTCCGCTATCTGGACAATGCGAATACGCCGCAGCCCTGAGTGGCGGCATACCGTGCATCCTGTACATCGCCGCTCCAGCGCATCCATGCGCCTGCGGCATACCGTACATCCTGTACATAAATCGGGTGCCCCAGGCGCCCGATTTCATGGTAGTATTCGGTAACCGGGTCAGAGGCCCGGTTTTTTTGTGGATTGAGGTGAGTGATGGCCGAGCTTGGGCGAGAGCTCCTGATCGCGTTCTGCCTGATGCTGGTGATCGAAGGCATCCTGCCTTTCCTCTATCCGCAGCGCTGGCGTCGACTGGTGGTTCAGCTGGCCGACATCGATGACTCGGTGCTCCGGGGAATCGGATTGGGGTCGATGTTGCTGGGGCTGCTCGCGTTGTATCTGATTCACTGATTTTGGCTTAACTGTACTGGAGTACTGCATGACATTGGCAGATCGCTGGTTGCTGCCCGATGGAATGAAAGAGATGTTGCCGCCGCGCGCGCGTCAGGTCGAAATGATGCGTCGGCGCCTGCTCGATCTCTACCATGGCTGGGGCTACGACCTGGTGATGCCGCCGCTGGCGGAGCATCTGGAGTCGCTGCTGACCGGTGTTGGGCGGGATCTGGAACTGAAGACATTCAAGCTGACCGATCAGGTCAGCGGGCATACCCTTGGCGTGCGGGCGGATATCACGCCCCAGGTGGCGCGCATCGATGCGCATCGTCTGCGTACCGAGGGGCCGAGCCGTCTTTGCTACTGCGGTTCGGTGCTGCACACTCGCCCCGGCCACAAGCTTGCCTCGCGCAACCCGCTGCAACTCGGTGCCGAGCTGTACGGTCACGCCGGTGCCGACAGCGACGTCGAGGTGATCTCGCTGATGCTGGAGACGCTGGAAGCGGTGGGCGTGAGGGGACCGATCAGTCTCGATCTCGGCCATGTCGGCGTGTTCAGTCAGCTGATGACGGATGCGGCGTTGAGTGCGTCGCAGCAGGATGATTTCCTGGATATGCTGCAGCGCAAGGCGCTGCCGGAGATCGTCGCCTTCGTCGACGCGCTGTCCCTGGCGCCGGCGCTGTCCGAACGCTTGCTGGCGCTGCCGCGTCTGAGCGGCGGTATCGAGGTGCTGGCGCAGGCGCGTGCGCTGTTTGCCGGCTCTGCCAGTATCGTCGAGGCGCTGGATTATCTTGAACGGGTTGCCGGGCGCATCGCAGCCCGCTATCCGCAGGCCGACCTCTATTTCGATCTGGGTGAGCTGCGCGGCTACCACTACCACACCGGAATCGTCTTTGCCGCTTATACGCCGCACTTCGGCCAGGCGCTCGCCAAGGGTGGGCGTTACGACGAGATCGGTCGCGATTTTGGTCGTGCACGTCCGGCAACGGGTTTCAGTGCCGATCTGAAGACGCTGCTGGAGACCGCCGAGGCGCTGCCTGCATTGGAGCAGAGCGTGGTGTTGGCGCCGGCGGGAGAGGATGCATCCTTGCTGCAGGCGGTAAGGGAGTTGCGGCAGCAGGGCGTACGCGTCGTTCAGGCGCTTGAAGGAGAAGTGGTACCGGGCTGCTGTGATCGTCAGCTGGTACGGAAGGATAGGCAGTGGGTCGTCGAGGCCCGGTAAACATTTCCCAATTCAGAAGAGTTTTAGAGACAGCAATGGGTAGAAACGTCGTTGTTCTGGGTACCCAGTGGGGTGATGAAGGAAAGGGCAAGATCGTCGATCTGTTGACCGAACAGGTTGCCGCGGTTGTGCGCTTTCAGGGCGGACATAACGCCGGTCATACGCTGGTGATCGATGGTCAGAAAACCGTTCTTCATCTGATCCCTTCGGGCATTCTGCGCAAGAATGTGGAGTGTCTTATCGGTAATGGCGTGGTGCTCTCGCCGGATGCGCTGCTGAAGGAGATCGCGGAGCTGGAAACGAGCGGCGTGCCGGTGGCGGATCGTCTGCGTCTGAGTCCGGCCTGTCCGCTGATCCTCTCCTACCACGTAGCGCTGGATCAGGCGCGCGAAAAGGCGCGCGGCGAGTCCAAGATCGGCACGACCGGTCGCGGCATCGGTCCGGCCTATGAAGACAAGGTCGCCCGTCGCGGTCTGCGTCTCGGCGATCTGGCCCATCCGGCGCGCTTCGAGCAGAAGCTGCGGGAGGTGATGACCTATCATAACTTCATGCTCGAGCACTACTACAAGGTCGACCCGATCGACGTCGACGAGTTGCTGGCGCACTGCCTGGAGATGGGCAAGACGCTGGTGCCGATGATGATCGACGTGACGGCGCGTCTGCACGAACTGCGCAAGCAGGGTGCGAGCATCATGTTCGAAGGTGCGCAGGGCTCTCTGCTGGATATCGATCACGGCACCTATCCCTATGTGACCTCCTCCAACACCACTGCGGGCGGTACCTCCACCGGCAGCGGTTTCGGTCCGCTCTATCTGGACTACGTGCTGGGCATTACCAAGGCGTACACCACTCGCGTCGGCGGCGGTCCCTTCCCGACCGAGCTGAGCTGCGATATCGGTACGCGTCTGGCCGAGCGTGGTCACGAGTTCGGCTCCACCACCGGGCGTGCTCGTCGCTGCGGCTGGTTCGATGCGGTGGCGCTCAAGCACGCGATTCAGATCAACTCGGTCTCCGGTCTCTGTCTGACCAAGCTGGATGTGCTCGATGGCCTGGATCAGATCAATATCTGTATCGGTTACGAGGATGCCCAGGGCAACGCCGTGACTTCGCTGAGCGGCAGCGAAGATTACGAAGCGATCAAGCCGGTGTATGAGGTGGTATCGGGCTGGAGTGACTCGACCGTGGGCGTGAAGTCTCTCGACGAGCTGCCGGTCAATGCCCGCGCCTATATCGCGCGTCTGGAGCAGTTGGTCGAGACGCCGATCGATATCATCTCCACGGGCCCGGATCGTGTCGAAACGATCGTGCTGCGGGATCCGTTCCAGGAGTAATCGGGTGTCGGCCGCAGAGTGACATAAAAACGCCGTGTTTAAACACGGCGTTTTTATGTTCGGGATGTACGGTACGCATGCTGGTGCATGGATGCGCAGGAATGGCGATCTTCGCGGGTATAAAACTGCCGAATCAGTGGCTCAGTGCCGGGTGTACCGTCTTGAGCAGGGCCTTGAAGATCTTCGGGTTGCCCGCCACAAGCTTGCCGCAGTCGCGATGGTTGCTGCCGCCGGCGGTGTCGCCGACCAGCGCGCCGGCTTCCTGGAGCAGGAGCAGGCCGGCATCCTGTTCGTCCGGTTTCAGGCCGAACTGACAGAAGCCGTCGAGGCGGCCGGCTGCGGTATAGGCCAGATTCAGTGCGACGGAGCCGGTGTTGAACGGCGTCGCACCGGCATTGATCAGTTCGCGCATGATCGAGACCTGTGTGTCCAGTCCGTCGATGTCGCTCTTGCGGCCGAGAAAGCCGGTGCCGATCAGGGTGCCGTCGAGTTCCTTGCGGGTGCTGACGCGCAGGCGCTTGCCGTTGAGCTGGGCGCCGTCGCCGCGGCTGGCGGTAAACTCGTCGCCGGTGATCGGGTTCAGGATCAGTGCATGGGTCACCTTGCCCTTGATGCGGCCGGTCATGCTGAGGGCGAAGGAGGGGAGGGCGTTGGAGAAGTTGGTCAGGTTGTCGATGACCGTAACCTGCCACTCGCAGGGTGTGGGTCCCTCGCCGATCGCTTCGTATCGGCCGCTGTAATCGCCGACCAGGCTGTGCTGCGGGTAGGCTTTCTGCAGGGTATGAGCAATGGTTCGCTCGGCCTGCCGGCAGAGGTCATTGATAAAAGTGGCCACGTTCGCCTGTTCGGCCTTGATAAGGTCCAGACGTTCGGTGGCGCGGGCGATCTGCTCGGCCGCCAGGCGGGCTGCACGCAGAGCGATATTGACCATTGGTTGCATCGGTAGTGGGATCCAGTCGTTCGTAAAAATCAAACGACTATTGTAGCTCAGGTCGGGTCGTGGCTGAACAGTTCGCTGCACTTATACGCGAGATCTTGTCGGGTTTGGTGCGATCTTTGCGGCAGTCTTGAGCAGTGGGGCGGATGCGACTTTGTGCCTGTCGATAAGGCGGGCGGATATCTGCTACTATATTGCCCCTTTTTTACGCATTCTGTGGCGTTGGCATGCTTGATCATATACGCATCGTGTTGGTGAATACCACCCATCCCGGCAATATCGGGGCCGTCGCCCGTGCCATGAAAAACATGGGGCTGAGCGACCTGTGTCTGGTCGCGCCCAAGCGCTACCCGGACGAGGCAGCGACGGCGCGGGCGTCCGGCGCCACCGACATTCTGGACGGTGCGCGGGTGGTCGACGAGTTGCACGAGGCGCTCGGTGATTGTCAGTTGGTCGTGGGTGCCAGCGCCCGGGGGCGTCATATCCCCTGGCCGGTGATCAATCCTCGGGAACTGGCGGCAATCGCGGTATCGCCGGCCGGGCGTTCGCGGGTGGCGATCCTGTTTGGTCGTGAAGATCGTGGGCTGACCAATGAAGAGCTTCATGCCTGCCATCATCATGTACATATTCCGTCGGTGGAGGGCTTTGGTTCGCTCAACGTCGCGGCCGCCGTGCAGGTGATCTGCTATGAGTTGCGCATGGCGAGCCTGATACAGGTGTCATCGGATAAGCCTCAATGGGGGACCGACTGGGATATCGAATTGGCGGATCATGCCGAGCTGGAGCGGATGTTCGAGCATCTTGAGCGCACCTTGATCGATATCGAGTTTCTCGATCCCGATAATCCGCGTCAGTTGATGCCTCGGCTCAGGAGGCTGTTTCTGCGGGCGGTGCCGGACAAGGTCGAGGTCAATGTGCTGCGTGGAATCCTGAAGTCGGTGAATCGTAAAACGCTCCCGCGGAATGAGGATGATGCGGTATAAAGGAGAGGTATCCCGGTTGGTGATGCGGAGGCATAGTCCGAGTGATTTAGTCGGAATAATAGTTGACTAAAAACCTCGGGCTTTGCATAATGCGGCCAGACTCGTAGGAGTAGGTGAGGACAGATATGCGATTGACGACTAAAGGGCGCTATGCCGTAACGGCAATGCTTGACCTGGCGCTGCACGAGGGCAAGGGGCCGATCAGCCTGGCGGATATCTCCGAGCGACAGGGGATCTCATTATCCTATCTGGAACAGTTGTTTGCCAAGCTTCGGCGCAATGATCTGGTGCACAGCGTGCGCGGTCCCGGCGGCGGCTATCAGCTCAAGCGCGAGCGCGGCGAGATCAATGTTGCGGAGGTGATCGATGCCGTCAACGAGTCGGTCGATGCCACCGGATGCAACAAGACCGCAAACTGCCAACACGGCGAGGTGTGTCTGACCCACCATCTCTGGTGTGATCTCAGCAATCAGATTCACGGCTTTCTCAGCGGCATCAGCCTGGCCGATCTGGTTCACCGGCATGAAGTACAAGAGGTCGCCGAGCGACAGAATCGCATGACGGCGCAGCCCGAGAAGCTGATCGCCAGCAGTATCGCGTCGGCGTCCTGAAGGTAGAACGTTTTTGGAGACTGAAATGAAATTGCCGATCTATCTCGATTATTCCGCTACCACGCCGGTCGATCCACGTGTGGCCGACAAGATGATGAGCTGCCTGACGCTGGATGGTAACTTCGGTAACCCCGCTTCGCGCTCGCATCAGTTTGGCTGGAAGGCGGAGGAGGCGGTGGAGACCGCTCGCCGCCAGGTGGCGGACCTGCTCAACGCCGATCCGAGAGAGATCGTCTGGACCTCCGGCGCAACCGAGTCCGACAACCTGGCGATCAAGGGCGTTGCCCACTTCTACGGCAAGAAGGGCAAGCACATCATCACCTCGAAGATAGAGCATAAGGCTGTGCTCGATACCTGTCGTCAGCTTGAGCGAGAGGGCTTCGAAGTGACCTATCTGACGCCGGGCAGCGACGGCATCATTACGCCGCAGATGGTGGCGGATGCGTTGCGTGACGATACGATCCTGGTATCGCTGATGCACGTCAACAACGAGATCGGCACCATCACCGATGTCGCGGCGATCGGTGAGTTGACCCGCAGTCGTGGCGTGCTGTTCCATGTCGATGCGGCGCAGAGCGCCGGTAAGTTGCCGATCGATCTCGCCGGGATGAAGGTCGATCTTATGTCGCTCTCCGGGCACAAGATGTATGGGCCCAAGGGTATCGGCGCCCTTTATGTGCGTCGCAAGCCGCGGGTGCGTATCGAAGCGCAGATGCACGGCGGTGGCCATGAGCGCGGTATGCGTTCCGGTACCCTGCCGACCCACCAGATCGTGGGGATGGGCGAGGCCGCGCGCATCGCCAAGGAGGAGATGGCCCAGGAGGCCGAACGCCTCAAGGCGCTGCGTGATCGTTTCTGGAACGGCGTCAAGGAGATGGAGGAGGTGCACGTCAACGGCTCGGTTACACAGCGTGTGACGGGCAACCTCAACGTCAGCTTCGCTTTCGTCGAGGGCGAGTCGCTGCTGATGTCGTTGAAGGATCTGGCGGTGTCCTCGGGCTCGGCCTGTACATCGGCCAGTCTCGAACCCTCCTATGTGCTGCGGGCACTGGGGTTGAACGACGAATTGGCACACAGCTCCATCCGCTTCTCCTTCGGTCGTTTCACCACGGAAGATGAGGTCGATTACGCGGTCAAGCAGATTCGGGTGGCTGTGGATAAGTTGCGTGAGCTCTCGCCGCTTTGGGATATGTACAAAGACGGCGTGGATCTGAGCAAGGTCGAGTGGGCGCACCACTAAAGCGGGCTTTATAAGTGTTTGGAGGTCATCATGGCTTACAGTGAACAGGTTATTGATCATTACGAAAACCCGCGCAACGTCGGCAAGATGGACGACAGCGATGATCATGTCGGTACCGGCATGGTCGGAGCACCGGCGTGTGGCGATGTGATGCGTCTGCAGATCCGCGTCAATGACGACGGCGTGATCGAAGATGCAAAATTCAAGACCTATGGCTGCGGGTCTGCCATTGCGTCCAGCTCTCTGGTGACCGAGTGGGTCAAGGGGATGACGCTGGATCAGGCGGCCGAGTTGAAAAACTCCCGAATTGCCGAAGAGTTGGCGCTGCCGCCGGTGAAGATTCACTGCTCGGTGCTGGCCGAGGATGCGATCAAGGCCGCAATCGAGGATTACCGCAAGAAGCGCGGCTGAGTTCGGGGTGGTCGACGGGTTGTTGGATATTTGAGGGTTATATGGCGATCAGCATGACAGACGCCGCGATCAATCATGTCGCGCGTTATCTCGAAAAACGTGGTCACGGCAAGGGAATTCGTGTCGGTGTGCGCACCTCCGGGTGTTCGGGCATGGCTTATGTGCTCGAATTCATCGACGAAGTCGAAGCCGATGATCAGGTGTTCGAGTTCGGCTCGGTGCGGGTCGCGATCGATCCGAAGAGTCTTGTCTACCTGGACGGTACCGAGCTGGATTTTGTCAAAGAGGGGTTGAACGAAGGGTTCAAGTTCAATAACCCCAACGTGCGCAACGAATGCGGTTGCGGCGAGAGCTTTAACGTCTGATCCCTCGAAACTCTCGAGACTGGGGTGCTGTACCGACACATGGATATGACCCGTAACTACTTCGAACTGTTCGATCTCGAGCTCGCCTTCGATGTCGATCAGGCACTGTTGGGTGAGCGTTACCGGGCACTCCAGCGGCAGTGGCACCCCGATCGTTTCGCACACCTTTCCGAGCGTGAACGCCGCCTTGCGGTACAATACACGGCGTATCTCAACGAGGCGTTGGCGACCCTCAAGTCCCCGCTGCGCCGTGCGCAGTACATGCTGCTGCTGGCCGGTCGCGACACGCACGGCGAGTCGGGCGTGCAACTGGATCCCTTTTTCCTGATGCAGCAGATGGAGCTGCGTGAGCGTCTGGCCCAGGTGGCGGAGCGTGAAGATCCTGAGGTCGAGCTCGATGAGCTGCGCGAGCAGACCGAGACCGAAATGCGTGATCTGTTGACGGAGTTCGTCTCCCTCTACTCGCAAGAGGATCTCGGCGGCGCCGAAAAAGTGGTACGCAAGCTGCAATTCGTGACCAAACTGCAAAACGAGATCGAGCTGCTCGAAGATCGACTGCTGGACGACTGAACGGAATACCTATGGCTTTGTTGCAAATCGCCGAGCCCGGGCAGAGCGTTGCGCCTCATGAGCGCAAGCTTGCCGTCGGGATCGACCTGGGAACCACCAACTCGCTGGCGGCGACCGTCCGCAGCGGTGAAGCGCAGACCCTGGCGGATGCCGATGGCGAGCATCTGCTGCCGTCGGTCGTTCATTACGCCGAGGATGGTGCGGTCGAGGTGGGCAGGATGGCGCTCGGCCGTGCGGCCGACGATCCCTTTAATACCGTTATCTCCGTGAAGCGGCTGATGGGGCGGGGTGTAGAGGATGTGCTCTCCTTTGGCGATGAGCTGCCCTACCGCTTCGCGCCGGGCGAGGGCGGCATGCCCTATATCGAAACCCGGGCGGGGCTGCGCAGTCCGGTACAGGTGTCGGCGGATATTCTGCGTGTGCTGCGTGAGCGCTCCGAGCAGGCGTTGGGCGGTGATCTGACCGGGGTGGTCATTACGGTGCCGGCCTATTTCGACGACGCCCAGCGGCAGGCGACCAAGGATGCTGCTCGATTGGCGGGTTTGCACGTGCTGCGCCTGCTGAACGAACCCACGGCGGCGGCGGTCGCCTATGGCCTGGATCAGGGTGACGAAGGTGTCATCGCCGTTTACGATCTGGGCGGTGGTACCTTTGACATCTCCGTGCTGAGATTGAGCCGCGGCGTGTTCGAAGTGCTGGCCACCGGCGGAGACAGCGCCCTGGGCGGTGACGATTTCGATTACGCCCTGGCGCGCTGGCTGCTCGAGGAGTCCGGTATTCGACTGGAACCCGATGCGCAGCAGGCGCGTTATCTGACAACGCTGGCGAGGCGTGTAAAAGAACAGCTTAGTGACGCTCCCGTAGTCGAGGTCGAGCTCGAACTGGCGGGGCGGAGGGCGTCGGTCAGTGTCGCCCGTGAGCGCCTTGATGCGATCATCGAGCCGCTGGTAAAGAAGACCCTGCGCGCTTGTCGCAGGGCGCTGAAGGATGCCGGTGTGTCGGCGGCGGAAGTGCGCGACGTTGTGATGGTCGGCGGCTCCACCCGAGTGCCTTTGGTAAGAGCGCATGTGGGCGAACTGTTCGGTCGCGAACCGCATATCGAGATCGATCCGGACCGAGTCGTGGCGATAGGTGCGGCGCTGCAGGCCGATGTGCTGGCGGGCAACAAGCCGGACAGCGATATGCTGCTGCTCGACGTGATTCCGCTGTCGCTGGGGCTTGAAACCATGGGCGGTCTGGTGGAGAAGGTGATCCATCGCAATACCGCGATTCCGGTGGCGCGTGGCCAGGAGTTCACCACCTATCAGGATGGCCAGACCGCGATGGCGATCCATGTGGTGCAGGGGGAGCGGGAACTGGTGGCGGACTGCCGTTCGCTGGCACGGTTTGTTCTGCGCGGTATCCCGCCGATGGCGGCCGGTGCCGCCAAGATTCGCGTAACCTTCCAGATCGACGCCGACGGGTTGCTCGGTGTTTCGGCACAGGAGCTCTCCACCGGTGTCGAAAGCAGCATCCAGGTGAAGCCCTCCTATGGCCTCACCGATGACGAGATCGCCGGCATGTTGAAGGATTCGTTCAGTCATGCCGAGGAGGATATGGCGAAGCGCGCCCTGCGCGAGCAGCAGGTGGAAGCGGAGCGTCTGATCGTGGCGCTGGAGGCCGCGATCGACCAGGACGGCGAACTGCTCGATGATCGGGAGCGCACGGAGCTGAATGAGGCGATGATCGAGTTGCGTGCGGTTGCGGCGAGCAGCGATGCGGCGGCGATCGAAGCCGGAGTGCAGGCGTTGGCGCACCTGAGTGACGAATTTGCTGCAAGGCGTATGGATAAGGGTATTCAGCGCGCCTTGCAGGGACATCGAATTGATGAGTTGGATAAGGAGTCGAAATAATGCCGCAGTTGATCTTTCTGCCGCATGCGGAGCTCTGTCCCGAGGGTAAGGTGATCCAGGTCGAGCCGGGCGTCACCGTCTGCGATGCCGCGCTTGAGAACGGCATCGAGATAGAGCATGCCTGTGAGAAATCCTGTGCCTGCACCACCTGTCATGTGATCGTGCGAGAGGGGTTCGATTCGCTCGATGAATCCGACGAACTCGAGGATGACATGCTGGACAAGGCCTGGGGGCTGGAGCCGGAGTCGCGTCTGAGCTGTCAGGCGGTGGTGTCGGAAGAGGATCTGGTGATCGAGATTCCCAAATACACCATCAACCAGGTATCCGAGCAGCACTGAGGGGGCGTTATGGGACTGAAATGGATAGATGTGCAGGATATCGTGATCGAGCTGGACGAAAAGTATCCGGATCTCGACCCTCTTCGGCTTAACTTTCCGGATCTGATGCAGATGGTGCTCGAGCTCGACGGATTCGACGACGATCCGTCACACTGCGGTGAGAAGATTCTGGAGGCGATCCAGATGGCCTGGATCGACGAAAAGGACTGAGGTCGACAGACTGCGCGATTGTACGTGACCCGGCCCCAGTGCCGGGTCAGCTGTTTATGTACAGGATGTACGGTCCCTGTCGTTTGCTCCTGCAACGACAGGGTTTCCGCCACCCCTGGCCTTCATGCGCAGGAGCGGCTATCCAGCGCTGTTCAGGCTTTGAGCAGTCGCGTATAATGCTGCGCCTTGCATTTTTATAACCCTACAACTTTGGGATTAGGTTTAACATGGCTACTGAACGTACACTCTCTATCATCAAACCGGACGCCGTTGCCAAGAACGTGATCGGCGAAATCCTGAGCCGTTTCGAAAAGGCGGGCCTGAAGGTGGTCGAGATGCAGATGAAAGCGCTGAGCCAGGCTGAAGCGGAAGGCTTCTACGCCGAGCACAAAGAGCGCCCCTTCTTTGGTGATCTGGTTGCATTCATGACCTCTGGTCCGGTTGTGGTGCAGGTGCTGGAAGGCGAGAACGCCATTGCCCTGAACCGCGAACTGATGGGGGCTACCAACCCGAAGGACGCAGCCGAAGGCACCATTCGCCGTGACTTCGCCGAGTCCATCGATGCCAATGCGGTGCATGGCTCCGACTCCGCTGCATCGGCCGAACGCGAGATCGCTTACTTCTTCGGTAAGTGATCCCTGTCGGGGCCGCCGTTCGGTGGCCCCTGTACACCCAAACGAGTGATTCCCATGACCGAGTCCACTGCCAAGGTTAATCTGCTCGGCCTCTCGCCGCGTCAGCTCGAGACATTCTTCGATGAGCTGGGCGAGAAGCGTTTCCGCGCTACCCAGGTGCTGAAATGGATGCATCAGCTCGGCGCAAGCAGCTTCGACGAGATGACCAATATCAGCAAGGCGCTGAGGGCAAGGTTGGCAGAGGTGGCCGAGATCCGCGAGCCCGAGATCGTCATGGAGAAGTTCTCCAAGGACGGCACTCGTAAATGGGTGATCCGCATGGATGGCGGTTCGGCGATCGAGATGGTGCTGATCCCGGATGGCGACCGCAAGACGCTCTGCGTCTCCTCCCAGGTGGGCTGTTCACTCGACTGCAGTTTCTGTTCGACCGGCAAGCAGGGTTTCAATCGCGATCTGAGCACGGCCGAGATCATCGGACAACTGCGGGTGGCGATCCGCTCCTTCGGGCCCTTCGACCCCTCCGGCGAGCGCCGCGTGACCAATGTGGTATTCATGGGCATGGGCGAGCCGCTGATGAATTTCGACAACGTGGTCGCCGCCACCGAACTGATGATGGATGACAACGCCTATGGCTTGTCCAAGCGTCGTGTCACGCTGAGCACTTCCGGCGTGGTTCCGGCCCTGGATCGGCTGCGCGAGGTCAGCGATGTATCTCTGGCGGTATCGCTGCATGCGCCGAACGACGCACTGCGTAACGAACTGGTGCCGATCAACCGCCGCTATCCTATCGATGAGCTGATCGCGGCGTGCAACCGCTACCTTGAGGGTCTTGGCGACAAGCGAGTGGTGACGGTCGAATATACGCTGATTGCGGGTGTCAATGATCAGCCGGAGCACGCACGGCAGCTGGTCAAGGTTCTGCGTAAACTGCCGTGCAAGCTTAATCTTATCCCCTTCAATCCGTTTCCCAACTCCGGTTATACCCGGCCGACGGAAGAGGCCATTCAGGCGTTCAAGCAGATCATGCTCAACAGCCATGTCCTGACCACCGTGCGTCGTACCCGGGGTGATGATGTCGATGCGGCCTGCGGTCAGTTGGTTGGTCAGGTGGTGGATCGTACCCGGCGTAGCCAAAAGTACATCGCTGTGGTACAAGAGGAGCCTGTTCAGGGGAAGGGCCAAACTCTGTAGGGGGGATAAATGCGTAAATTACATGCTGTGCTGCTGATTGTGGCGGCGTGTGTTGTGTCAGCATGTACAACGACATCCGAAGGCTACAGTAGTACCGCAAACGCGTCCCCTGAAGCCGCCCTTGAATCCTATACCAGCCTGGGGTTGCAGTATCTGCGGGCCGGCAATACCGCCAGCGCCAAAGGGCCGCTGCAGCGCGCCCTCCAGATCGACAGCAACTATGCGCCGGCTTTTAACGCGCTGGCACTGGTGTTCCAGGCCGAGGACGATATGGCGCTTGCCGAGGGCTATTTTCGCAAGGCGGTTGCGGCGGATCCTCAGTCCGCGATGATACACAACAACTTTGGCGCTTTTTTGTATTCTCGGCAGCGTTTCGAAGAGGCCTGTCAGGAACTGGCCAGGGCAACGGAGGATCCCTTCTATCAAGCGCGTGCCCAGGCGTTCGAGAATATGGGGCGGTGCTACCGAAAGATCGGGCGGCTGGATGTGGCCGAGCACGCATTTAACCGAGCGTTGACACTCTCTCGTCAGCGGCCGATTGCGCTGATCGAACTGGCCGATATTCTGCTGGCCAAGGGCGATGCGGCCGGGGCTACGGCGCTTTTCGATCAGTTCAGAGAATATGTCGACGCCAAACAGATCGATCATTTTTCGCTGAGTCTGTGGGTCGGTGTGCGGGTTGCTCGTCATGAAAAAAATGCGGGACGAGCTGCCACCTACGCCCTGCTGTTGAAGAACATGTTTCCGGAATCCGCTGAATATCGGTTGTACAAGGAGTCTGCGCAGTGAGCAGTGAAGAGGAAAACCCAAGCGTTGGTCAATCCTTTCCGGGCGGCGACTTTGCTGATGCGCGCCACTCCCTGGGGCTGAGTTTCGAACAGCTGGTGCGCGAGTTGAGGTTGCCGGTCAAGACGCTTGAAGCGATCGAGGCGGGCAGTTTCGACAAGCTCGGCGGTCCGGTATTCGCGCGCGGATATATTCGTGCCTATGCCCGGCGCCTCAAGCTGGACCCCGATCGGTATGTGGGGCTGTATGATCAAGTGACGGGGGCCAAGGACACCCGAAGCACCGTACGCGTGGTGGGCAGCGTGTCGACGACACCGGCCAGGCAGAGTCGGTCGCTCATGCGCCTTGGATCATTGATATTCGTTCTGGCCATCCTTGCGACCGTGGTTTGGTGGTGGCAGACGCAATACTCCATCGATGCCGTCATTGCGCCCGAGAATGATGCACCGGTGACGGTGGACACCGCCGACGGCAATACTCTGGTGCTGCCGCCGCTGAATGACGGCGTGACCGGTGAGTTGCAGGCGGAATCCGCAGTCTCCGAGGCGATGCCCGATGAGGGGGTTGTGGAGGATGGTGCGCAGGACGAGGCCTTGGTGGTAGAAGAAACGCCGGCAACCGAGGATGTCGTCGTGGAGGGCGAGGATCGGGTGACCGCTATGGCCGAACCTGAGCCCGAGCTTGAGCCTGAGCCGGTAGACGAGCCTGCTGCGGTCGAGCAGCAGGAGGAAAATGTTCTGCATCTGTCGTTGTCCGATGATAGCTGGTTGAGCGTCAAGGATGCCGCGGGACGTTCGTTGTTCAACGGCATCGCTAAAGGTGGGCAGGAGTTGAATCTGCAGGGTGAAGAGCCCTTGTCGGTCGTCATCGGGCGTGTCAGTGCGGTGGGGCTGATCGAATATGCCGGCGAGCCGGTTGATATCGGCAGCGTTAGCAATAAGAATGTTGCCCGCCTGACGCTCCCGGCGTCACAGCGTTAATCTTTATCTGTATTACGGGAAAGTGGAATCTTGGCGAAGATAAAAGCCATCAGGGGCATGAACGACATCCTGCCGGAGCAGACACCGATCTGGCAGTATCTGGAAACCGAGGTCAAACGCGTTCTGGGCAGTTACGGTTACAGTGAACTGCGCATGCCGATCGTGGAGCAGACCGACCTTTTCAAACGCTCTATCGGTGAGGTGACCGATATCGTCGAAAAGGAGATGTACACGTTCGAAGATCGCAACGGCGACAGCCTGACACTTCGTCCCGAGGGGACCGCGAGCTGTGTGCGTGCCTGTGAAGAGCATGGGTTGACCTTCAATCAGGTTCAGCGTCTCTGGTATATGGGGCCGATGTTCCGTCATGAGCGTCCGCAGAAGGGGCGCTACCGCCAGTTCCATCAGATCGGTGTCGAGACCTTCGGCATGCAGGGGCCGGATATCGATGCCGAGCTGATCATGATGACAGCGCGGTTGTGGCGTCGGCTGGGACTCGATCGGGCGGTCAGGCTGCATCTGAACACCCTGGGCAGCGCCGAGGCGCGTGCGCGTTTTCGCGATGACCTGGTGGCCTATCTGAGCGAACATGTTGAACGGTTGGATCCGGATAGTCGGCGTCGCCTGTCGACCAATCCGTTGAGAATTCTGGACAGCAAGGATGCCTCGACTCAGGAACTGCTCAACGCGGCGCCTCACTTCCACGACTATATAGATGACGAGTCGCGTCGGCACTTCGAACGCCTCTGTGCGATGCTCGACAGTGCCGGTATCGCCTATGAGGTCAACGCACGACTGGTACGTGGCCTGGATTACTACGGCAAGACGGTATTCGAGTGGATCACCGATCGACTCGGGGCGCAGGGGACGGTCTGTGCCGGGGGGCGGTACGACGGCTTGGTCGAGCAGCTCGGCGGGCGGGCGACGCCGGCGGTCGGTTTTGCTATGGGTGTCGAACGGCTGATTTTGCTGTTGGAAACCCTGCAGGCGGTGCCGGAGAGAGTGCATCGGAACATCGATATTTATGCCATCGCCGTCGGAGACGCGGCGCAGCTGGATATGATCGGCATTGTCGAAAAGCTGCGTGATGACTCGGAGCTGCGTGTCCAGCTGCACTGTGGCGGTGGAAGTTTCAAGAGCCAGATGAAAAAGGCCGACAAGAGCGGTGCCCGCTACGCGCTGCTCCTGGGGGAGGATGAACGTCGATCCGGGGTGGTAACACTCAAGCCGCTTCGCGAGGCGGTCGATCAGAAACAGATTAACATTGCAGCGCTGACCGCTGAGCTGGTCGCAATCTATGGCGCTGAGCAGGAGTGAGAGAAGAACGTGGCTGAATTGCGTACGGAAGAAGAGCAGATTGAAGCGATAAAAAACTGGTGGAAAGAGAATGGGCGTTCCCTTCTGCTGGCAATCGCTGTCGCCGTGGCGGCTGTTTTTGGTTGGCAGGGTTGGCAGAAGCGTCTGGATGCGCGGGCGACAAACGCCTCGATCACCTATCAGGAACTGGTCGATTCGGTTCTGGCGTTGCGCTCGGCCTCGGATTTCGAAGCTCAACGTGCGACGGCCGAACACTTGGTATCGACGCTGAAGAGTGATTACTCGGATAGCGGTTATGCGGCCTTGGGTTCGCTGTTGATGGCGAAGGTTTTCGTGGATGCCGGAGATGTCGATAAGGCGCTGGCCGAGCTCGCCTGGACGCAGCAGCATGCCGAGGTTGACGAGCTCAAGCAACTGGCGCGGCTGCGTACTGCCCGCATCAGGCTTGCTCAGGGGGATGCCGAGGCTGCACAGGATCTGCTGAAGAGTGAAGGTCCTGCCTATTTCACGGCGGCATATGAAGAGCTGCTCGGGGATACGCTGGTCGCGCTGGGAGAGAAAGCCGAGGCGCGCAAGGCCTATGACAGGGCGCTGGCTGCAGCGGCTCCACAGGCGAAGGCTGTGCTGCAGATGAAGAGGGATGATCTCGCACAGGGAGACGAGTCATGAGATCCTGGTTTGCGATCCCGGTGCTGGCGGTGACTGCGCTGCTCGGCGGATGCGGCTTTTGGGGCGGTGAAACCGAAGTGGAGCCCTCCGAGTTGGTCGATTTCGATGCGGAAAAACAGGTGGAAGTGCTCTGGAGTACCCAGGTGGGTGAGGGGCCGGGCAGGATGTACCACCAGTTCGTACCGGCTGTCGGTGACACGAACCTGTTTGCCGCCGACCGTGAAGGCGAGGTGGTGGCGCTGTCGCGGGACAGTGGGCGGAAGGTCTGGGATGTCGAGCTGGATATGACCCTGTCGGGTGGTATCGGCGCCGGTTTTGGAGTGGTTGTCGTCGCGTCGGAGGATGGCGAGGTCGTCGTGCTCGATTCCGCTACCGGCGAAGAGCTCTGGCGTGCCAGGGCCTCGTCGGAGGTGATTGCGCAGCCGCAGGTGAATGCCGAGCTGGTTGTGGTGCAGGTGATCAACGGCCAGGTTTCCGCCTTTGATCGCGTGACCGGAGAGCATCGCTGGACTTTCGACAGTCAGATCCCGCAGCTAAGCCTGCGTGGCACCAGTGCTCCGCTGGTGACGGCGGATGCGACGCTGACGGGGTTCGCCAACGGTAAGCTGGTTGCAATCGATAACGCCGGCGGCAATGCGGTCTGGGAACAGCGCATTGCTCTGGCCGAGGGGCGCTCCGAACTGGAGCGGATCGTTGATATAGACGGTCGACCCTTGATCTTCGAGGGTCTGATCTATGTCAGCAGTTATCAGGGGCGGCTGGTGGCGTTGAATCCTCGAGGGGCTCAGATGGTGTGGGCTCAGGAGTTTTCCAGTTATCGAGGTTTGGCCGCGGGTTTTGGTAATATTTACGCGGTATCGGCAGATGACGGCATCGGTGCGCTGGATGCGGGCAGCAGTGCCAGTGTCTGGCATCAGGACGCATTGCGCTATCGTAGGCTGACCTCGCCGGCAACCTTGGGTGACGCAGTCGTGGTCGGCGATGCCGAGGGGTATCTGCACTTTGTCTCCCAGGTCGATGGCCGCTTTGTTGCGCGCTACAACTTCGACTCGTCCGGCATCTACAGCGATCCGGTCTCGGTCGACGATACTCTTTACGTGTTCAGTAACGACGGGAAACTGGCCGCTCTTAAGCTGAACTGATCTTATTTGATATTGCATTGGCGGCGGCGCTCTGCGTGAAGTGGAACGCCGCCGTGCTGCATCTGGGTGAAACATATGCTTCCGGTGATAGCGCTGGTCGGCCGACCGAACGTCGGGAAATCTACACTGTTTAACCGCCTGACCCGTTCGCGTGACGCTCTGGTGGCAGATCTGCCGGGCCTGACTCGTGACCGAAAGTATGGTGAGGGCAAGGTGGGTGATCGTGCCTACCTTGTGATCGATACCGGTGGTATCTCGGGTGCTGAGGCCGGGATCGACAAGGCGATGGCCGAACAGTCGTTGCTGGCGATCGACGAAGCCGATGTGGTGCTGTTTCTGGTCGATGCCCGTGCGGGTATCAATCCTGCCGATGAAATGATCGCCGATCACCTGCGACGGCAGCAGAAAGTCTGCCATCTGGTTGTGAACAAGGTGGATGGTCTGGATCCCGATGTCGCGCGCTCCGATTTCTTCGCACTAGGAATGGGTGAGCCGCTTACCATTGCGGCGTCGCATGGCCGAGGCGTGACCGCGCTGATCGATCATACCCTGGATGAGCTGGGTATCGAAGTTCCCGATGAGGACGCGGTGCGGGAGCGGGAGTTCGATCCCAGCACTCGAATCGCGATCGTCGGGCGCCCGAATGTCGGCAAGTCGACACTGGTAAACCGAATGCTCGGTGAAGAGCGGGTCGTGGTCTATGATCAGGCCGGTACCACTCGCGACAGTATCTACATACCCTATGAGCGTGATGGGCAGCCCTATACGCTTATCGACACGGCAGGTGTGCGCAGGCGCAAGCATATCCGTGAGGCGGTGGAAAAGTTTTCCATAGTGAAAACACTCCAGGCGATCGAGGATGCCAATGTTGTCGTTGCGGTGATCGATGCGCGTGAAGGCGTGACCGAGCAGGATCTGCACATGCTCGGGTTTGTTATCGACTCGGGGCGTGCGCTGGTCGTCGCGTTGAACAAATGGGATGGTATGACGCAGGAGCAGAAAGAGAGCGTCAAGGCTCAGGTCGAGCGGCGTCTCGCCTTTGCGGCTTTTGCACGCTTTCATTTTATCTCGGCTCTGCATGGTTCGGGCGTCGGCGATCTGTATCGTTCGATCGATGAAGCCTATCGCTGCGCGATGGCAAAGTGGTCCACCAATCAATTGACCCGGTTGCTGGAGGACGTGGTTGCCGATCATCAGCCGCCCACCGTAAACAATCGGCGCATAAAGTTACGCTATGCCCACCAAGGGGGCTCCAATCCTCCAATTATCGTGGTGCATGGCAATCAGACCGATGCCCTTCCCGGTGCCTACAAACGTTATCTGGAGAACCGTTTCACCAAGTTGTTGAAGGTGAAGGGAACGCCAATACGATTTGAGTTCCGTACGGGTGATAACCCGTTTGCAGGCAAGCGTAATACTCTGACGTCTCGTCAGTTGGCCAAGAAAGAACGGCAGCGCCAGCATGTCAAGGAGCTCAAACAGCGCCAGAAAAAACGCGCGAAGAAGAGCTAAACTTTTAGTAGAGGAAAACCTTGAAGAGAGGCGTTGACAGTCGGGAGATTGTCGGTAGAATACGCCTCCACTTCAGCGCCAACGGGCTGTCCGGTTTGCGATCTAAATCGCCGAAACGGAAGAAAAAAAGTCGTTGACACCGAAGTCTGAGGCGGTAAGATATGCGCCTCGCTCGAG
>Ga0214472_10000138_pt1 | contig 100207 bp, 139 predicted proteins | sample RVTome_6_FD_207662 | JGI IMG/M metagenome (GOLD analysis project Ga0214472, IMG submission 207662) | Soil microbial communities from uranium-contaminated site in the Upper Colorado River Basin, Wyoming, United States - RVT140D175 | ecosystem: Environmental > Terrestrial > Soil > Contaminated... | reverse complement strand
GGGGGAGGTGCGGGCTGGGCGGGAGGCTATTGAAGCAATCGCGAAGTTCAAGAAAGAGAGCGGATTGGATATCTGCCGATGGACGAGCGGCGATATTGGCAAGGCGGTCCGGGCCGTTCAGGAGATCCAGCGGCGATGCAGCGCCGACGACATGAAACGGCTTGCGGCCGCTGCGTGTACGCTAGCCGGAGAGTTGCAAAAGATGGGCAGCGAGGAACGGGGGTAGTCGGTACAATTTGTGGCATGCCTGGGCGCCGGGCTGTCTGTCACGGGAAAGGCTCCGTGGTCTATCTTGGCCACGTCGGCTTGAGGCCCGTCGATCGAAAAGCATGGACTGGTAATCCGGCAGGCGCGTTTTCTTCTCAGACCGCGACACATTAGTTGTCCATTCTGGTCTTGATTGGTATGGAAGCAAGCAGCCCAATCGCCCGTGTTGAACAGGCACCGAAATGAAAATATGGCGCAACGATAAGTCACCGCTGACAAGGTTCTTTGATAAGGTTCGTAAAGATCCCGAGGCGGGGTGCTGGATTTGGACGGCACAGGTGAACGCGGATGGCTACGGGCAGTTTTGGTCTGGGAGACGCAATTGGCCTGCCCACCGCTGGGCCTACATGACGTTCGTTGGCGACCCAACCGGGCTGTTGGTCTGTCACACCTGTGACGTGCCCGGCTGCGTGAACCCGCAACATCTTTTCTTGGGTACGAATGCTGACAACAGCCAGGATTCCGTTGCTAAAGGAAGGATGGCGAGTGGCGAGCGTCATGGATCGCGCACCATGCCGGAGCGGGTGCCGCGTGGCGATCGGCACGGTTCGCGACTGCATCCTGAGCGGCGACCGCGTGGTGATGCCCATTACTCAAGGACGCACCCGGAGCGACTGCCGCGCGGCGATCGGCATTACTCGCGCACGCAGCCAGAGCGTTTATCTAGGGGGGAGAATCACTGCTTTGCCAAACTCTCGTGGGAAGTCGTGCGGCAAATTCGCGCACGCTATGCCGCTGGTGGTGTGACGTTCACGCAGATGGCAGTTGAGTATGGAGTCGTCAGAGACTCAATCAGTAGAGTTGTAACTGGTAGAACCTGGAGGGAGTCCATTTGTGGTGAATAGAAGTCCTGCAGTCGAACGGATTAATCGCCTGCGAAGAATGATTTCCGTCGCCATGCGATCGAGTGACGAACTAGCGTTGAAGTTTGTCTACTGTGATAAGAAAGGTCGCAGGACGCGACGCGTGGTTAGTCCGATCCGGTTTTTAGGGACCGGACAGGATCAGTTTTCCGCTCTGTGTTTATGCAGGGAGGAAGTCCGGCAGTTTTCGCTGGAGCGGGTAAGCGACGTATTTCTGGTGCATGCAAGTGAGGTACTTATGCCAGTCCCGATCGAAGTGGTCGAAGCAACTCAGGGGGAAGACGATGAGTCAGAGTCAGAGTCAAGCGGTTCAGGCGGAGAACAGGATATCGGTCGAGTGGCTATCGAGTCACTTCGCGGTGGACTGGCAGATGGTGGGCGGCCGGCGGGAGGAGATGGGCTGGAAGGTCGCGCGGAAGAGTGAGGTGGGCATTGCCACGCGAATGCGTGTGTTGGAGGTCGGCGTCGAATCGTTCGTAATCGAGATCGGCCAGGGTGAAGAGTCCGATGAGACGCGGTACTCCACGGGAGTCGGTATTCACGCGGAGTCGATTGAGCATTTAGATCAGTTGGTTGCGGCGTTTCGGCTGGAATATTACTGAGGGGGGGCGACACGTCGGTCGGGTAAATCGGTCTAGTGATTGGAAAACAAATCAGAGTCAAGACGGGAGGGGATGATGAAGAGTCAAGCATCGCCGAAGAGCATTGCGTTTGTCCTGTGTACCAAGGTGCACGCGGCAATGATCGATTTGCGGCAGTTGAAAAAGCGACATCCGGATTTGCGTGTCCATGTGAATGAACTGAGCGTGGGCTCCATCCTGAACGGATACCGCGAGGGGGACATTAGTTTCGATGAAGCGAGCGGTATGCTCTCGCCTAGCGTGGTGTCGCCGCGTGGTGAATCGCCGAGGCGAACCAAGATCGTCAGTTCCGGATCGGGAAAGATTCAGTCTTCCAAGGACAGTTGCGAGAGCGCGCCGGCACCGGTGGGTTTCATGCCGACATGGCACTTTCAGCCGGAGAAGTGGACCGTTCCCAAGGACGCGATCTACAGCGCAATCCAGGCGATTGAATCGGCTATCGGGTATATGGGTGAAGTGAAGACCGACGTGCCGAACTGGGCGCGGCAGGTGGAGATCGACAAGCGGCAAATGGAGAACGCACTTGGCGCGCTTCGCAAGTTGCCGGTCGAAGATCATGGAAGCAAAGGGTGAATTGATGGCAGATACAAAGAGCGACAAGATGAGTAGTTGTTCTATTGAGTTGAGTCGAGCGAAGCACGTTTTCGACGAAAGGATGCGTGCGATGCGCGGGGCCGTTAACGAACTGCTGTTGCTAGTCGACGACGCGGATCATGTCGAGTCGTACTTCGCGGCGGTTCGCGATCAAATGGAAGCAGCGCAGGCGAAGTTGGAAGAGGCGATCGTCAATGGCGAGCCGAGGAGCGTCATCTTGAAGCTCGAGGAAGCCTTCGATGCGTCATGCAGCATGGGGAGTGACGATGTACATTCCTGACCCAGTTGAACGGATGGAAGCCACATGTGCCGACTGCGGTTGCCGAATCGGTGAGGACCGTGGACCGCCCGATGGTTGGCAGTTGGAGGACGGCAGGACGGTATGTCAAGCCTGTTGCGTCAAGGATACTAAACGGATCGTTGACGCTGTGAATAATCCCAGAGGGTGGGAGCGTATCGCTTCAAGCATTGGTTCCCCTAAATATAGCAAGTCATCTAACGCAAACAAAGGTGCAGTATGAAACTATGACTGAAAACCAAGAAGGGAAAGCTAAATGACTCCGAAACGTGAAGGTTGGTATTGGTTTCTGCCAGACGAAAACTGCGTTACGCCTACGGGTTTGCTGAGGCTCGATAAGCCGGTAGTCGTGCTCGTCGGAAGCGATTGACATACTCTCGATGGGCATCCGGAATTGGTTGTGCGGTTCTCTCGGCACTACACGATGCTGGTGCGGGTGATGTCCGGCGACTGGGAGCCGATCGAGGAACCCAGTGCGATGCAAAAAACCGCGATGAAGCGAATCAAGGCCAAGCGAGAACAGTTCAGGCAGCGAGAGGCGTAAGGAGCAGTTCCGATGGAAAACTTATACGACGTGCTCGGCGTAAAGCGCGGAGCCACCGACGGCGAGATCAAGCGAGCGTATCGCAAGCGGGCTCGCAAGGCGCACCCCGATGCCGGTGGCAATACCGACGAGTTCAAGCTAGTCGGCTTCGCGGGCATGATCCTCTGCGATCCGGCCAAGCGGGAGCACTACGACCGGACCGGCCAAGAGCGAGCGCCGACGAATGTAGTCGAGCAGCGAATTGCGTCCCTGCTCGGCCAGGCATTCGAGCAGGACGGCAGAGATCCGATCCGGGCCATGTGCGACTATATCGACCAGAAGCGGTCGGCGCATAAGCAGCATGTTGCCAAGGCCGAGAGTAAGGGAAAGCGGCTGGCAATCAAGCTCAAGAAGTTCCTGGGGGCCAATAGCCGAACGAAGAACGCGGCGGCGCGGGACTTCATCGCGAGCAACCTGGAGAAGCATATCGAGGATTGCCGGATGGAAGCTGGAGCGGCGGCTAATGAGGCGGAGATATGTACGGCCATGCTGGCGTACCTGAACGATCTGCAGTGCCCAGCGGAACCGGGTAGCCACGGGTTCACGAGGCGATCGTCCACCGTTACGTTCGGTGGGTCTACGTTCGGGTTTGGGACCGGGGCGACAACATGAGTCACGGTAGACGCCGGAATGTAACGCGGTCCAAGTGCCAGACCGGCAAGTGGCGCTATCGGTCTCAGGATGAGGCTGTGGATCACTTACATCAGATGCGGGAGAAGCCGGGAGGTCATTTACCGATCCGCGCGTACTGGTGCCAGAGGTGCTCGGGCTGGCATGTGACCAGTCAGCCGATCGAGGGTACGGCGGTTGACAGCGAGGGCGGTGAGTAGATGTTGTATCGCGGTCCCCTGACGATTCGGCGAAATGGAGTATAGAGCCAATCGCCAAAGTCACCGTCGATTTATCTCCGCACGTCTATAGAAAACTCTTGCAGCTCGCAGTCGCCGGCCGCTCAGCCATCGGCGAGCAGGTAGCCGTCATTCTTGCTCCGGCCGTTGAAGCTCAGTGGCAGGCCGTCCGACAAGCCGCCAAGGAATCTCGGAAATCTAAGCGCCGGCGTGTCTGCGAGCGACACAAGTAGCCGGAAAATCGGTCGTTAAGGTGGACAGAAAAATACATTCCACCAACAAAGCGAGGTTCCGATGGCGTCCGTTAAAATCAAAAACGTGATGGCAGTCCGATACATACAGTTCGAGATGCCGGAAAACGAAGGGGGCGTAAGACTGTTCACCGGAGAAAACGGCGCCGGCAAGAGCACAGCATTGGCTTGCTTGAACGCGCTGCTGGGCCAGAAGGTTAATCTGTCCCCCAGCGATGACGCACCCAAAGGCGAGATCGAGGGACTCGGAGCCCACAAGACGATCGGCAAGACGGTCCGTAGCCAAGGCGATCCGGACGTGCCTAACCTTGAAGGGCGATTTAGTTTCAGTGACCTTGTCGATCCAAGCGTGAAAGACCCAGCAGCACGAAACAAGAGCCGCATTCGAGCCCTCGTGGGACTGACCGCCAAGGGTTGTTCCGAGGCGGACTTCCATGAGTTGTTCGGCGGAGAGGAGGAGTTCAATCAGATCGTCGTGGATGAGGATGGCGAGCTGTTTGACGTGACCGACGTGCTGGAAATGGCGGACAAGATCAAGCGAATCGTACAGGGTCGCGCAAGACTGGAGGAGTCCCGGCAAGAAGCCGCCGAAATCCATTGGCAGAACGCGGTCGAGATGAGTAAAGGTCATAGACCCGATGCGCCGCCGGAGTCGGTAGCGGATTTGGCTAGTAAGTATTCCGCCGCCAAGAACGCGATGGAAGCGGCAAGAGCGGTTCATCGGCAGAGTGAAACCGCGACCGAGAGGAATGGTCGGGTCGAGCAGCTCGTTGCAAAGCACTCCGAGAGAAAACCGGCCAGGGAGCCGGCCGCGATCGGCAAGCAATTGTCCAGTTGCAAGTCGACCGTGGCGGAATTAGAGAAGCGGCTTGAGGTAGCTCGGGCGGCGGTCGCCAAGCTTCAGTTGGATTTTGACGCGGCGATTCGCTGGGAAGAACAGCTCATTGAAATCGAGTCGACCCGCATGGATGTACCGGATGAACTGCCGGAGCTTGAGCCGCTTGAGGCAGCCGAGAAGTCGGCGCTTGCCGCGCTGGAAACCGCCGAAGAGGTGAAGCAAAGGTGGGAGGCGGCGGTCAATGCGAAGAAGTTCGCCGACGAGATCAAGCAGCGGCGGACTGAAGCGGAGCGGCTCCGGGTGATTGCCGGAAAGACCAATGAGGTCGTGACGAAGTTGCTGCCCAAGGGACCGCTGGAAGTACGTGACGGCATGCTGTGCGCATTCCATGAGGGGCGCGGGAAGCTCGTCGATTACGACAGCCTTTCGACCGGCGAACGCTGGGAAGCGGCACTTGACGTGGCTATTGCCGTGGTAGGTGAAGGCGGCGTCATCCCTGTTTCGCAGGAAGGCTGGCAGGGGCTCGACGAAGAATCCCGGAAGCATGTCGCCAAGCGATGCAAGGCCGCAAAGGTATGGCTGGTGAGTGCGGAGGTTGCCGACGGTCCTTTGGCTGTCACTGAGTACACCGCTGGATAAACGACGGTGGTCGTGAACGATGTGGCGACGAACATTAACTAAGGAATAAGCCGATGTATAAAGCGTTGATTATCGATTGCGAGACAACCGGGAATGATCCTCTAGAAGTCATTGAGTTGGCGGCGGTGGCCCGTGATGGAATACGTGACCCATGGACCGTTGCTGTGAACGAGAGGTTTAAGCCCGAGCATCCAATTACCTTCGGGGCGATGGTTGTGCATAACATCGTGCCAGAAGACCTGACTGAGTGCAGGCCGTCCAGCGAAGCCAAGCTTCCGGAATGCAAATACATCATCGGTCACAATGTCGATTACGACTGGCAGGCCGTTGGGTCGCCGGCCGTAAAACGCATTTGCACGCTCGCTCTTTCACGCCACCTATGGCCTGCGAGCGACTGCCACAAGTTGGCTGCCGTGGCCTACATGCTGTGGGGTCGCGATGTGCAAGACTTAGTGTCTCGATGCCACTCCGCTTTCGATGATGTGCGACTCACGATTCGCGTCCTCGACGAAATACTTACCGTTACGCAGTGTGAGTCATGGGAATGCCTGTGGATCATTAGCGAGACGGCGCGAGTGCCAAAGATCATGCCATTCGGAAAGCACAAGGGCACGCCTATAGAGGACGTGCCGCGCGATTACAAAGCATGGCTAATGCAGCAGTCGGACGTTGACCCTTATTTAATGCAAGCCCTTCGGGGTAATTGAGCCTGAATAACTGCAAGAGTTCACAAACTAACCCGAAAGGATCATTCAGTTGAAGATCGAAGTAAAACGAGACTCGCTAGCCAAGTCGTTCAATTTGGCCGCAAGTGTGTCGCCGACGCATTCGGCTAAAGGAGTGCTGAACAATGTGAAATTCTCGGCGACTGACGGCGGGTTATCGCTGGTCGCAACGGACCTTGAGTCCGGGCTGTGCATACCGGTCGAGGATGCTGAAATATCGGCTGCCGGCGACGAGCTACTGCCGACAACGCGGATGGGCCTGATCCTCCGCGAATGGTCCGACGAGACGGTGAAGATCGAAACGCTTCCGGACAAGGGAGGCATTCGGGTCTGCGGGCGGTCGAGCGACTACAAGTTGCCAAGCGAGAATCCGGAAGAGTTCCCGACGATGCGGCGCGATGAGCCTAAGAGTCATACCGTCATGCAGGCTCGGGCGCTTTCGGAGGCATTGCGGCGAACCACGTTTTGCTGCGATCCGGCAAGCAGTCGGTTCGCGCTCGGAGGCGTGCTGTTCGTACTGGCTGGACCGGAAAGTATGCTCGTGGCTACTGACGGGAGGCGGCTGGCGACAACGACAATAGCTGGCGTCGATAGCGGTAAGGTGGCCGACACGGGACCGATCTTGCCGCAGCGGGCGGCGGTGTTCCTGCAGCGCATGCTTGCCGAAGCGACCGAGGCGAAGATATGGTTCGAGGACGGTAAGTGCTGGGCGGAGACTGACTGCGGGTCGTTCTGGAGCTTGCTTGTCGAAGGGCGGTTTCCGAACTGGAGGCAGGTGATACCGGCTATTGACGCTTGGGCGGTGGATTGTCAGATGCCGGTCGGACCGTTAGCGTCGATGATCCGCCAGGCGGCGATCGTGGCGGACGCTGAATCTCGGGGAGTGGATTTCACGTTTACTGAAGGGTCCTTGCGGGCCGGCGCGCATGCTGCTGAGTTAGGTCAATCCCAGGTGGACATGCCGATTGGATATGGCGGGAAGAAGATCGTGATCAAACTGGACCACCGATTCTTGGGCGAGTTCCTCAAGTCGCTGGATCCCGGTTCGATGTTCCGGCTGAGAGTCGACAATGCGAAGAGTCCGGCATTGCTTGAGACCAGTGATGCGTACACCTACATTATCATGCCGATGGCGCTCGATGATTAAAGGGAGTGATATGAGCGAACCAAACGAGCCGGATACCGAGGATACAGCCGAGAGCTTCAAGACGCGCAGCGCCACCGAGTACGAGCTAGTCCAGTCGGACCGCATGAAGTTGATAGCGAGCGCAAACGTGCTGGTCGAGAACACGATCTTTCGGCAAATCGGTCCTATTGTTAACGGCAGTTACACCGAAGGCGAACTGAGCGATATCGAGACTAAGACCTATGATGCCGCTCTGGAGTTCTTGAGGCGGCAGTTCGAGGCCGGATTTATAGTCACCGAATCGTATGTGAAAAAGGTTGAGACGGAAAACACAATAGAGAGGTGAGTCGAATGGCAACTGTTTTACGGGCACTTGGTGTAATAGCGCTATCGTTCTTGGTATGGTCCGCGATGACGATCGGCGTCTTCTTTTTCTTCCAAAAGCTTCCCAGCATGGAGCCGCAGTGGCTGGCGGACGCGATAAAGTTTATCTCCATTGTGACTTATGCGCTCACCTCGTGCGGCCAGTTCATCGGAACGCTCTGGAAATGCAGTGCGATCATGGACCAGGGAAGGACGGATCCGGGAATCACTTGTTCCGGCAACGTCATCCGGGACTGCGATACCGAAGGTGAGGGTTCAGCCGACGAACCGCCTCATGGAGAACTTCCGGTCGATTTCGCCGATGCCTTTGAGTCGCTGAAACTGGCAATAGTCCGGCAGAGAGCAGTGGACTGGAGCGAAGTGGACCGGGAAGATGTGCGGGCTACTCTGGTGGCAATACTGGACCATTGGCTAGAACGAAAGGACAAGCCATGACCAATGACGATCAAACCAGATCGCCGGTGCTGACTGGCCGATGGCGGGTTGCGGATGAGGGGATATTCTGCGGAACACTACGGATAGCACGATGGGACTTCGATACTGATCCATCGCCGGAATTCCGCAAGCAGTTGTCCGAGCAGATGTGCGAAGCGCTGAATCGCAAAGCGGCGATCGATGATGACGCATCGACTGACTGCCCGCACGCCGCGCCGCATCGCTACTGCAATGGATGCAAGGTAACGCCATGCCCGATAGGTTTAGACTAGCCAGAGGTGACATTGGTCACAAGAAAGCGCCATCCAGTCCGTACTTGGAGTCGGACGAACCGTCCACATGATCGAAGTCCGGGAGCCTAAGACATGAGCGATATCGAAACCTACAGCCGGATCATGGGAAGCATCGCGGTCCAGGATCATGAAGGGGTCGGGGAGGTACGAGGACAAATACAGTGGAAGGGGACTGACGTGTGCATCGACTTGCACTGCGAGTGCGGTCATCACGGTCACTTTGACGGCGAATTCTTCTACTACTTTGAGTGCCCTGCCTGCAAAGCGAAGTATGCGGTTGGGTGCTGCGTCAAACTGATACCGCTTAACGATGAGCAGATTGCATACGTCGAGAAAGAGTCGCGGTTCAATACCTGCGAGTTGGAGGACCGGCTGTGACTCGGGAGCCCAAGACATGACCACCAATGGCGCGCCGCCGCCAAAGCGAGCGAGACCGGTAGCGACATCGCCGCCGCCACCGAGACGCAGAGAAACGCGGGAAACGTGGGAAATCAAACCATTGGAAAAGAAAGACGACGTTACCGGTGAGGTGCTGACAGGCTGGCTGATCGTACTGAAAGTATTCGGGCTGTAAGGGAGGAAAGACCATGTTTGATCTATTTGGCGGCGCCAGTGCCACGGAAGTCAACGAGGCGAACCAAGCCCATACGGCCCACAACCTGATGCTGGTATTTGTGCTGCTGGAAAAGGGCATCGTGACCGAAGAGGAACTGGAGTCTGCTAGGGTTCGCGCCGTGCAATTCGTAGAGCAAGAGTGGGCGCGGAAGCGCGAGGAATCGCTTAAGGAGTTCGACGAGAAGCATCCAGGCGTGCGGAAGATGTTCGGCGCACTCATGGGGACCGATCCGACTGAGTAAGCGCGAAGCCTTGAGATTGGAAGGCGTCCGTCTATCTTTCTTGCATGGAAGTACAAGACCGATCTGAAATCGAGCTAGAGCTAGCCGCCGCAATCCTCCTGCTCTGGATCCTCTTCGACGGCTCCCGGTCCCGATCGAGTATGTCGGATGCTTACCGGACTTTCACCGGCGGCTTTGACCGGCTCATTCGACCGTTGATAACGCAAATCTATGGCCGCGCTCGAACCGCCGTCGCCGACCAATTCGGCCATAAGTACCCCGTCAAGCCGGCCACCGAAGGCGCTCCGACCGTCCTCATACCGGGACTGAACCGCCGAGTCGAACAGTACCGCGAAGATCTCTACCGCCGATTCGAAGGCCGTTGGTCATCGGACTACCAGAAGAAAGAAGCCGGCGAGGAACCAAAGGAGTTCGGGGAAAGCGACGCGGAACGAGACGCGGTCACGTCGACAACTGAGATCCATAGCGTCGGCGAGATGGATGGCGGCAAGGATGTTGAGTCCAGGACGGGGAAACGCTTGATAGCGGTATGGCGAGTATATCCAGGGGCCTGTCCAATTTGTGCTCCCCTTGATGGAACGACACGCGAGTGGCGAACAGTGTTCCCGGGTGGCCCTCCCGGGCATCCAAATTGCCGCTGTGCGCTTGAATGGCGTGAGTTTCTTGGCTAATCCGTCGCCGCGAGACGTTGAGTATGCACCCCCGCAAGTCTAGCGTGTCCACTTCGGGCCGCTCAAGACGGCCAATGCGGCCACCGTTGGAGTACCGTCTTGGGCGAGCCCTTGATACCCGTCTATTTCCCGCCAATTGAACGGTTTTCCCCCGAAAGTCATTTGAAGTTGTTCGAACCGGCACGGATCCTCATTCAACAAGTTCACTTTCTTTGGTGGTGATTGGGGGGGACAGCATGGCGCCAAGAACAGGCCGAAAGACCGTAGCATCCGAGGAAACTCGGCGTCGGGCGATCGCCATCAAGAAGTCCAATCCGGGTATGAGCCACTCCCAGATCGCCAATCGACTGACCGGCGTTACGGCGCGGCAAGTCCAGTATTGGCTCAAACTCCAGAAGGAAGACAAGTCCGGAGACAGCCAGTGCTAGTCACGACGGACGACCTTGACGCGGTGAGTATCTCGGGCATTAGCGCGCTGTCCTACGGCGTGCTGCCGGAGATCGACCAGCCATCGATGAGCGCCCGATTCCGGATCTGTACCGCTCGAATGGACCACGAAGGGGACATCATCGAACCCAGCGGAGTCGACTGGGAAGATTACCGATTCAATCCGGTGGTGAAGTACGAGCACGGAATAACCGGCATACCGTTTCCGGTCGCCCGGTCGGCGGACGACAACGGCGTACTGCATGAGGACTGGGATCCGGATGAAGACGCAATCTACTCCCGCGCGTTTTTCTCGGACAAGTACGAATTGAGCGAGCAGTGCTTTGGCCTGATCGTCGACGGATTCATGCGAGCCGCGTCCATTCATGTCATGCCGGCCGACGGCAAATGGAAGGTACTCGGCGGTGGCGGGCACCATGTTTTCGGCAGTAATCAGATGGAATGGTCGGTTGCGGCGGTCGGCATCAACCCGGACGCATACGTGAAAAGTTTATCCGCCGACAGCAAATTATCTGAATTCTTGGCGTTGCAGTTGGAGAGCGCGGAGCGAATTTTGAAAAGCGGCAAGGTTGGAGGCAGGGCAATTCGTCCGGAATTGATCAAGTGTCTGACCGCAGTACGACCTCCCAGGCAACCGCTCGTGCGAGGCAATTCCACCAAAGAAGAGGGTGATATGGCAAAGACAAGCATGACCGCCGAAGAGGTTGCAACGCTCAGCGTAGTGGGACTCGCCAAGGCACTTGGTTCGGCCGGCTCCTACGATGCGCCAACACTCAAACTGCTGACATCCAAGGCCAAGAGCCTAGATCTCACCAAGGCCGACGGCGACTACAAGGACGACGATGACGATGGGTCGCTTGCCAAAGCGGACACCGACGAAGAGTTGGACGAGAACGGCAATCCCAAGCGCAAGGCCGATGAGCCGGGCGAAATTACCGGCGACGTGGTTGATCCGGTTGTCGAGGAGCCAGCACCGTCGAGCATGTCGCCGGGAGCCGATTTTCTTTCGGCGCTGCATCTGTCCGTTGGCGACCTGTGCGCCAAGCTCGACTCGGTCGACCAGTACACCGAAAAGCCAGAGGTGCAGGAGATCGCCGCGAAGATCTGCGAAGACCTCCGAGCCGAACTAGCCACGCTCGAGGGCGCGTTCTCGACCATCTATCCCGAGCAAGAGCCGCTAGTGGCTGCCGAGGAGCCGGCCGAGACCGAGATGGTCAAGGCGTGGGTCGCGTCCAACTCCCGAGCCGGTTTTCAGCTCAGGGGTTTGGCGGTCAGGGCTGATCGCGCGGCCGCGAATCCCAAGTTGTCGAAAAGCTTGCTGAAGTCCATCAGTCGTGACTTGCGATTGTTGGAGAGCCAAGCCAAAAGTTGGAAACCGTCCGCTGGCAAGCAGCCGGCCAGCCAAGAAGACTTTGACAAATTGGTGGAGTCGGTGAGCAAGTTCATGGATGCCTGGTCGAGTCAACCCGCTCCCATCGGGCGGTAAGAAGCCGCCGCGTAAAAGATCGCTTTGAAACTTGAAGGTCCCTTGTACAGGAAAGTCAGAAAATGAACGCAGTAGCACTAGACGACGTCAAGGGTCTTCACAAGAAGATCGACCAGATGACCAATCAGATCATCGACCAGGGGAAGACGATCGAGGGCATCCACGGCCGGCAGAACGCGATCTCGTTCTTCGAGCAGGAGGACTACGACCACCCGCGCTACGCCAAAAGCTACGCGCCGCGTCCGATGTATCGCAACGCGCGGGTGTCGCTACCAAAGAGCTATGTCCCGGCGACGTTCAATAGCTTCGGCGAATTCCTTCGAATGGGCATGAGGAACGACGAAGGTAAGTCGTTCGCCAAAGCCTACCAGCCGGCGCTGGAGTCGCTGGCCAAGGCACTGAGCATCAACACGTCCGAGTTCGAGGAAGGCGGTGCCTTGGTACTGCCCGAGTTCGCGCCGGAAATCATGCGCATGCTCTACGAGAGCGAAAGCCTCTGGGCCCGCAGTCGGCAGCATACCGTCTCGGGCAACTCGATGACGTTCCCGCAGTTGCGCGAAACCGACCGCGCCGACGGACAGCGTCATGGTGGCGCTCTGGGATACTGGCTGGGCGAAGGGGACTTGATCCGCTCCAGTCAACTGAAATTTGATACGCTCGATTTGAAGCTCGACAAGTTGGCCGTCGCGGTCTTTCTGACTGAGGAAATGATCAGCGATACCGGCTATGCGATCGAGCAGTTCACCGGCGAAGTCGTACAGGCCGAAATTGACTACTTGCTTGACCGCGCCTTGATTCGCGGTAACGGAGTCAAAAAGCCGCTGGGAATCATCAACAGCGCCGGAACCGTGACTCAGCTCGAGGAAGGCTCCCAGGCGGCGGATACGATTCTTGCCGAGAACATCGACAATATGTGGTCGCGTCGACTTGGATCGGGTGCCGGTGATGACCTGATCTGGCTTTACAACCAGGACTGCGAGCCGCAGCTCGGCAAGTTGTTCTATGCGACCGGTACCAATAGCGGACAGTTGGTCTTCATGCCTCCGGGCGGACTGAGCGAGAAAGGCTATGCGACGATCAAGGGCCGGCCGGCAATTCCTTCGGAGCATTGCTCGACGGTAGGAACCATTGGCGACATCATCCTTGCGAACATGAAGTATTACTTCAGTATCAACAAGGGTCAGGTCAATCAGTTGTCCAGTCCACACGTTGAATTCCTTCGGGATTTGATGTGCCTCAAATTCACTTTCAGGGTGAACGGGCGACCAGCGTACGACTCGCCGATCACCACCGAGCAGTCGGCGCTGACCCGTAGCCCGTTCGTGGTTTTGGAAACCAGGTAGTAGTCATCCGACTAACGGTAGTCCGATTCGATAGGGTCGCGCGGCGGCCCGGTACACAGAGTAAAAATTAGTTTGGGAGAAATGAAATGGATCGAATTGGAGCCTTGTCGGAGGTATCGGACCTGGTCATTGGCGCTGGTCCGGTCGACTTGACCACGGCGGCAATTGAGGCACGCTGGTTCAACATGCGTGGTTGCGAGGGGGTCAATGCGATCCTGATCGCGGCCATTGGCACCGCCGGAGAAGATCCGATTATCTCCCTGGAGCAGGCGCAGGATGCCAGCGCAACGGGGGTTAAGGCGCTGACGATTCGGCACCTGGACTACAAGATCGGTTCGACGGGAATCGACGCGGCGGACGACTTGTGGCTGCCTGTGACTACGATCGACCGGGACAATCCGGCGGACGATTACGACTCCGATCCGATAGCCGGTGCGGAGAACGTGTTGATCCTGAGCGCGTTCATTTTGCCGCATGACCTGGACGTTGCCGGTAATTTCACGCACATCCGGATGAAGGTGGCGGACACTGGCGCGGCGGCACAGTTGGGCGTTGTGCTTTACATTCCGACTGGTCGGCAGCACAAGGGCGCGCACTTGGCTTCGCACTTGTCGTAGTGCACCACTGATAGACTTCGAAAGGCTCCGTGGTGGAGCCTTTTTTTACATCATTTCGGAAGGCTCTGGTTATGAATTCCATGGAGAAGTCGACAGCGGTGGCGCTCTTGGTTAGCCCAACGGTCCAGTCGCTGATGGACGGCGGGCAGTACAAGCCTTGCGGTCCGGACTCGATTGCATCGCGAGTGGTTCGGGCGGCTCGGGTGATGAACGAGGTATTCGGCGAGCGGAAGCCGAGCAGTTTATCGGGCAAGCTAGCGATGGAGTTCTATGTCACCGGCATTGGTCGCGTGCTGATGCGCGGGTCCGATGTGGATTTCGCGGGTGCGGCCACACGGTCACTTGACCGAGCCGAGGCAGTGGAAAGTCAGTTGTCCGCTCCGGACGTAGAGGAGCCGATCGACGAAGAGTACCGTGAGCCGGAAGCCCCAAGCGAAGACGGCGATCCAGAGGAACCCAAGCCGGACGATGTGCCGGTTGAGAGACTTGCCGAGCATGGCATCCCGGCGCGGGTAATTGAGGTACTCGCAGCCGATGGGCTCACGACGGCTAAAGCGGTTCTTGAGCGTGATGCGCGGCAATCGATTATTGACCTGGAGGACATCGGACCGGCGATCCGCAAGAAGGTACTTGCCGCGATCGAGGACGCGATAGCTTAGCACGGTTTGGACTGAGGAGGTTTACCGGAGAGCGTTATGCCATTTAGTCCAACCCCCGGCATCGATGCGCGGGGCAAGTTCTTTAGCCAGCGCGGCCTGTTCAAGCGCAATGTCTCGGGTGACATAAAGGCAGGTAGCACCAACCCGTGGCACTATCTGGACCTGTCCGCGGCCAATGGCGGTCCGGCACTCACTGAGTCATCCGATATCGCCGCCGGAGCACTGGATTGTTTCGGCGTACTCACGGCTGCCGATGCGGAGGGACCGATTACGTTGACTCCGGGAACCTACCTGCTGAGTCAGTCGTTGTCCCTGGCCAACAAAATACGCTTTCAGCCCGGAGCGATAATCAAACCCGCAGCCTCCATCACGCTCACCCTGAATGCCTCATTTGAAGCACGAGACGATCAACAGATATTCGATACCTCAGCCGCCGCCAGTGCCGTAGTAGTGAACGGAGCCAATCACGTAACCGCCGATCATTTCGGGGCCACCGCCGCGTCCTCGACTAATCTGGTGTACTTCCAACGTGCTCGTGCTTGTGCAACAGCCTCCGGGATTTCAGTGAAAGTGCCGTCCAATGAATACACCATTGAAACCGCATGGAGTGTTACTGCCAATGATGTCGAAATAATAGGAGAAGACGGACGAAAGAGTGTCCTAAAGTTTACCACCGGTTACTTGGGTTTTTCCGCTTGTGCTAGTCCCAGGGTAGACAACTTGACTGTTGAGGGCAGCGACCAAGATTCCAACGGAATCTACCTTCTCAACGGAACCGCAAACGCGACTGTTTCTAACTGTACTGTTCGCGGATTTGATGGCACCAATGGTGCAATCGTTTTCGAAGGAGTCAGTGGTTGTACCTGCGTGGGAAACTCCTTTGAGGACAACAACGGTGGCTCGACTCAAGGCGACATCATCTTTACCACCTGCAAGGACATCATTTGCATCGGTAACCGGTGTGTCTCCGCAAATGGAACTGGGATATCGGTAGATAACAATCCCAATGACTTAGACGTACGATTCGTTGTGAATGACAACATCGTAAAAGGCAAATCAAAGCACGGGGTGGTTCTCGGATACAGTGCAGACATTCTCCGTGGTACGGTCATTGGAAACGTCCTCTACGACTGCGCAGTTACCGGAATGTACGTCCAGGCTGGTGCAAGTGACTCCTCCGGGGCAGTTACTATTACTGGCAACAACATCACATTTTGTGGAGGAAGCGAACCTACCGACGACGCTGGTAATTGTGCGGTGTACCTAAGTGGCAATGGAGGCACATTCACTGGCAATTACATTGGAGACTCGGGATACGATCCAACAGGTACTCCCCGCGGAAGTAGCCTAGGTCGTTCGGTCCTGTTCGGTCACATCAAGAACTGGACAGTAACAGGAAACACTTTCAAAAACAGCGTCAACATCAGTCTGGACTTCCTCTCACAGAACACTGCTAAGAACATTCTTGTAGCAAACAATATTCTCATTGATGGTGGAACGGCATTGATGCAGATAGCCAATTCTGGCACGGGATTCACTAAGAACTTCAATGTTCTCGGAAACACATTCCAGCGTACAAATACTGACGGCGTAGGTTTATCCATCTTTGAGGTCGGTGGACAAGGCACGGACATAACCGTGAGCAACAATGATTTCCGTGGGCGTAGACTTGCTGCCGGCATTGCGGCCATCAATTGGCCACGAGAGAACTACCAACAGACGCTGATCACGGGTAACAGGTTCTACAACTGGGACAAGGGCTTAAGCTCCACATTCAATACAGGAGCTACTGTAGAAGATTGGGCATTCGGAGAGACTGTACATGTCGATAGCAACCTATTCGACAATGTAACCGTACCATTCGATCTTCGAGCTTCAGTATTCAACGCAGTGGGTAGCCGCAATAGATTCGTTAGTTGCGATCCTGGGTTCTCGAATGTTCTCGTTCCAGCCAGCATTTCCAGCGGCATCCTTGAAGGCTACTACGTCTCCTCTCTTCCCACCAGAAGATGCCGGCCCAATGACCGATTGAAGCCACTTTACTCGGGGCTGGGTGACGCTACGGAATGGCTAAACTCGGCCCAACTACCAGCACCAACAGCATTTGTGGTATCCGCCGGTAATGTATTCGATGCTGTAGCTCACGGATTTAGAGTACGAGACAGGATTCGCGCTCAAGCTGGTGGGAGTCTACCTACACCCATTGAAGCCGGAGTGGACTACTACGTTGCCTCTGTACCAACTGCCGACACGTTCACAGTAAGCCGGTATAACTCATGGGACACATTAGACCTAACCGGCACTGGTAGTGGTGACTTCCAGAACATGGGAGTTACTCCTGTATGGGTGCTTGATGAGTTTCCTCTAGCCAGAGCCAACCATACAGGTACCCAAACTGCATCGACGATATCTGACTTCGATTACGCTTCGTTGGCAGCGGTAGGTGAAACCACCTACGATCAACTACTACTAACCGCATCGTCATTGCTAAACGGCGATGCTGACTTAGACGGCGCGGGTGATGCCGACGACGTTATAGGGACATTCAATGGAACGTGGGGCGGTACGCCTGCTTACGGGATTGCTCCCATAGCTACCGGCAAGTCGTTCGTGCTCAATGGCACGACGAATTACATCAGCCAAGTCAGTGATGCGGGAGACTTAACTGACAATTTCACCGTTGCGGCATGGGTAAAAGCAACCGCATTGACCGCCAACATGCGGATAGTATCGAAGCGAGACACACCAACCGCATGGGAGTTATTTCTAAACGCGGATGGGTCAGTGTCGTTGTACACAGGTACCACTTATTCATCCGCCGCCGGAGCCATAACAGTAGATACGTGGCATCACGTAGCTATGGTAATCAACGGTGCATCTAGCCAGATTTACATCGATGGAGTCGCAAGTGGAGCCGCATTTTCTCCAACAATCAGTGCCAATGCAATTGGTTTATATTGGGGTAGCTTCGCTGGAGGTGGTGCTTTTTTCTGGAATGGTGAGCTATTCCAATGCGGCATTGTTAACGCTGTTTTAACCGCAGACGACATAGCGTTACTGCACAATCCAAATTTGGCAACGTCGTTACATACGCACGTAGCATCGGATATCACTGACTTTGACGCGGAGGTATCGAACAACGCGGATGTTACCGCGAATACAGCTAAAGTCACAAACGCGACCCATACCGGACATGTGACAGGGTCCGGAGCGCTCACGATTGCCACTGGCGTGGTGACTAATACTATGCTGGCCGATATGCCAGAGGGCACCGTTAAGGGTCGTATCGATGTTGGTGCGGGTGACCCGGAAGATTTAACTGCCGCACAAGGTCGAGCGTGGCTTAGCGTAGCCGATACGTCAACGACAGCCGCACTAACAGACATCGGTAATGCCATCAATACCACAAATAAGTTTGTCGGAAAAAGGGTATGGAACACAACCGCTACAGCTAAACCGTTTTGGGCTGTTGGTTCAGCCGCAGGCGATGGCTGGGCCGATGCTACCGGGGCGGTAATACATACGCCCGTTTAAGCCCGGCCAGAGCGGTTACGGCGAAAAGCCATTCCAGCAAGTCCAATGGCAACGAGCATCAATCCGCTCGGCTCTGGGACGCTCATGATATTGAACTGCCGGCCGTCAACGGTAACACCCTGAGCGACCGTCTGCAGATCCGTAAAAGCCATACCGGAAACAGTCGGGCGCCAGCCTGTAACCGGTCCGGTTCCGGATGGAGTTCGCTCAATAGAAATCGATCGCGATATAGCAAGAGTATTGAAGTGAGAGCCTGCGGTCACACTGAAGTTGCCGCTAGCGAATTCGGTTGGTCCCGTGATCGACCATGTGCCCGTGACCGGGGAAAACTGAAACCCTTGAGCTAAGTCAGTCATCGCCGTAGAGACGCCGTAGGATGTGACTGGAACAGAGACGGGAGGCAGACTCCATGTTGAGGAATTAAAGGTGGTCATGAATGTGAACGGTTCTTGTATCGTCATCTCGGGCGAGCCTTCAGTGCATCCGTTTGCATCGCATACAGGCGGTTGTGCCGGGATGACCCGAGAATACATCCGGGTTGTCGAGTGCGTTGCCGAGCCGATCGTCAAATTAAAGCCAGAGTAGTTGACCTGATTTGCGGCAGTATCGAGCGTCCCGAATGGAGCGTTTGGAATCGACAGGAGGTCGCTCGTGAACGTCTCCGAGGGCGGGGCCGCCACTACGGGAGTAAAGCGCAGGCCTCTGTAAAAGCCTGAGGAGTTAGCGGGGCTGTCGGAATCAATAATATCCGCCGCCGCTGGCTGAACAGTGAAAGCCGTAATCAACAGAAACAGGGGTGCGAAAGGCAATCTACGCATGGGTCTAAATCCTTAGATCGCGCGTTTATGAACTCGCCAAAAGGGCGGCTTCCAGTCTATTCCTGCCGTGCGCGGATGTCCAGGAATTTGCGCATCGGCTCTCCATAGAGGGGTAATCGAGCGCTGCAATCTGGAAGATGCGAGCCTGCCGGAGTAGCCTGCAACCGCAGTTCAGAAAGCGGGAAAACAGAGCGGAAAATCGCGGGGGCTCTACATGGCATGGTCTGAAAACGTACCGTACGGCGGAGCGAATGCCCTATATGTGAAGCCCGTTACGCCCGGATCGCTGCCCAGTTCAACCCCGAGTTGGGCCACCGATGTCGTCGCCTCAGGAACGCCTGGGTTTGGTTTAGTGCCGTTTGCCGGACTCACCGATAGCCAGGTCTACCAGGTCTACGAGCAGCTCGGCGGGGCTCCTGCCGACACCGACGCGAATCTAGGGGCGCTGACTCAGACGACTTCGGCCGATGTGTCAACGCTCATCACCGAAGTAGCCAAGATAGTAAAGTCCGGCGAAGAACGGAGCCTGTCCCGTGCCGGTAAGACGCCCGTGACGCTCACTGAAACTCGCGTATAGGAGCGAGGCGAGACATGCGAACGCTCCCCAATAACACATTCCGGCACGACCAGAGCACGGACGTCCGGGATGAATTGGGCGTCGTAATCGGCGAACCGGAGACGCACCAATCTCACACTGAGAAACATTCGAAAAGATAGTCATGCCAAATACCGGTGATGGTACAAATGTCGTCGATCTGTTCCTTGCGTCCGCCGATGTCGCCGCGATGCAAGCCAATCTGGATCTCGATGGTGCCGTAATCGGTCCAGCGTCGGCCACTGACAATGCGGTGGTGCGTTTCGACGCGACGACTGGCAAGCTGGTTCAGGACAGCGGAATTCTCGTTGATGATTCGAATAATGTGACGATTCCTGGCATACTTGCCCTCACTAAGACAGAGGGAGTAACTGGATTATCTGACAAGGGCGGACAGGTCTTTAATGTCCGGGCGTACGGAGCTACCGGAGATGGTGCGACAGACGACTACGCTGCGTTTGCATCAGCAATCGCCGCAATTGGTGCGTCAGGCGGAATTCTGTACCTGCCTCCAGGGGTGTACGTTGTCAACACAACTCTCGCGATCACGAACCCAATATCAATCATAGGCTGTGGGCCGACAATCACATCGCTATTTCGCACATCTGGAACAACAGATGTCCTGACATATTCTCAAGTGACTGGGGTTAGGCTTGCAGGGCTAACGATTGACGGCAATTCCCTTGCGGGTCGGTGTATCTATGCAGACCGGATAAATCAGAGCACACTAGCAAACCTGATCATCAGAGGACCAACGGACTTTGGCGTAGAAATCGGCACCGTGTCTGCATCGGCGAACGATGGCAGTAGCTATAACACGTTTTCTAATGTGAATATAAACCTGCCTGAAAGTTCGATGGCAGGTGGCCTGAAGCTTTTTGGGAACAGTGGCTTAACAAGTAATGCCTGCCACAACGTGTTCCAAAACCTAAGAGTCTTGCACTACGATGGTGTTGGGATCGACATTATAAATGCCGACAACAATAGCTTCTATCTAACACACGTCCTGAGACCAAGTGGCACTGCGTACTCTGTTGTATTTCGTGATGAGGCACGAGGCAATTACTTCTACCACCTTGAGGCCAAGGGCGGCGTAAGTGCCGAAGCACCGTCTGATGCAAGTTACGGCAATGCTATATATGGTTATGACCGCGAGAATGGACAGCCGGCACCAACAATCGCCGCAGGCGCGAAACTATCCCATACCGTTGATGGGAGGAGTTCTACTGGCTGGGTTCTGGCTCAAGGTCTTGGGTGCCTTTCTGGTGCAGTCTCCTCCGGCGCATCGGTCCCTAGTTTCTCCAATTCAGGCACTAGAGGTTTTTATGCGGCATCTTCGGACGGCACAACCGTAGAGGCAAAGCTAGAGGGGCTGGGCGACTCGACGACGGTGTTGTACGAAGCCTTCGGAAAGACAGGTGCTTCGGCGCAGGTGCGAGTAAGGTTTGGAGCAACTTCTGGTGGCGTCGGCACAATAAATGTAGTCACCAATCATCCACTGCAAATCAATACAGGAAATACAACTAGACTGACGGTTGGCGCTACTGGAGGATTTATAGTTGCTGACGCCAACCATATTGCAGTTGGCACAATAACTGGAACAAAGATTGGCACCAGCATTGAGCAGTTGCTCGGCTTCTGGAACGCAACACCTGTAGTGCGTCCAACAGGCTGGGGTGCTCCGACTGGGACTGCTACTCGCACCACTTTCGCAACGTCTACCGTCACGATGGAGCAGTTAGCGGAAAGAGTAAAGGCATTGATTGATGACCTAACCACCATAGGACTCATTGGGGCATGATGCAGCAAATCCAGCCACCAGTACCAAACCCGATCAGCGCCAGCGATGCTCGTGCGGCGATTGAGCGGGAGAGGAAGTCGAGAATAGACGCATGTGCTGCCGCAGTGAATGCAGTTCTCGAACAGTATCGGTGCTCATTCGACGTTTCGGTAACGCTCAGGCACGGGCAGGTGATTCCACAGATGCAAGTCGTTTCGGTGGATTAGGGAGCTATCCAATGGCTTGGATGACATTCGATGGTGCTGAACCGTGGATGACATTTGATGGTGCCGAACCGTGGCTGCTCTGGAACACAGACACCGCGACAGCCACTCTGGCAATCGGTGGTGTTCAGTTCGCAGCAAGCGGCTCCTATGATCCAGGGACATTCACCGGCAATCTAGCCGCGACTATTGGCGGCGTTGAGTTTGCATCATCAGCAACGCACGTTGCACCGTCATATACCGGTGAAGCCGTTCTGGTCATTGGCGGAATCGAATCATCCGCGTCCGCTACGTTCGACTCGGGAACATTCACGGCGGCAGCCGCATTGGAAACAGGCGGTGCTCAGTTCAGTAGTGCGGCCACGTTCGCGGCTCCCGTTTACGCAGGGACGGCGGCGGTAACAATCGGCTCTGTTGCACTTGCCGGTAGCGGCACGGTGACCGCTCCAGTGTACGAATCGACGGCAGCCATCACGATTGGCGGTACGCAGTTCGCTGGAATCGCCACGTTCGCCGCTCCGGTGTTCACGGCGGAAGCTACGCTGGCAACTGGCGGAACCGAGTTCTCGGGCGAAGCCAGCCATACCGATCCGGTCTACTCTGGCAGTGCCGCTCTGACTCTGTCTGGTATCGAGATTTCAGCGGCAGGTACCGTAGACGAGCCAATCTATGATGCGACCATGGCGGCTACGATTGGCGGTGCTGAGTTCTCTGGCAGTGCGACATTTACTCAGCCAGTGTTCACAGCGTCCGGTGTATTGACGATTGGCGGAACCCAGTTCGCTGGCAGCGCTGCGAGCATCGAGCCGACCTATACCGGCAGTGCATCGCTGGCTATTGCAGGTGCTGAGTTCGCCGCTTCGGGTACGGTTGTCGATCCGACCTATGATGCAACAGCGGACCTAACAACGGGCGGAGTGCAGTTCTCAGGCACCGCGATATTCGCTGCCGCAGTCTTCTCGGCGTCGGCCGTTCTGACCGTAGGCGGCATTGAGTTCTCATCGACCGGCGAAACGGAGGTGCCGACGTTCGAAGGCTCTGGGGCGTTTCAGATAGGCGGCGCGACAGTGAGTATCGCGGCCACATTCGAGCAGCCTGTTTACTCGGCGTCCGCAGTTCTCACGACGGGCGCGGTTCAGGCGGTCCTCAGCGGTACCGTGGATGAGCCGGTCTATACCGCCAGTGCGAGTCTTGAGCTTGGAGGCGTCAGTGTGTTGATTGTCGGAACAGTGACGGCGCAGAGCACCGCTGAAATGGCCGCCACGATAGGCGGTGTGGTGTTCGCCGCCAGCGACATCCAAAGGTCTTCCGCTTACTTCTATTACATGATGCTCGGAGCTTAGCAATGGCCTCCAATTTTAAGATCGCTACAGCCGCACGAAATGCCGCATGCGATGCACTGGTTGACCGGCTGAACTCCGGCACGATTGCCATTCGCGTCGGTGCCCCGCCAGCAAACGTGGCGGACGCCTCCAGCGGCGCGCTGCTTGGGACGCTTACGTTCGGTGCAACCGCGTTCGGCGATGCGGCTACCGGCACGGCGACGGCCAACGCGATTACGTCGGACTCCGATGCGGATGCCAGCGGAGACGCGGGGTATTTTCGCCTCTATCCAGCCGCTGCGGGCGACACGGCGGCGGACTCGCAAGGGACGGCTGGAGAGGCTGCGGATACGCCTGACATGACGTTCGATAACAAAAGTGTGGTCGCAGGGGGTGTAATTGCGATCTCAAGTATGACAATCGCCGTGCCAATCCAATAATCTCTATCACAGGACCCAGTCCATGGCAACGCGATACATCGGCGGCAGTTTTGCACCGCCACTGACACCGGAAAAACTCGAGGACTACAAGGTACTTGCGGAGGAATGCCAGGACCGCAAGGTTGACGGCTACATGGCCGACCTGATCAAGATGGTCGAGCTATTCCGCGAAACGCCCGAATCAAAGAACGGCGGTTCAGCTCATCCATCCGGACGCGGCGCAATCGTCCCGCTGGAGGATAGCGAGATCGAGCGGATCTGGGATGCGGTCCCGTGGCCGGAAGAGTGCGACGTCATGGGCAAAGCCTTTGACGTTCTTCCGCCGGGCGACCTTCGTAATGCAGCCTACCACCTGCTATGGTACGCGCGGGAGCTTGCGTCGGATCGCGAGCCGATCACGACCGATAAGCTCTAGCCGCACTTAGGTGACCCATGCTGAGAAACACGTCCTCGCAGAAATGGCGCGTGTTCAGCTTCGACGTGACGACCCAACTTCCGGTCACGGGAGACGCGGCGAACATCACGGCGAAGATCGCCAAGGATAGCGGATCGCGAATCGATTCCACGGATGTGAACCCCACGGAAACCGAAGACGGCTACTACGAGTTCACGCTCAGTCAGGGTGAGACGAACGCTCACCTTCTGGAAATCTACCCCGAGTCGTCGACCGCAAACGTGCAGGTAATCGGCGTACCATCGTACTTCAATACGACCGCCGCGCCGGCAGCCGCGCCAAGTAGCACCGCCTACGGACGCGCCGCACAGGCAATAGCCGAACAAATCACCGGCATGCGGTTCGGCTCGGCGATAACGAGCGTCAGCAATCCGGAGGGAACGACCTACCGACTGGTCTATATCGGCGGACTGTACGAGGTGGGTGACCGCGTCCGGCTAACTGGCGGCGGCGTTTCGTCCGCTCCATTTACGATCACCGACATGGGTTCGACCGGAGACGACTACTGGCTTGAGGTCGAGTCGGATGACGCGATCGAGCCAACGCTAATGCTGCCGATCATTGAATTCGTCGGCGAGACGATCAGCAATTTCCTGTACGTTCGGCCGCTGCCGCTGTTCAGCGTGATAAGCGTCAAGACGCGGTACTCCGACGATTTACTGTGGACCGATACGGACGTAACGACACTGGAAACGACCGCCTACGAAGCGTTCCGTTCCAGTGGCATCCGGGTCGGACTGAGGCTCAATACGACCGCCATTCCCCGGGTAATCGACAGCGGACCGTGGCTGGTCAAGCACATGACCAGAAAGAAGACCGACGGCATATTGGCAACGTACGCGGCGGGGTTCTATCCGCGACCGCCGGACGACCTGCTTGACGCTCTGGCGCAGATTGAACTGGCACTATTGCAGGCGAGTTCCACCGGCGTATTCGCTTCGGAGAGTCTGGACTACTACAGTTACCAGACGCTCAGTTACGACCAGTTGGCGGTGTTGCCGCATGCGGCGATCGCCATACTGCGGCGCTATGCGAGGATCTACCGATGATATCCCGTGCGCAAATAGCATCCCGGCGACATATCATGCCAGGCCGGGTGACCGTATCGGTCCTGCATCGATTGCCCAGAGACGTGTTCGCATCCGGTATCGACGTACTGGCAGAGCGCCGGCCGGTCGGTAAGCGGAAGCAGCGAAGCGGCGACGGCGAGAGTCACGGCGATACCTATGAGTACGTATTCTGGACAGTGGAACTAGAGGCAGTGGGGGCCGTGGTGAAGGAAGGCAACGTGATTCAGGACGGAGCCTTGTTTGTGTCGGTCGATGAAGTGAGGATCGAACTTCAGGGGCAGCGGCAACGCGCCTTCTGTTCGCTCTCGATCGATCCAGCCACTGTAATCGACTGATGAAACCATGAGCCCGGAAGACTTCATCGGACTGCTCGGCGATATCCCGGGGCGGCTTGAGCAGGCGTCATTCCGCGAGCCGCTCAATCAGGCCGGCTACGAGTTCGGCGAACAGGTCGGACAGAACTTCTCTCGGCAGGTAAGCTCCGACGGTAGTCCGTGGCCACCGCATGCGCCGCTGACAGTTAGACTCCATGGTCCGCATCCGCTACTGAGACTTACGTGGGCGATGTACGCGGCGGCAACGAACCCGGACGATTCGGCCGCTAAGAAGATACTCGAGGACCGGCAGATAACGCTCGGCATCGACGGCAACGAAATACCGTACGCGGTCAAGCAGAACGAGGGTGAGGGCCGGATCCCGCAGCGAGAGTTTTTCTATCTTTCCGAGGAAGGTGAGGTGGCGGTGCGCGACATACTGGCGGATGCATCGGGTCCTATCATGGACAAGGAGGTGTTCCGATGAACCCGAATCAAGATACCCAGATCGACCGATCCAGCAGTGAATATGCCGAAGGCCGCATCGCGTTTGCGAAATGGGTATCGCGCGAAGCCTGTCCGTACGAGCATGGGCAGGCGCGGATGGACTGGTTTTCTGGATGGCTGGACAAGTGGTCGGAAGCCAAGCACGGGAAGTTATTCAAACAGTATGGAGTAGACGATGGAATTAACCGCTGTCGATAACGCGGATGGAACGGGCGGCTCGATTTCGGTAACCGATAACGTCGGAACCGCGTCGATCTACGTCAGTCGGTTCACGGGGACCAATGCCAGTAGAGCGTTCGTGCTGGCCGGAACGGTACTGGATGAAGATACGCTACTTCTGCCGGATCTGGAGAACGGACCGTACTTCGGCATCGGTGTCAACGGAGCAGACATATCGCTGCCTCTTGGATTCCGCATTACCGACGGAGTTGATGCGCTGCACTGGCGGCTACTGGAGGCGGTGCGCGAGTACGTCATGAGTCTGGTTCTGCCGAACGTGTCGGCGGATCCCGAACGGCATGCGATCGTGAAGCTACCGTATCGTCCGGACATGGAGCTTGCGGTCGACACTCATAACGAAATGGCGGTCATGTATTTCCCTAAGCCGGAGACGTATCAGCCGGCCAACAACGAGGAGGATTCGGTCGCGTACTCTGTTCAGGTACTACTCGTAAGGAACGTCGGGCAGTCGCTGTTCAAGGGTCTGGCGGACCTACTGCAAGACCGGCAATTGCTCGGACAGAGTCTATCGGTTTGTCCGCTGCCGGACCTCGAGGAAATACATACAGTTCAGGTGAACCCAGGCTCGATAGTTCTCCCCGAACATTGGCTGAAATCGTACGACTGCTCAACTGTCGTGTTCCGCGCACTCACGGAGCAGCCTGCAGGTCTGCTTTAGACGTGCTTCCATATGTGCCCTTGTTTAATGAACCGGATAGTTCCGGGCCACACGTTGAATTCTTTAGCTATGCTGCGAGTTGACTTGCCTGACGCAATCAGAATACGAATCTGGCGAACCTTATCCTCAGTAAGTTTAGCGGCAGCGTTCCTTTCGCCCCTGAGTCTCCGTTCAGGGCGAGTTCGATCGCCTTTCAGTGCGACTATCCGTCCCTTTTTCACGGCATCGTCAAAATTATCCCTTGCGGTCCCCGCGAAGAGGTGCTCGGCGCGGCAGCAAGACGGATGGTCGCATTTGTGACAGATACACATGCCCAATGGGACAGGTCCGTTTTCGATTACCCACGCGAGGACATGAGCGCTCACGGCTAACGAGTTGATGTAGAACTGCCCGTAGCCTTTTGTCTTGCCGGCTGTCCAAACCCAGCACGGTCCGAGGTGCGGCATGTGCTCCGGGATAGGTCCGTTTTTGTCGATCCTAGACCAGAATCTAGTGAGGTCCGTTGCGTTCGGAAGTTGACCGATATACTTAGTGACAGCCAAGATGCTCTCCCATAAAGAGTGTTGAGGTCAGAGCCGCGAAAGTGCCGAATACACTTAGCGGCTCGTTTTGTTATGGCAGACACCGGCTGTTTTTCAACTCTTCAGCGGAGCCAATTTCTCGCCGCGAGATCTACCGGTTGTCGCATGCCAGTTTGAAGATTCCTTGCATTCGTCCAGTAATTCGAGTGCGGGGAATGTCCAATGAGTAATTGTTCGGCCAACGTTCCGCGTGGTCATCAGTTCGCCATCGCCGACTACGGTTCCGCCAGCGGTGCGGCCTTCACGCGGCGACTGGCATGCAGCCGATTTGGCTTCAAGGGTGTTACCAACACGGTCGAGGATGACGGGATTGCCGATAGCCTCTGGCCGCAAGCAGAAGGCGAGATAATCAGCCAAGAACTGGTTACGGGGCCGATGGTGCTCAACCCCCGAGCGGCCGATCTGCAGGCGATTTGCTTGTGCCTCTTTGGCGACGGCGCGTTTGCGGTAAACGTCAAGGATCCGGGGAACATCTGCAATTACTTCCAGGTCGGTCACTCCGATCCGGTGCAGGACCAGATTTACCGCTACAACAACTGCGTAACGAGTTCCTTCGTGTTTAGTGCGTCAGATTCTTCGCCGCTACTGAATCTGGTGTGGAATGCCGAGGGGCAGAGCCGGACGATACTCGATGACGTCGATACTAACTGGCCGGCATTGGCTCTGTCGACCCAGCAGCCGTTTGTTCTGCGGCAGGCAGTGTTGACGTTTGACGGCGCGGCAACACGGCTCAAGAGCTTCTCGGCCGGCGGGAATCACAATCTCCAGTTGACCGATTTTTATAATTCACTCAATCGCGTGGAGATGCCGGTTAGTCAGTCGGACTACACGTTCGAGTTCGAGTTGCCGTGGGATGCGACCACCGAGGGAGACCGGATTGGGACGGCGCAGGACATATCGGCAACGCTCAATTTCGTTTCCGGCACGAAGCGGATTCAGTTTGAGTGGCCGAAGTTGTTTCTGATTGTGGATGAGCCGGAGATCGCCGGTCGCAATCGGATCCACAATCGTTATGCGTGCAAGGCCAAGCATGACCCGGCCAATGCGATCCCGTTCCCGATCCGGATTACGGTCGTTGTGGCGTAGTTCGTTTGTACGTTTCTTTCATTGCTCTCGAGACAGGACAAGACAATGCCGAATCCAGCTACCAGTGCCAGTGCGGCCGACACCGTAAACGTGAATGCCGAGCAGGCGCCAGTGATGAGTCACGTTGCCAGCGGCGACAAGGCCGCCAAGCTCAATACGGTCGAGTTGCTCAAAGACTATATCCGCAAAGTCAACGAGTCGTGCCGATTGCACGTCTTGCATGACCAGGACGAAGCGGGTGCGACGTTGGTACTGCACGTCGAGAGCGGCAAGGTTGCGGAGGGGGAAAGCTTAGCTAAGCTAGCGGAGCGGCTCACAGCCGCCACTGGAGGCGTCCCGAGTCCGGTCATTGAGCCGCTCTCATCCACCAGTGCAACCGCAACAGGCGAGGCAGTAAGTGAGAGCGCTGCCGCCGATAAGAAGAAGGCCAAAGCGAGTGAGCAGCAACCAGCGCAACCAGCGCCTACCAAACACCATCCCTGAGGATGACGATGGATATACCCTGACCCGCTATATCGCGGGCAGGGAGGGGATGTACGGACCATTGCGGTTCACCTACCGGCCGGTCTCGTACAAGAAGAAGATGGCGCTAAAGGACTATCTTCGCGGCAAGGACAACGAAGAGACGCTTGACTCCATGGCCCAAGCGGCCAGCAAGCAGTTGACTCAGTGGGACGCGGTCGACCACAAAGGTCAGCCGCTGCTGACCACCTGGCTCGCTATCCGGCAGCTTCACCCGATCCAGGGGGAACTGTTCTTTGACATTGTCCTGTCGTCGATATCGACCGGTGACATTGATCCGGATAAGAAGGCCGACGCCGACGGCAAGAGTTGGTTCAGTCCGCCGGATGAGGAACTGCTGGAGACCGAGGGAAAAAACTGACGGAGTCGCTTGAGTTCGGATCGACCTATCCGGCTCTAGCGGCGCTGCGGTGCAGTGACTGTCATATTCGGGTCTATTCTATACCAGATGCTATTTTGCAAGAGTACGACGCGCTGGGCGACGGGGTCATGTTGCCGGTACTGCGCGAGGGAGCGCCGCCACCATGTAGTGAGTGCCCCAAGGGAGGACCGGAGAACGACGAGCGGTATCGGCTCAGCGAGCGAAATTATGAGGCGTGGGCGATGTACGAAAAGCTACAGTCGACCGGAGGAGCCTATCTTATTCCGGAACATTTGCGGCATTGTGAGCTTTTCGCGAGCCATATGTGGCTTGTTCGTCGGTCCTTAGAAGCAGGGCGTGCCAAAGCGCAAGCCGAAGCCTACAAACGAGCAAGCGAGGACCGCGAATGAAACCGGCCAATGAATCCGTATTAGACTCCGCACCCTGGATGGAGGACTTTCTTGACCAGACGCGCGCCGTTGGGGAGTCGCTGCGGGAGGCTAAGTTCGACGAGGCCGAAGCGAAGTTCTGCGCGTTCGTGGCCAAGGCTCGGCGGGTGCATCAGGCCGCGCTCACAGGCGGTCGCAAGGTGCAGGACTGGACGCCGCTGGGGGACGTATTACCGCTGCGGCTGGCGAACCTCCTGGAGAACCACGGGTATCTGACGGTTGGTTCATTGCGCGGCATTACGGAGAGTGAATTGCAATCGGTGGGGATTGGTCCGTGGGCCTTGGCCGAGATACGCCGTGTAGCTCCGAGACCGGAGCGGCTATCGGTGGTGAATGAAATTCTGGCTTTTCGTCCGAGATAGGCGACACAAACGGGCGGTAAATCGGTCGGTATGTGTGGGTCAGAAACCGTTTCATTCAACCGAAGGAGATCACTGTGGCACACAATCTGAGGGAACACGATTCCATGTTGGCCGTAGGCGAAACGCCATGGCACAACCTTGGAGTAACGCTAGCAGAACCACCGTCCAGCGGTGAAGAGGCGCTGCGGATCGCGAAGATGGACTGGCAGGTAGCCCGGGAACCGCTGTTTCTAGCCAACGGGATGCGGGCCGTGGTATCTGGTTCGGTTAGTCGCCAGAACGACGGGCAGTACGCGATGATGGTTCGGCAGGATACGCAAGACAAGTTGGGCGTTGTCGGTCCGAGCTACGTTCCGTATCAGAACAGCCAGATGGCCGAGCTGTTCAATCCGCTGATCCAGGACGGCAGCGTGTCGATCGAGACATGCGGTTCGCTGTTCAATGGGCGCCGCGTTTGGATGCTGGCCAAGTTCGGCGGCGAGAACATGGAGATCGAGAAGGGCGACGACATCGCTAGGTACTTGCTCTTGGCCCACGGCCATGACGGTTGCTTCGCGGTTCGCTTCGGGATCTGCCCCGTGCGCGTGGTGTGCTGGAACACGTTGAGCGCGGCTGTTGGAGGCGAGTCCGAGAGTAAATTGATTCGCTGTCTACATACGACGAACTTGGAAAGCAACTTGGAGTTGATTCGCGGCGCGATGGTGCTAGCCGATGAGACATTCCAGTTTACCGCCGAGCAGTATCGGCTGCTGGCCAGTCGTGGTGTGAGTCGAGCGGACTTGCGTGAGTACGCGCGGATCATCGTCAAAGCTCCGGCGGAGGAGAAGGATTGGACGAGCGGCGAGCGTTCCAAGATCGGTACGATTATCGGCGCGGCCGTCGAAGGTTGCGGGAACAATGGCCGTACTTGGTGGTCTGGATATAACGGGGTCACGGAGTATCTGACCTGGAATCGCTGCAAGAAGGTTGACAATCGGCTGGACAGTCTATGGTTCGGCGACTCGGCTAAGGTGAGCCAGCGAGCGCTGGAATTGGCGCTGCAGATGAGTGCGTAGTCATGTTTCGATAGGCAGCCCGGGCGATTGCTCGGGCGTTTTGAGAACAAAGGTAAGTCCGATGACCAGTCTTGGATCAGTCGTAAAAACGGAACGTGGGTTCGAAGTTATCGAGTTCATGGATTCTAACTTGAAAAAGTGCTCGTTGCAGCAAAGCTCAGCGATCTGCTTTTCGGACGATCGCGGATGGGACAATCCCGGCTCGTCCTTTGTATGGCTGGGGATTGACGAACCGAAGTCGCCGGTTATTTCGACGCGGATGCACCTGAACCGCGAGAAGGTTCAGGGACTAGTGGAACGATTGCAGCAGTGGCTTGAAACCGGGGGGTTGCAAGAGACGGCAGGCGACCTGGAAGACGGCGAGGGTGATGCAGTCAGACTTCACGAAGGCTGCGAACCGCCGCTCGGTGTGTTTGTCGACGCGGATGCAGGCGGCTCGGGCGACGGTGAAGAGCTGCGCCGCCTGAAAGCAGCCCGAGAGGCGCTGGAGAAGATAGTTTGCACTGAAGGCGTAGACCGTGGCTTGATCCTTGTCGACCACGAAAGCCCGACGCGGTACGACGCGGAGATGAAATGCCAGGTGTATGTACATGAAAACTTTTCACCGCTTGGCGATGCCTTGATTGCCTTGTGGGATTTACTTGCCGATAAACGTAAGGGGGTCTCGAAATGAGTGACAATAAGCCAACCGATCCAGGAGAGGTCAATGAAGCAACGGTACTGAACCGGGTAGCGGCATCACTGCGGCATGTCTTGTCGCTGGGCGTCGGTCAGTCGGCGACCTATTCAAAGCTGAAGGACGGCCGGCTAGTCCGGGTCAGTATCCGGGTAGTGAGCGCCGAGAATACCAAGGCATGTCTGGCGCAGGAAGTTGAGGCGGAGTAGCGCGATGTCGGATGCTGAGTACGAACCGCTGATGTCGTTTTGGATCGATACCGATGCGTACTCAGATCGAGACCGACTGATGTTTGTTTGCGGCGTCGAATTCGAAATGATCTATGCAACGATAAAAGACCTCCGGGATTGGTGTCAATGTATCCACACCGAGAACGAAAGCCGCGTTCGCATGATGTGCGGTAAACTGGGGTTTCCGGTCAAGCTTGAGCGAGTCGACGAGACCTGGACACACTGCGAGATTCCAGCAAGCGCAAGCCAATAACGCCTTGCCGGAGGGAACGGGGTAATGTTCGAGTTGTATTTCTTCGGTGGTTTCTGGTTTCGTAGTCGTCAGCGGCGCGGCTGGATCACTCGACCGGTGCTGTTTGATGCAACGATTCGTCCGCAGTCGCAGAGAGTCAAGTCTGTTCGCAGGTTGCGACCGCAACAGAAGGTGAGCACGTACGGTTAGCTCGTACGTCATCGCAAGCCGGTAGTTCGAGGGATTGAGCATTCCCAACATAGAATTCCGCGAAAACGGATGGACCGTGATTCAGTCGAGTCGCTCAAGTGGATCAGGGTGATACCGCACCGAAGGCTGTGAAGCGTAGCCCGCGTGGAGCCTTCGGTGTTTTTATGGTTGTGTAAAATAGGCTCTGGTCAGATTCGGCTGGGTACTTACGGGAGTGGTGCAATGAGCGAGCGAGGTTCTTTCGTAACCGAATACGTTTACTGCCCTAAGTGCTTTGAAGCGTTGCGGGCCGAACTCGTCCGCGACGACAAGTTCCTCAAGGGAGTCGTAATACCCGGATGGGGCGACATCGGGCATGAACTGCCGATTATCGCCGGGAAGATTGGCGGGCTTTCCAGCGGCGAAGAGATACTGGACATGGAAAACGACATAGGATGGCGTCTCGACCAGACGTTGTGTCACCGCGTTCGCATCGCCGTGCTGGCCGATTCAGGAGAAAGTAAGATCGTGGAGTGTGGGCCTGAGACGGACGACGTACCGAATGCGCCGCGAGTCGGTTAGTCTCCTGTCAAACAGGAGCAAAATATGGCGGACCGCGACATCTTATTTCGCATCGGCGTAACCGATCACCCCGAGACCGCTAAGCGACTTGGCGAGCTGGCTGAATCCGTTAAGCGGACGATGCAGGGAATTGAATCGTCCATTCTGACCGTTGGACGAGTCGCCGCGGCAACATCCAAGAGCCTTACCGGCGCGGGTATAGGCGCTGGAAAAGCATCGCTTGGCGGCGGTGGATCCGGTGGCGTTGGGCTCGGCGGTGGATCCGCTGGACTGGGCGGTGACCGGCTGGGTGGGCTCCGCGAAGAAGCCAAGAAGGAAAGCCGCGCGGCCGGGAAAGAAGCAGCCGAGGTCATGCGTAAGAGCTTCACCGAAACAGTCGGTAAGCTCGGCGGACTCTCCAGCGATGACATGCGGACGCTGCTTGGCGCCGACGACAAGGACCTACTGGCACTCGCCAAGGATCAGTCCGAGACCTACGCGAAGCAGTTGCGCGACAACCTCAGTAAGCAACTCGGAGTATCCGGTGAAAGCGCCGCCGAGCTGTTTGGAGCCAAGGGTGGCGCGGGGCTCAAGCAGCAACAGGCTGAATACGCCGGTGAGACAAAGCGAGTCAACGCGGAACTGGAAGACCAACTCGGCAAGCTAGAGCAGTTAAAGACGACCGGCGATCAGAGCACGAAAGCACTCTCGCAGAACTTCCGCGAAACGGCATCCAAGGCCGAAGAGGCGGCAAGCGGCATAGCGCAGATGGCTTCCGGTGTGGCGTTCCTGTTCGCCGACTCGGAGGACGCCAAGAAACTGGTCGATACCCTCTTAGCCATCAAGGGGACGACCGACATAGCACTGGGCGGATTCAAAGCCATTGCGGGCGTTGGTCAAGTATTCAGTCTGCTCAAGGACCGCGTCTCGCTATTGGCTACGCAGCAGAAGAACCAAGCCGATCAGACGAAACTCGCCGGCGCGGCAACCGCGAATTATGTCCGGATACTGGACCGCGAAGGCATCGAGCTAATTCAGGTAACCGAAGGCAATCGGCGACATGCGGCGGGGCTCCGACAAGTAGCCACGGCGGCAACACAAGCGGCGGCTGCCGAAGCACGGCTTAACGCCGAACAGAGTAAACCGGTCCCACGTGCGCGAAGGCTGGGCGGACGACTGGCGGGACTGGGCGGCGGCCTGGCAAGCCTCGTAGGCTTCCAGGCGATTGGAGCGGCGACCGGTGGTAACTCACTACTGGCCGGTGCGGGAAGCTTGGGGCTCGATGCGCTGCTCGCCGGTGGTTTGGGTGGACTCGGAGGTGGTGCGCTTGGTGGTGGCGCGGCCGCAGTCGGTGGTGGTGCGGGAGCGGGTGGCGTGGCAGCCGCCGGTGCTGCCGCCGGTGGTGTAGCTCTTGGGACTCTAGCTGTTGGTGCGGCTGCGGCTGCGGCTGCGTTGGTTGCGCTGGGGGCGGTGGTGGTGGTGGCCAAGGAGTCGATAGATAACGGGTATCTCGGTGGTGCCAAGGTCGGCGGTATCCTCGATACGGTCGCTACATGGAGCGTCCAGTTATTGGACTTTGCCGGCGACATCACCGACTGGTTCGACCTAATTGAGGATGTGGACGATGACATCAAGAAAAGCTTCATCAAGCTCAAAGAGAAGGAGATCCAAGAGGGACTGACCAGCACGCTTGGACTGATCGACCGAGGCGGCCAACAGAAAATCGCCGATCAGCAGCAAGCAGCAATCTCGCGCCAACGCGCTCTGGGTGTAGCGGACGGCAGCCTTAGACCGACACAGGCGGCCCGGCTCAATGAAGCGGATGCCGCGCGAGATCTTGCCAAGGAACTGAAAGTTGTCGCCGACTACGAGGCGGGCAAACTTCGCGACGAGAAGCTCTACATCGACGCACTGGGAAGGTCCAACGAACTGACCAAGCGGCAACAGGAGGCAACGCTAGCGGTAGTCGACGCGGTCAAGGCCGAGAACGCGGAGCGCCGGGCCCTGAACGTTGCCAGTATCTCAGCGGCAAGTGAGCGGATCAGCCTGCTTGAAAAAGAGCGTGGCATCTTCCAGTCCAATCAGGACAAGCTTGAAAACGCGGCGGTCAAATTCGCACGGCTTGGACAGCGGGAGCAAGTTGAACTCCTGCAAGCGCAGCAGGTAGCGCAGTCGGGTGGCCGGCTCACGAAGCAGCAGCGGGCTGCGCTGGACAGTCTGGGTCTTGGCGGTGAGAGTGAGATTGTTCGCAATCAGGATCTTGCCGATGCTCGCCGCAGGGGATTCGGCGGTACGTTCGGAGCCTTCGAGCGGTCGCAACTGGCCGGTTCACGCGGGCGGCTGGACGACTTGCGCGGCTTGCAAGGTCAGGCCGGCCAGGTAGGGGCCGGCGGCTCGCGGGAAGAGAGAGAACGACGGCTTCGGGAACTGAGTTTGCGGCAAGAGCAAATCGGTCTAGAGCAACAGAGGGAGTCATCACGCAGGGGATTCCAGCAGAGACCCGGAGAGGGTCAGTTCGATCGGTCGGTCCAGAGAGTGCGACTTGAGATCCAGGGGCGACGGGATTTCACGATACAACTCCAGGCCGATGAGAAGGTTATAGCGCAGGCCGTAACCAAAGCGATCGCGGATTCCGACCGTGGAATTGATCAGAGGGTTAAGCGGCTGATTGAACTCGATGCGCGAACGAGAAAGACCGAAGCGACCAAGGAAGCCAATCTCAAGCTCCAGGCTAACAGGGCCGGTAACCCGAGCTAGTTGCTCAGCGTCCGCAGTCGTTCCGTGGCATCGTCCTTAGCCTGCCGGGCATCGGCAATGTCCTTGCGGATGTTCATCATCGTTTCTTCCGTGCCTTCCGGCCATTTTGCCCGTGGCAGCATGTTGGCCGTTTCTTCAAGCAACTCAAGCCGAGACTGAGCGTCCTCAAGATCCGCTTCGGCTACCTCCAGTGCTGCTTTAGCCTTCTCGTACTCGCTCGGGCCGGCCGGTGCGCAGCCGGCGCATAACAGCACTAAGCAGACGGTCCCCAAACGCAAGAGCGGAACCATGAAAACCTTGATATTGCTGTCCATTAGTGTGACAACCCTCTCTGATAATCCTAGCGATCCAAGTCCATATGGCCAGCAGTTTCCAGGAAAACCCGAGTGCGAGTCCGATACGGAAACTACCGACACCGCATCGCCGAAGGAAACCTGCAAATCCGCCGGACTCCCAGGGACGTAAACAAGCTCGGCCAAATCCTCTCCTTCGATGAAACCTGGAGTATCCGAGGCCGCTTGCATAATCGTACCGGATCCGCGACCGGCATGGCACCAATCATCGCCGCTTTCGAGGAAGCCTACTCCCGCCACGGACAAGACCTCGTCCTGGAACATACCTCCGGAAGCCTCAGCCATCACGCGCTACTGAGCCGCGACTGCCTTGGCGGCACAAGAATAGCGCAGCTCCCGGAATTCCCCGACGGCGGATCCGGTGAATACGTCTCGTACCGGACCTATACCGTGGCGGTCAAGGGGATTCGGCCAATCCTAGCCGGACAATCGATCTATATCGACTTCACCGAAAACCTCTCCATCCGCGGCGGTGGCATGCGATGGGGCTGCCGAGAAGTCAATCGCGGTCCGGGAGTCCGCCAACAACTCCGCACCCACACGACTTGCTTCGCAACGCAGTCGGGTAGCTCGATCCTCTACGTCGGTAACCCCATACCGCCGCCACCAATCTGGCCGCATGCACTGGTCGACCAGTTACCTGATATCGATGGATCTGGACCCGAAACGCTCTCCGGCGGCAATACCGCTTACATCAACCGGCCGCTGAGCTGGACGTACAACTACCAATTCCCAATCCGGCTCATCGGCGAGCCGCACTATTTAATCGGTTAGGACCGCGCAATGGCATCGAACAAATGGCTGGGTATCGCGCCGCCGCGCGTAGCGGTGAAAGCCTTTCAGCCGTCGAATATCTCCCCCGGCTCGGTATGGGTCCTGAGAGTCGGCGGCCAGAATTTCACCTATACCTATTCGGCATCGATCGACCCCGTGGGATTGACCGATCAAGAGCGCGCCGAGACGGTCTGCGAGGGACTCTCCGATGCGTACGCCGGTGGCGGACTGGGCGGCGGCTCGAGCCAAACGATTGAATCCCTGGCCGCCGAACTGGTCAGCGGTATATGGTCACTGGTCGCGCGCGGGGTTAGTACGGGTGCTCCGATCGACGTGGAGCTATCGGCAAGCGAAGCGAGTTCCTCGAGCGTCAAAGTTATCGAACTGCAAGCCGGTCGCACCGCGCAGAACGAGCAGCAGATTATCAAGTGGCCTAGAACTCCGACCGCCGGAACGCTATCGCTGCGGTATCAGGATGACTCCACGAGTGTTGCGTACAACGCCGCCGCCGCGACCGTCCAGACCGCGCTGGAGGCACTGACGAGTATCGGAGCGGGTAACGTGGCGGTCAGCGGCAGTCACACGGCCGGCTACACCGTAGAGTTCCAGGGATCTCTTGCGGGAACGGACGCGGATCTGCTCGTTGCGTTTTCCACCGATAGTACCGGCACGGCTACGGCGGCTTATGAAGTCACAGTGCGCGGCGGTATCACTCGCACAACTTACGCCATGACCGCGCTGGACGATGACTCCGAGCACCTCATGCGGTTCCTGTTCGGCGGCGTGGAAAGTCACTACTTTACCGGCGCGGCATCGGCGGCGCAGGTACAGGCGGCGCTGGAATCGATACCCGCTCTGAGCGGTAACGTGGACGTGCAGGCGGCATCCGATGGATCGCTGTCGATCGCCATGACCTCGACCCTGATTGGAACCGACGTCGAAACCCTCACGGTCGAAACGGTGGCCGGTGAGACAACGCCGACACTGACCGAAACAGCGGGAGCGACCGAGCCGGTCCAGACGGTGCTCCGAATCACGGTGCATAATCTGCCGCGATTCGCTTCGGGCAATATCACGCTCAATTACGACGGGGTATCGACCGCCGCCATGCCAATCGCAACCGTCGTGATCGGGGACATCAACACGGAATTGACCACCGCGGCCATTCCGTGGACGGCTACGCTGCTGACCAAGGCAACCAATCAGCCGCTCGTGATCGAACTGACTTCCGATGAGCCGTACGATACCGGCATTGTAACGCTGACTCATACCCTGGTCGGCTGCGATGCGATCGAGGTCCGTACGGTTCAAAGCTCCCGCGCGGCACGCAACGGACTCCAGCAGGTAGCGCTGCATAGCGATCCGGACGGCGGCACGTTCACGCTGACCTACGGGGCCAATACAACGGCGGGACTAGCCTACAACGCTTCAGCGGCCACGATTCAAACGGCACTGGAGGCACTGGCGAGCATCGGAGCGGGCAATGCGGCGGTCGATGGCAACGACGGCGGACCGTGGCTGGTCAGTTTCCAAGGAACTCTTGCGGCGCAGGCGGTGAGCCTGATAACCGGCAGCGGTGCGAGCCTGACGATCACCGATTCGGTCACGGCGACCGAGGTGGAAATCACGTCGCCGACCGGTCCGAACTGGTGGACCAACGCGGCCAACTGGTCGCTGGGGAACGTACCGGCCAGTACCGATACTGCGGTCTTTGAATCTGGATCGGTCCCGTGCCTATATGGAATCGCCAACGTGCCGGCCATCGCTGGACTAGATGTTTACCGGGGATACTCCGGAGGCATGATAGGACTACCTGAAACGCGCGAGGACGGGTCAACTGAAACGCTGCCGCAGGAATTGTCGCTGTCGGATCTGGGGACCAAGATCGCGATCCGCATCGGACTGGGGGACGACGGCGACGGACCGACGGTCGTGCGCATCAATACCCAGGCTCAGGAGGCGGATGTGTCGGTAGTCTACTCGTCAACCGCCGGAACGCAGACGCTCTACACGATTGGACTTGCTGGGGACCTTGCGAGCGTGCAGGTCAATTCAGCGAGCGTGCTGTTCTCGGGACGGACCGGACTGGTAACGACGATCGATGAACTGCGGTTTTCTCCGGGGACCGATAGCAATGCGGTACTTGAGTGGGGCGAGTCGGCAACGGTCGCGTATGTCGAATCCAACGGTGGAACGCTTCGGTGCGGCTCGGTGCCGGTCGCGATGTTCGTGAGCGGTGGAGCGGTCTCGATTCGCGGCGTGGGGAATATCAATCAGCTCTCGGTGCGCAATGCTATCTTGCGATACATGGCGGCCGGGAACTTGGGACTGCAAGGAGAAATCACGACATTGTCGGCGGACATTAACGATCGGCTGATCATCACGAGCGTAGCGCATGGACTGGCCAGCGGCGACCTGGTATTCGTGCGCGGCATATTCGGGTTCGCGGACAAGTATTTCATTATCGAGGTACTCACCGCCGATACGTTCGCGCTGGTGGGGAGCGATGCAACGTACATTGCGGAAGGTACGATTGACGAGGCGTTCTTCGACGACTTTTTCGGCGGCGGCGGCGACGTGCCGACCAGCAGTAGTGACGGAGCGAAGTGGGGACTGGCAGATGCCATGCGAATAGGTGTGGGCGGCGAGCTGGACTTCAGCGAGTTGGGACTAATCCGGTTTGCGCCGGCTCCGATCGTGCTGCAGAGCGAGGACGCGGTTATCCGAGATCCGCTGATCACGATTGCCGATCTCCGGTGGCACTCGTATCCCGGATTCATGGATGCTGACTTCGGCTCGCAGGGCGTCTTTAAGCGGGAGCAATCGGTGGCGGTCAGTTACAACTCGACTAGCTTCGTCAATGGTGGCGGCGGCGTCGTGGGAGGATAGCGGTTGGCTCTTACTCCTTACTTTCAGTTCGGCAATATCAAGGCGGTGGAGTCGGCGAGCTTTCCGCTGTCTCGCGGAGTATCGCCGTCGGTCTGTACGATATCCATTCTGCCGGGAACTCAGATCGATCGACTGCCGCACTTAATGACATTCGGGGATGGAGTTCGCAAGGTCTCTTTCAGCCAGTGCCGCATGGCCGACGTGTCGCCTCAAATCGATGGGAGCGGTTATCAGACTCTGACGGTTTCGATATTCGACCGGCGATGGAAGTGGAAGTTCGGCTTCGTTTCTGGCACCTATAACGTGCGGAGAGGCGGCAAGATCATCGAGTCGACGCGCAAGACTCCACGGCAATTAGCGGAGCTGTGTTTCGAGGCAGTCGGCGAGACTAGGTACGACGTTTCCAACATGCCAAACGGTACATTCCCTTATGTAAACTGGGAGTTTGAGACTCGCGTCGATAGCGCACTGGACCAGCTTTGCCAAGAGGTGGAATCCCATGTGGCACCACGCGCCGACAACGACTCGTTCGTGATCTACCCCGACGGCCATGGTCAGGATCTGCCGAACATACCCAGTAGTTCCGTTAGCACCGCTCAGGACTTCGGACCCAAGCCGTACTACGTGGCCATCGCGACCGGTCCGCAGCAGTGGCAGTTGGATTTGCGGCTTGAGCCGGTGGGACTGGACGTCGACAATAAAATCAAACCGATCGACAAGCTCAGTTACGCGCCCAAGGGTGGATGGGGATACATCCTGCCAGAGAGCTTCCATGGTCTGCCGCGATACGGCCGAAGATTGGCGGCGGAAACGGTTTGGAAGTGGTTTGCCTTGCGGCTGCCGACCGGCATGGAAAAAATGCCGGGAACCAATGAGGACGTAACCTCCATTCGGCAATTGCTGCCGCTACTGGATCACCAACTTGACTTCCTGAAACTAACCCTCGAGCAGCAGGTAGCGGGTGGCGCTGGGGCGCTTGACGCGGAGTTAGTCACCCGCAAGCCGCCGCAGGTGTTCGGCGTGTTTTACTCCGAGGACGGCGGAAAAAACAACGTACCGCGTTTTAGCGATGACCTGGATAAGCCGGGTAAGCCGCTGATCAACGACGACGGCAGCGTAACGTCAACGGTCAGCAAGTTGATCTACTCCAAGGGATTCCAGATTGACAACGATCGGGGGATCGTGATGTTCGGGGATCCCGTTTACCGGCTGCATCCTAGAGCGGCCGAGCGGTGGCAGTTCATTGTCATGCCGAGGATTACGTTCTGGCCCGATATCCGGTTGAGGGTCGCTTGTAATTTCCGCAGTCTCAAGACGCGCGCCGCTTATCGGCATCACAAGCGTGCGATAGTTCCGGGGGGATTCGATAAGTCAATCGTGGCATGGGAGTCGCGCGAGGACGTGGTCCCGGAGTGGAACAACAAGGCGGTCGGGAGAAAGGACAATCTGCCGGAGGTCAACAAGGAGCTAGACCTATACCTCGCCCATGCGCTGCGGGAGTATGAGCCGAAGGTACCGGCCAGCGGGACGTATCCGTGGATTGTGCCGGCATCACCCGACGGACGAATAGCGCAGGTGGTTTACGAGATTGACTCCGAGGGTTTTTGCGGCACGTCGATCTACCGCGAGATCGAAGGACTGATCAATCTCCAGAGTTATGAGGAGCGGCGTAGGGCGGTGGCTAGATTGGCGACGATGGAGAAATTGACGCGGCAACTGGCCAAGCAGGACGAGAGCAAGGACAAGCGATGACAACGCTCAATGGAAAAATACCATCGACCTATCGCGAGTCGTCGCGCTGGTTTCCGGTCTTCAACGGCAGTGAGTTTGACATCGAGCCGTTTGCACCGTGCTACATTTTCCCAGCTCTCCAGCAGGACTTTTTAACTTCACAGCGGCATCCCTTGACGGACGTGATGGGTGTTTCGCCGTATACCTCTCAGGCTCCCGACGGCAGCAATGCGACCAGGTCCCGAGCGGTGCTGTGCGTCAACGGACCGGCGCGCATCCGTGGCAGCCGAGCAACGGACACTACGCAGCGGTTCGGCAGCGTCACCAGCGACTTTCCGGCGCTTGCGAGAGTCGGTCATGCAACCAACCCGCTATCGGCACTGCGCGGCAAGGTGCTCTATCCGGACACCTCAGCCGGCGGAGGAGTAGCCAGTCGGTTTAGCACGCCCGAGTACGCAGTAGCCAACGGCGACGTGCAGGACCAGAAACAGGTGGTGATGCTCAGTAGCGATTCGCTCACCGCGCGAGAGGGATTGTGCTGGGTAGCTCCGATACCGAAGCTCACCGATCTGGCGAGCGGAGTTGGCAAGGGGCATGTGTTCGTTTTGACCAGCAACTTGGCGGCTGGAGTGGGTCAGGTTGCGGCGGCGACGATCACGGTTAGCGGCGAGTTCGGCATATTGGCCGGCGAGCCGATCGCGGTTTACAACACGGGGCTCAAGAAGGGGTTCGTGGGCGCGGTGGGATGGGCGGTGAAGATTGGGGATGAGTATTGGCTGTCGGAAATTGACCAATATGCGATGTGGTCGCTCATCACGTTCAGTGCCGATACGCACGGGTTTTCGGTAGGGTCCACGACGCAGGGAAAGGTGGCGGATCAGGATCCGATAACCACGTCCAGTTTCGTAGCGCTGACGCCGTATCCATTTTCGTTCCTGCCAACGCCAAGACCGACGATTCACAATCCGCACAACCTGATCGGGCTCAGCGGCGACGACGGTATTGTGGCATGGAACGACAATGCGGGGTGGTTTGAACTCATCGCGATTTTGCCGGTCGAGAAGCGGCGGATTCAGTTCGAGTTGTCGGACGACATGCCGACGGAGACGATAACGACGACTACGGACTTTACCGTTTTGCAGGCGGCTGAGTACACGGCGGGAGACGTGCCGGTACCGACGACGCTATCGGATCCGATGAAGCTAGTCATCAACGGCCTATCCGGTCAGAAGGGCGAAGCGGAATACAGTTATCGGGATGAGGCGTGGCGGATCACGAGCTTCTACCGGGGTGAAACAGCAGGCAACGCGACGTACCTTTACACGCTCACTGGAACGATCAGCGGCGGAACGGGAACGGCGACGATTCGCAATCTAGCCGATGATACCGAGATCGAAACGGGAGCAACGCTCAAAGATCCGCTTGGCCACTTTGCCGGCTTGACGAGCGGCTACCGCGGCATGTGCGTTAAGGAGGGCGACGATTACTACGCACTTGGCCCGTATGTTGTCGGTGTCGCATGGGTCGATCCAACCCTCCGGCAAACCAAGGACGGCACGACTTACACGACCATCGATACGGCGGAGGACTGCGTGTGAGCGGATTGATTCTTCCGAGCTATCGACCGCACTGGCGTCCTGACTGGTCGCGGCTGCTCATGGGCCACTTGAAGCTGACGAGTGGGCATTTGACGCGGACGGCCAGCGGGCATTTAGCGAAGTGCGGCGAGGAGGAATGTCCAGCAATAGAAAATTCGTGCAAGTACTTCGTTCCAATTGACAACTGGTTTCTTTCGATACCTGATGTCCAAGTAACCATATCCGGAATACTGCAAGTAGCCACCGTCGATTGCTACGACTGTGCAAACATAAACGGCATTTATCAAGTGTCGTGCGATACAGCAGCAACCCAAGTGTTTATTGATAATCTATGCGACACGGACGGGGGCAATACAAGATACAACAGACAATTCAGTATATTTTGGGGAAATGACACAAGCACCTTTCCCTACAAAATACATCTGATCACAAAGGTAATATCGGGGGTACGAAAACCTAATCTTCTAGGAGTGCCGCGAGCTGTAATCCAATGGATAAAAGATATTACATTCGGAGTGGATGTACGGTGCGAATTTCCTACGTTGGAAGAAGAGTCTATCGATGAAAGCTATACTTTCGACTCAACAATCAATACAAGTGGCCAGACAAGCGATAATTCTAGTTTGCATTTGAAATATCCCAATCAAACCACATTCATCGCCCCTGACGAGGACTGGTGCGACCTAACAGGCGTGGCCATGTCGTATGTTATTCTTTGACTGCCCAAGGTGCGGCACGCAGTTACGATTAGGGCCAAACGTAACTGAGCCCAAGTGCCCGAGTTGCAAATTCGTCAGGTACGGTTTAGGGACGAAGTTCGCCCGCGTTATCGACCCGATAGGCGGACGGCAATTCAAGCGGCTCTACAAGCGGCTAACTGGCAAGCAGTGCGGCTGCCGCAAGCGGCAGGCGTGGCTCAACCGCTGGTGGTCTGAATGCACGGCATGGCTCAAGCGCTGGCGCGACATACCGTCCGAATAATCCGGTCTAGATAACCGGAGGATTGACGGATGAAGCACGCACTGGCGGAACCGCGCGGCTACGCGAGCATGTTGCAGGACACCGACTACCCATGGTGTTGGTACTGCGGGAGGACCCAGGAGGACCGGCCGGAGCCGTGGCATGCGCCGTGGCTGATCGAGCGGTGCCATATCGTGAGCATGCCGCGAATCGAGGACCGCAGGGTGGTGGTTTTAATGTGTTCCCGCTGTCATCGGGTGCAGAGCGGAGACCTGCTCAAGCAGAGCCTGATGGTCGAGCGTCCGGGACTGGAACAGATGCTCTGGCTTAAGCATCGCTTTGACTGGGGCCAGTTTGACCGGGAGTTCTTGGGTCGGTTTAGCGTCCGGAAACTGCCGGTAATGTTGCCGCCATGCGTGGGGGCTGTTCAGCGGTACATGCGCCGGCGTGGGGACTATCCGATTCGGGGAGTGAGTATTCGGGAAATTTCCGGGTAATTCCGCCAACAAGACGACACAAATTGCTGGTAATCTAGTCGGTAGGGTATCGACAGAACACTAACTTGCACGGCCCGCAGGCCTAACCTGGAGAAGAATGATGACAGAACGCGAAGCGACTGAGAGACTGATCGAGATGGGGGCCAAGCTCGAAAAGAAAGAGGATTTTTTGGGCGACACTAAAAGCGGCTGGTGGATGGATACAGTTTGGCTGGCACCAGCCAACAAACCTAAGGATGCATTGCAGGCAATCGAAGGCTGAACCATGGTGAAGACTCGACGTAAATATCACCAGAAGCGTGATTGGCTCTTGGCCTACATCGGCAAGCGATCGTACAAGCGTGTGATGGTGGGCGAGGGTGAGATGGAAGAGGCGTACGCTGCCGAATTCGGTGTTGCGCTGAGGCAGTACACGATTGGCCCAGCGTCCTGCCCCGACCTGGCCGCGACGCTGCGGCGAATGTGGCTCGATGGACTGCTCAGACGCAGCACGGGCGGCAATCAGGATACTTCTTTTTATTGCCAGAAAACCTATTACGTTTCGTATCGCTTAGTTTAGATGATCACCTACCCACCCCGCGCCGGCCGCTGTGCCGATTGCCGACACGGGAACGACCAAAAAACGCACATGTAATTGCGACGGAGTCTCGGAATGCTATTAGCCCAAGAAGCCTATGAGGCGTACGCGAATCACGCCGGCGGTCCGCTTCCGCAGTGGGAGCACTTATCGCCGGAGATCCAGAAAGGCTGGGATGCGTCCGCGGCTTGGGTGGCGGGCAAAGTGTCCGGCGGGCACGATTGGCTTATCCCGGTGAAAGACACGGTATTTGCAAACAAAATCAAGGAGGAGACGGCAGACCAAGGCTCCGAGGATGGGCACCAAATCGCCGATGAATTGCTGTGTGAATTGCTGTTAGCGCTCGGATGCAATCAGACCGTAGAGGCATGGAAAGCTGTTAAGAAGTGGTACGCATAGTAGTGGAGTCAGGCTGATTATGTTCTACGAATCGAGAATTGTTGACGGTCAACTCAAGGTCCGAAGAGAACCGAACGGCCCATGGGAAGCCGTCGGTAGCGAAACTGCGGACGTTGCAAACCAAATGGCGGATATGACCGCCCAGCAGCGTCTCAACATATTGCAACTGTTTTGCAGTTCATGCGGTTGCATTCAGCCGGTAGGTATGCCGTGCCAATGCTGGAACGATGAATAGGACAATCGGATGACCAAACTCTCCATCGGCGATAAAATCACAATCGGCAGCGACTCGATCAAAGTGCTGAAGATCCTCTCTTGGTGCGCGACCCACAGCGGGAGCCGACTTTTGATAGAGGACACTGACGGCGGGCGATGGTTGATCTGCTATACGGGTCCAGGTGAGGCAAGTGGCCACCGCTACGTTAGGCCCAGACGCGGCGGGGAGGGTGGTGAGCGTTTGCCAGCCACTGTCCAGACGCGCTGACGCCGAGAACTAATTTCCGTATTCCGGTCCATGCGACCTATCTAGAGCTTGCAGTCTGTCCCGCATGTCGGTAACTTTTCTCGCGTGACCTAAGATCCTTGGTGGGATTTGTCGCACGAACGTGTATAATCTGAAGCTCGCACCTGAGTGCCTGCACGGTTTCCTCACGTTCACCGCGCACGCCCACCATCAGGTTCTGAGAATAGAAAGCAGCCGCTGGGTCACCTAGTGGCTGTTTTCGTTTCTAAGGTCGCGTAGAGCAATTTGATTCGACGAACGAATAGCGAACGCGATAGGCGAATTAGGGAAAGCTCTTAAAACACGGCGGGGGAAAAGAGCACCGGCCGGCCAATCGCACGAGGGACCTAATAAATCCCAAGCCCTGGGTGATGGAATCGCAACCCAGCAAACCGACTGCCAGTAACCCCAGTGAGAGCACTGTCCAAACCCCGACAACTCTTGACCTCGGTTGATACACATACTGGCGCTAGGACAGGGCTGAATCGTCTGAGCTATAGCGTACTAACTATCCCGTTACCAGCGGACGCTGGTGGCATCAACCAGGGATGTAAGGGGGCGGTGCGCGCTAGGCGATTTAGGACTATGTCATATAGGGTCATGTAGCAGCGACATATTGCCCGGCATATTTGGTCCATTCCTGCAGGAACGAGCAGGATACTAAATAACGGGAGCGACGTGAAAATGATAATTCCAGCAGGCAAGCATGCGGGCAAAGAGTTATCGACCCTTGCCGACGCCTCTATTTTGGCGATGGCGAACGCATGGAAGAACCACCCACTTCTAGCGGAGATTCACCAAGAAATCCTTCGCCGTGGTCTCGACGGAAAGAAGCGTGGTCACGTCGAAAAGAGCGGAGAGAAGCGTACGCGGCAAGTCGTTCTGCCGATGGCAGCGAAACTGCGTGGCATAGTGGACGCAAAGTGCTATTTGTGCGGTCACCTCAGCCGAATTTCAGCGAATTCATGGGAAACGGAGGATGTGTCACAGAAGCCAAGGTGTCATTGTGGCGGCATGATTTACTTGGCGGACCCGAGCTTGGTAGTGGTAGAGCAAACAACGGTAGAGGCAAGAATCAAAGTGTGGTAGCGATGATCATAGACTGGACTCCGATAGACGAACTAGACATCCCGAGGGTGCATGCGAACATCCTCAGGGAGCCGCTAATGAAGCTCGGCATGAAGGCTTTGGTCGTCTATGCCGGCCAGAATGTCTATGCGCCGCATGAAGTATTCCTACTTCAGTATCTTGGCGGTGAGCCGGAAAGTCGGCAGGCTCTGTTGATAGCCAACGATATCAGCGGTGGCGCGGAGAACCCGATAAACCTCGAGATCACGATAGACCACGTAGCCGATGCGGCAGGCTTCCTTGGCTTCCGGTGGTTCAACTGGCTTCCCGATACGCGGAGCCGGGTGCTTATCATGGAAGAACCGCCGCCTGAGGGTGATATCGAAGTGTTCCGCACGACATGAGCACGGCAATCGTAGGTCCTAACCATGGGAAGGTTAGGAGGAATGCCGTGGAAAACATGCTTACACCGGCTCAGGTGGCCGAAAAACTACAGTGCTCAGCGGCCACCGTTCGCAATATGGTGGCCGCCGGCAAGCTCCCGAGCGTCACAATCGGCTCGGGTACCAAGCGGAAAACGTACCGCATACCCGAAGAAGCACTCGCGCGGGTAACCGGCTATCATCCGGTCGAGGCCGTGGAGCCGCCCCCGAAGGTAAACGTGGTTCCGCTCCACCCGGCGCTGGTCAAGGCTCTGCGGCGCGCCGGTAACTCCTAGCCGCCACGCCGAGCATGTGCTGGTTGTTCTGGTCCAGGTGCCCGTAGACTTCGCTGACCATTCTTGTGTCGGAATGTCCCAAGAGCGTTGCGACCTCCGCCGTGGATAATCCGGCCATCATGGCATTGGTCGCGTAAGTATGCCGGTAAGCGTACATGATTACCTGATCGTCTAAATTGATCGAGCGGCGAAGCCTCAGTAGCCGCCGTGCGATGGTGTCCTTGCTCCAGGGCCTTCCGGACGCTTGGCGGAATAAGGGACCGGTCGGGTGCATGCGGACCAGCATAGCCGTCAGAACGGCCAGGCAGGGCGGTAGGTAGACTACGAGCGGTTTGCCTGTCTTGCCGCGTGTCTTGTGCTTCTTGAAGACCCACGTATTGCCAAAGACGTTGCCGGCGGTCACTTCGCGGATCTGCTTGGGTCGCGCTCCGCAGCGGCTGGCAATGAGGACTAGCGTAAATTCCTTGCCGTTCTCCTTCTGCTTCCGAGCGGCGGTTATCAGCAGAGCGTGTTCCTCATCGGTTAGAACGCGCTCGCGTGATTCCGGTCGTGGGTTGGGCAGTTCGGCTATGTGGTTGTCCGCTATGTACTTGTGGCTCAGTCCCCAGCGGAAGACATACTTTGCGGACGCGATGGCATCGCGCCGGGACCAGTCGCCCCATGCCGCATGGGAGTCTACCCAGGAGACGATTGTAGCCTTGGTGATGTCCCGGCAGAGTAGATGTCCTTTATCGACGCCAAACGTCGTCACGTAGTGCTCCAGGTGCTTGTAGCGGTCGGGTTTAAGTAAGACCTCATGTTCGCTCAGGAAGAGGCTACAGAGCGACAGGACGGTTAGTCGCGGGTCTCCGGGTTGCCGCGATAGCTCGAGCATCTGATTCCAGAGTCGATAGGCTTCGGTCTCATCTTCATGCAGGGGGAGAAACTTGCCGTGGGCGTTGACGACGAACCACTTATTGCGGCTCTTGCGGTAGAACGGCTTGCGCATGTTATCGCTTTCAACTTCCCCGGAAAATCCGTCTCAGGAAAGCGATAAGTTTATAGGGACTGGAAGGGCGTGTTGCCAAAAGCGTTGCCAGTCATGCTTTTTGGTCCACGCGGCTGATTCTTAAAAAGCGTGAAAGTCCTTGATTTCCTAGGGTTTTTGGCAGTCGGGGCGACACGATTTGAACGTGCGACCTCTGCGTCCCGAAGGCAACCGGTAGCGGTTTTCACAGGGAAAACATGTTAGGCAGGGCACGAAATGAGGCTGTTTTGGGGGCCGTCGTTGCCATATCGTTGCCACTCATTGCCGCAGTTCTCGAGCGGTGGCGTACCTCCGTGGAGTGCCGGTAGACAGTCGGGCACCAAAGGGAAGCCGGCCGGGGAGCCGACAACTTTTCAACCGCGCGCAAGGTCCGTTCGCTAGGGGATTTAAGTGTTTTGCTATCAGTGACCAAACGTGTCGCGGCGCTGGACAAAATCGACGCAACCGTTAATTCTTAGCAGGTTTGATGTCTTAAATTTCCCATGACGGGGGTGAGTAAGGAGTTCTACATGAACGTAGTGTTTGAGATCGAGTACACCGACCGCCATAGCGGCGAGCGTGTAACGGTGGAAGTCCAGGGGACCGGCGCGGCGCGGGAACTGGCACGGGAACTGGCAATGGCTAGCGGGCATCGAGCGGTGATTCGCCGCAAGCCAAAGAGACAGTGGCGGGTATTGGTGGCCGACCTGGAGACCGGGGAGATTACGACGATCGAGCAGCGGCTAACCGTCCGGGAGGCGGCCAAGATGTTCCGCAGTTGGAATGGCCGTGCCAGAAGCGAACATGCCGTCTGTCTGTACTGGCCGGACTGGGCCCCGGAGTTGCAAATACAGGTAGGCTCACGTAGTTTGGCGGGCTGAAATGGTAGATCAGCAGCGCGGCCAGATGACGCGCACCTCCCGGCTGAGAGGGACTTAGGTTCCCAACAGGGCGTCCAGAATGCCGGGCCGGCATCCAATTGAGCCTACGGATATAAGACGGGCGACCGCCGAAGTTTCAAGGCGAGGATGCAACAGGGGACGTTAGTTGGGGCGGGACCAACCTGATTCACTGACGACGCTAGGACGGCCATGGACGGCCGCCGTTTTATGGCTCGTTTGGATCGGTCAGTATCGGTTCGTCCGGAACGTCGCTAGGTGTTGCTGGAACGTCGGCTTCTGTAGCTGGCTTGGGCTTCTTAGCGAGTAGTTTGGAAGCGAACCGGGCAAGCTTCTTTGCGGAGTCTTTGGCTTGATCGCCTTCGGTGACTTCCCGCTTGAGCACTTCGTTGACAAGGACGGTGGCGATCTCTTGGGTATCGACGCGGACATCCGGCGATAGCTTGCGCAGCTCCCGCCGCAAGACCTGCAGGATCGGCTCGCTCAGGATCATCGCGCCGAGCAAGAAGCGGTTGAGGGCTTCCTTCTGCGTGTGGAACTCTCCCAGGGCAGACTTGATCCAGCCCTCTTTGCACAGCAGGTAGAGCGATTCGACGTCCTTGGCGGTCCGTGCGTTGAGAGAGCAGAATTCGATAAACAGGACCAGTTCTTGTCCGATCGGCTTGGCGAATGTGACTTTGAAAACTTTCCAGGATAAGCCGTTGGTCAGGATGACCCAGTCAACGCCCTGGTTGGCGGCATAGTCAATTGCCTGCTTGACGTGCCATTCTTTCAGGTCGGTTCCGACCGCTTTGACCTCGATGAGCATCTGTAGAGCGCCGTCGATCTTGGTTGCCAGGTCACAGTAGGTCCCCCGGATAGCGTGCTCGGAGGTGATTTCGGCGTATTTGTCGTAGCCGAAGATATCGGCCAGCATGTCGACCACGATAGTGACCGTATCGGATTCCCCGACGTCTCGCGTCTTGGCTGAGGAGAGTATGGGCTGAAACCGCTTGATGCCAGCCACAATGCGGTCAGCGATTTTCGTGGGAACTTTGCTCATCGGAGGTTCCTTAGTTGGTGGATTTCCCTCGAGACTTCTTGACGGCCTGATCGGCCTGCTTCGTGGCGGCGGCGGTCGCCTTGCGTCGCACCTTGGGGCGACCACGCTTTGCGGGAGGCGGAATGAATCCCTCTTCCTCCAGCGATTTCCATGTGTCTGGAGTATTCGGGTCTTTAACTAGTATCCGAGCGTCTTGGTAGCAGGCATCGTGAATCCCACGCTTGAGTTTATCGCCCGGAAGGATCGGTTCTTCGCAGTACAGGCAAATCGGATCGGATGCATTAGCTACAGCGGGCTTCGGTCGCATGGCGGCTATCGCTTGGTCTAACGCCTTCTGAGCTGCTAGGAGCTTTTTAAGCACTTGTTGTTCGTCCATGACGGGCCATTTTCGGGTTATTTTGCGCGGACGCAACTACCAGTATGGAAAAGACTTATGGAGCGGAGCAATAAACAGATTGCAGCCATTTTTCTCAAATCGATTGCACACCTGTTTACAAACTGTTTTACACTCCTTAAAATATGGACGATAAATAAATTTCCGCATGGATGTTTCAACATTTGAGGTGCATCCATGCAGGTGACTGTGTTTGAAAAAAGGGTTCTTCAGGTGCGCGAATCAGCAAGGCAGCGGATTGAAAAGGCGGAGCTGGAACATCTCTGCGTGGCATGTTTGGAGCCACTAGTCGCTGTATTCGGCGAGAAGGGCGAATTCCTCAAGTGGGATCAGATTCGCCAGTGCCATCCGAAGTGCTATCACGCAACGCTGCGGGCCATCAAGGCCGGCAAAACGACCGAGCAGGAACGGATGACGGAAGGTAAGTTCGGCCAGCGTGGTTTCGGCGGTCCCAAACCATCCAACCCAGTCACCAAAGACGTTTCGTAGTCCCCCACCACACTTCTCAAGGAATCCCGACAGTGTCATCCGAGCCCCTCGATATTCATGCCGCGCTGGAGCAGACAGCCCCGGAAGTCCGCCGGCGAGCCAGAAACCGTCTATCGCCGATCCAGTCGCGGTTTGACGCGGATGACCTGGTACAGGTTACCGCGATGAAAGCCACCCGAGCCGCCGATACGTGCCGCGCCAAGTCCATGGAAGACCTACGGAACTGGGTATTGGTCATCGCCAAACACACGATGCTCTCGGAACTGCAGAAGGAACTAGGGACCCAGAAGCGACCGGTACTGGTCCAGAGCAATGCCGGCGATGAGGCGGTTGCTCCAGAGCCGCAGCCACTACAGGCGATCGAGGCAGCCGAGGAAACCGCCGGTCAGTTCCAAATCGTACAGCGGAGTCTCGACCAAATTCCCCAGCGTCAAGCGGCCGCTATCCGCATGCGATATCTCGAGGAACTGGGATACCCGGCAATCGCCGATCGCATGGGAATAACCGTCAGCGCTGCTCGGACTCTGGTAACCAGAGGACTTGATAACGTGCGTGAACTGTCCAGGTAGTCGACTGTTTCGCGCGAAGCTCGATTGCTTCGCGCGCTCGTGGTGAGCAGAGAAACTAGCTAAGGGAAGTGGCATGTCTGTTGGATCGGACGATCTTGTCGAAGTCTTGTCGGAAGTACAGCCCATCATCGAACAACGCTACCGCGGCGCGCTCTCGGGAGTGAGCCATCGGTTCGATGTGGACGACCTCTATCAGTCGGTCTGCTGGCGAGCTTACCGGAATCACGAGCGATGCCAGGCTCAGTCCGCAGCCGAGTGCCGGAACTGGATTCTGAAAATCGCCGCCAACGTGTTCCGTTCGGCGATCGCGACCCATCGGCTCAGCGGCAAGCGGTCGACCATGCGGGAGCGAGCCATCGTAGCCACTTCCGGTGACCTGCCGTACGTGGAGCCGTGGTGCGAACAGTCCAGTGAGCTGGTCCATGGTGAAGCGTGCCGGCACATGCTGGCATGTCTGGACCGATTGCCGCCCCAGCGTCAGGCCGTGCTGAGAATGCGGTTCCTCGAGCAGCGGTCGTATCAACAGATCGCGGAAGAACTCGGGGTGACAATAGCGGCCGCGAGGACCAGCGTATGCCAAGCGGTCCGACAAGCGAGGGCGGAACTGGGGCAGTATTCGCTGCCGGGGTTTGAAGAGTGATCGAAAGCGTGAAGTAAGGAGGCGGTCAAAGATTGGCCGCACGAAGCCGTGGCGCTCGGGAATGCGCCGTGGCAGATGGACTGGTTAGCCGCTTGGCGCGATGGATGCGCCGAGCGGGTTTAGAAAGGAAGTGCCATGCTTTATCTCTATATTCGACCGAACGAATCTCTTTTAGCTCAAAATCTTTTTGAGCTGCATTTTCGCGGATCTTCGGATCTGGGTTGCGCGTTCTCTCTTGCGGTGCTGAGTCGGCTGCCGTTTACCGTCCTGGATAAGCTCGACCAGATTACCGGCGGACTGGCCTATCCCGATAAGCCGGGGGAGTTTGTGGCGACCATCGGCAGCCGGCTCAATGTAGCGGACTGCTACATGTATATCGGTCGGGCATCCAGGGGTGTCAAGATCGCAATTGACGCGCATCCGGCGATTAGGTTTACGCGCCCGGCGCAACATGGAACTTCGCTCAGCGGCGCGTAACTTGAAGACCCGCTTTTCTCGTCACTTGTCCACCTCTATCCGCCGGAGTCTATGAAAATGATCTCTGTCTATGAGTCCCTCAATGGTCACGCATCGGAAGTACGCCACCTGGCACAGCGCATCCGCAGTTCACTAGGGTCCATCGCCGAGGAGGCCATCGACATAGGCCGATCCCTCATCCGGGCCAAGCAATTACTGGGGCACGGACAGTTTGAAAGATGGCTCCAGGAGGACGTGGGACTCAAGAAATCCAATGCAAACAACTACATGCGGGTGGCCGAGACGTTCGGCAAATGTCCACTAAATGGACATTTGGGACTGACTGTCATGGTGAAATTGTCCTCGTCCGACGTTCCCGAGGAGGCCATCGAGGAAGTCAAGCAGAGAGTCAGCGGCGGTGAAAAGGTCACGGTCAAGCAGGTAGAGGAAGTCATCGCGGAGCATCGGCCAAGCCGGCCGGAGCAGAGCCGCATCACTGAGAATATCGAGGCGGTCTACGGACCAAGCAGTCCGCCAGTTGAGCCGCAGGACACCGCCCGGGACGCTGAGGAAGAGACCCTGGAAGAGACGCAAGAGGACCGGGAGCGAGCGGTCAGAGCCAAGATTATGGCAATGGTCGGCGGTCTATCGGAGAGTTCGCGGCGCGAGGTGGCACGCGAGCTAGCGGACCTGTACGGCGATAAGCCAAGCGAGCCGAGTGAGCCGGAATGCTCGTGCAGCGGTCAAGCCATGCTCTCGGGCATGGAGATCGACCAAGAGCAGCTCAAAGCGGCCATCAGCGATTCAGACAAATTGCAAGTGGCAAGGATTCTATTTGACGCCTGCCCCACTTCGCAGCGGCGGTCACTGGTCGGTCTGATGAAAAGCCTGCTGGCTAAGAAAGCCGGACGGTACTCGGAGGAGTTCGAGGAGTTCTGGGCGGTCTATCCTCCGAAGCGACGGACCAACAAGGGCGCGGCCTATGTCGCGTGGAATAGGGCCATTGATTCTCTGGCGCTGGTGGAGCCGCCCGAGGAGGACGGTTCGTGGGCATCGCATCTGGTTCGCCGAGCGTCGGAGTATGCGGCTAGTCCGGTCGGCCAGGGACGTTATGTAAAGGGTCCCGAACCGTGGCTAAACGGCTGCTGCTGGGAGGACCACAAAGAAGCATGGAAGGATAACGATTACAGGAACAGCGCGTTGTTTGTTCCGGGGGACGAAGTTAAATCCGGTTTTGTATGAAAGGCAAAGTATGGATCAGTTTCAAAAAGCGGCGTGGATGTCATTAGTCGAGCGCATCGGTCCGAGGTTGTCGGGCGCGACATTCGACAATTACCAAGTTGGAGATGAGCCCGCGCAGGCCATGTTGGTGGACAAGCTAAGGGAGGTTGCCGCGAATCCAGCGGCGATGATTGAAAGCGGCGGTGGGCTCGTGCTGATCGGAACCATGGGTACCGGCAAGGATCACCTGAGCTTCTGCGTGGCCAGCGCCGTTTTTAAGGCGGGGTTCAGCGTGGCATGGGAGAACGGAGAGGAACTGTTCGCCGCAGCCAGGGATGCGATGGGCAGTCGCGATACCGAGTATCAGACAGCGCGGCGGTACACCCAGCCCGACTTACTCTGGCTTAGTGACCCGCTACCGCCTAAGGGACTTGCGGAGAACAGCGGGAATCTGACCGATTGGCAAATGCGGTTTCTGTATCTCATTGTCGACTATCGGTATCGGCATAAGAAGCCGACTATCGTTACCGCCAACGCTCACGACCTGATGGACTTCGATCGACGTATCGGCCTCCAGGTCGCGGACCGGCTCAATCACGGTTCGGTTCGGTTTCTGTGCAAGTGGCCCAGTTTCCGCACCCGGAATAGATAGGACTAGCCGATGCCGGCCGCCACGGCTCCCACCATGCTGGATAGAGTGCCGCCCAACGATATCTCGCTGGAGCAGTGCGTACTGGGATCCATGATTCTGGATCCGGCCAGCGCGGTCGACATCGCCAGCACCCTACTGACCGGCGGCGATTTCTACGGCGACATTCATGGGCAGGTGTTCGACGCGATTGTATCGCTGCATGAACTCGGCCAGCCGGTTGGCGACGTGCAGTTACTGCTGACCAAGTTCCGTCGGTACGGACTGGTGGACTCGGGCTTTGGTGCGGCGGCTATCGCTCAGTGTGTTAACGCCACGCCGACAGCGTCCAATATCGAGTTCTACGCCGAGGAGGTCGCGAAAATGTCGCGCCACCGGCGGACGATCCAGGTCGTCACCAAGGCCATCGGCAAACTATACGAAGAAAAGCCGGACGTGGACGGCATCACGGAGAAACTGGTATCGCAGATTCTCAATATCCAGTCTCAGAAGAAGATCGAGATATTGACGCTACGGGAGTCGGCTGTCCGGACTCACCAGCGGATCCAGAACGCGGTAACGCTCGGGACCGGTCACGGGATACCGACCGGCATTCGCTGTCTGGACGAGGCGATGGGCGGACTGTGCGAGTCGGAGGTCATCATACTCGCCGCGCGTCCGGGTCAGGGAAAGACCGCGATGGCGATGCAGATAGCGTCCAACATGGCGATCGACGGCAATCAGGTACTGGTCGTCTCGCTGGAAATGAAGGACACGGAGCTAACGACTCGGCTACTGTGCGCGGTCTCGGGGGTGGATTCCAAGTCGATCCGCAACGGCACGATTACCCAAGAGCAGGTGGACCGGATAGGGGCGTTTGTCGATTCGCTCAGTTACCCGGTTTCGTTTTACGCGCCGGAAACGGCGACGGTCCGAAACATCGTGGCGGCGGTTCGGTTGGCGATGAGCCGGGGACCGATTGCGGCGGTGGTGATTGACTACGTGCAGTTAATAGTTCCGAGCGATTACCGGAAACCGCGACATGAGCAGTTAGAAGAGGTGTCTAAGTTAGTGAAGAACAACGTGGCTCGGGAGTTTGGGATCCCGGTTTTGCTGTTGTGTCAGTTGAATCGGGACGGCGGCGGCAGGGTTCCCAGGGCGGAGGACCTCAAGGGGTCCGGTTCGCTGGAGCAGGACGCGGATTCGATTATCGCGATCCATACACCGGAGGAGTCCAAGGGGACGAAGGAACTGCACATTTTAAAGAATCGCCACGGTGGCGAAGGGGTGTTGAAGGTGCGCTGGCATGCTTCGGCAACCAAGTTCGAGGACTTCGAATACGAGGAAATGTAACTTAAAGATGCAAAACGCACGTCTAAGCGAACTATCGTCGATTGAGCGGGAGCTTTTGGAGTTGATTATCGTATTGCCGCGTGTCGCTCACGTCGCACTGGAGCAAGTGTGTCTGGAGTGGCTGGATAGCGATCCAGCAAGGCAGATACTGGATGCGTACCAGCAGTTGTGGTTTAGCGGTCAGTCGCTGGAACTCGACGACGTATTGAAAGCGATCGACGACCCGCTTAAGGAATTGGTGGCAACATTGGCCGAACAAGCCAGGGCCAAGAATCCGTACTCGCAGATTTACACGCCGTTTCGACTGCAAATATTGACAAGCCGGATGTGCGAGATCCATGAACAAAGGGCTCGCAGTCAGAAAATCGCAGAACTGCAAGCCAAGGGACTGGCTGAGCAGGAGGAGCAAGACATCCTTCAGACTGTGATTCGCGAATCGCTTCGTCGCCAGTAGTGACACACTCTCGCCGTTTTGCGGTCTATGCCACCGGAGGACACAACGATGCTAATTTCGCCGGCATGGGTTTACGGCAGTCTGATCATACACACGGACAGCGGCGGGTATGCGTTCAGTTCAGATACGTGGCCCACTGGCCGGCTCAAGGTCCAGGACGTTTTGCAAGCACTGTGCGGCGAACCCGATGAGCGCGGCTACTACGTTTTTCACGAATCGCACCACTGGCTGGAGGAGCATTTGGGCGCGGTCGCGCGGCTGTCCGCAAAGGATGTCGGCTTGCTGGCGATCGCGGATCTAGCGGGGATTCGCGGGGATGACGAGGTTCAGTTCAGTCGTCAGGCTGCCGCGTCTCTTGCGGTGGTTATTTTCGAAAAGGCGTTCAATGCGAGCCGTCAGGATGCGGTGTTGATGGTGCATTTGAATCTATCGCCAAGGGATGTAGTGGCGGGAAAATCAGAAAAGTGACGACATGGGCGGCGAGTCATTCGGTCCTAGGTGGTGATGGCGGTTCGGTATGGACGCAAAGCATGGAGAAATATATCAGTGGCTGTAACTAAGACGCTCGGCGTCGATGACGTAGTTTTTGACAAGTCGTATTACACGCGGTCGGAGTCGCAGAGCCCCGAGAAGGTTAACGAATACGCCTTGTCGATAGAAGGTGGTGGCTTCCCTCCGATCCTCGTCAATCACGAGAATATTTTGCTCGACGGTTGGCATAGGTGGATGGCTCATAAGAAACAGAAGCTCCAGGCAATCGACGCGGAGATTCTGGATACCAGCGGATTCGTTCTCTCCGATGGGACGGTGGACATGTATGCGATCCGCCGGAAGGCCGCACGTTCTAACTTTCGGCATGGATTGCCGCAGACCGAGCGCGAACTAGGTAAGCTGATTCGCGACGAATACCGAGCGAAGATGGACAAGCTCGACCAGGCGGGCCGCGCCGAATTGAAGCGGGAAATGGCGGCGGACTACAGCCGGAGCATCAGTTACATTAAAGATGCCACAAGCCGCATCGACAAAGACCTGAAGGCCGAACTTCGGCAGACCGCGTTCGATATGTGGCTGGCCTGCTACACGCAGGGGGAGATTGCCGAGGCGGTAGGGTATGCTGCCGGTCCGGTTAGTGAGTTCCTCAAAACACTACAGTTCTTCGGAAACGCCACCGGTGGCGAAAGCGAAGAGTTGTCGGAAACTAGGTCACTCACTGAAACTCCAGTGGATGACATGGAATTCGAGGACGATGACGACGGAGACTCCAACAGCCTTGGCGTCTACAAGCTCGACAAGCGACTGTTGGTCCGCGCCAACCACGTTGACGAGCACTTCAGGCCACCCGTCTACAACATCTGGAAGCAACAGGACCGCAGCGACCAAGTGAGCCACTTCGGGAATACGGAAATCACTTGGCTCGACAATCTGTTGTACCTCTACACTAAGCCATTCGACGTTGTGATCGATCCGTTCGCTGGCGGCGGATCGGCAATCGACCTGTGCAAGTCTCGCCTGCGGCGCTACTTGGTTTCCGACCGTAAGCCGGTTGACATTCGCTACGACCTTCGGACGCACGATGTGACGGAAGGCGTCTTGTCGCCGCCGCAATGGAAGGACGTGCGGTTGGTCTACCTCGACCCACCGTACTGGAAGCAAGCGGAAGGCAGGTACAGCAAGGACGCGACCGACTTGTCGAATATGAAATTGGAAGCGTTTAACGATTCGCTTTCATCCCTCATCAAGCAGTACGCGGAGAAGCTAAAGCGGTCTCGCGTTGCTGACGCTTACATCGCTCTCATTATCCAGCCGACTCAATGGAATGCGCCGGGGCGTCAGTTTACCGACCATATCGGCGATATGTTGCGGCTAGTCAAGCTACCCGTCGACATGCGTTACTCGGTCCCGTATGAGTCGCAGCAATGCAACGCTCAGATGGTCGAGTGGTCCAAGGAGAATAAGCGTTGTTTGGTTCTGACTCGTGAGATTATCGTATGGAGGGTAATGAAATGACTCGCTCGAGGCGTTTCGGAAGTGATGTTCCGTTCATGGCGTGGTTTCGGGATAATGAAAGGCTTCCATCGAATGGTCGGGACTGCGGAATAGCCGCCACTGACGTTGATTTGTATGTCCACCGTTTCCTATGTCGAGTGGGATCAGAGGGAACTCGTGACGCGCAGGGGATCATGATGATCGAAGTAAAGACGCGAGAAGGAGAAGTAGGAGACTCGCAGCGAGACACACTTTGGAAAATCCATGTGATGTCTGTTGGGTTCAACGAGCAGATATGCGTAAGGCATTTTGGGGTGTCCGTATTGCGGATGGTTGGTGTTGATCCGAGTGATACGGAGATGCTCGGGTGGGGAAGGTTCGACCGAACGGGGAAGCTCAACTACAAAAGTATTGACGTGGATATGCTGGAAAGGCTGGTGCGATTCGAGGTCGACCCGGACAATCTAAACAGGCCACCGCTGGTTGGCGTTACGAGGTCTGGAACGATCGTTACCAACGCTGATGAAGAGAATCCGAGAAATGGTCCGAAAGACGTGACATAAGCTCGCAGAAAATCGGTCGTAGTATGTGGAGCAAAACACATGGCGACCGAATCCAGCATCATCGTAAAGCACAGCGACCAGTCGCAATGGTTAAATGGTAGGGCCGCGTCGATCGGATCTAGCGACGGTCCAGGTCTCCTTGGTCATGGCTACGCTGCGTCGTCTAGTTGGTATGCGCTCTGGGCCGAAAAAAGCAAAGGTCTTTCGCCGGAGCGTACCGCAGAGACGCTTCGCATGTTCGAGAAAGGCAAATTGGCCGAGCCATACATAGCCGGACTGTGCCGACTTGAGCGCGGTTGGGATATCCAGTTTGATCCGGACTACAGTTACCGGCGCAATATAAAACTACCGTATCTGACCGCTTCGCTCGATGCCTGGATGACTGAGGAAGGCGAACCTGTTGTATTGGAGTTCAAGAATTTATCGGGCTGGATGGGGCGGCACTGGGATTCGAAATCGGGCAAAGCGCCGCTAAAGAACTCGATCCAAGTTCAGCACCAATTGGCGGTAACCGGCTGGAGTAAGGGATATCTGGTCGGTCTCCACGGATTCGATATCCATGTAGTCCCCGTCAAACGGCATGACGGGTTGATCAGCGCGATGCTTGAGGAGTATTCGCAGTTCTGGGCGTACGTGGTTGGCGGTGTCGAACCGCCAATTGATGATTCCGACGCGACACACGAAGCCTTAAAAAGAGTCTATCCAGTAGTGCCGATGGACGCCGCGCACCTAGACGAGCGAGCCAGTGGGTTAGTCGCCGAAATGCTAACGCTCGAGCAGTCAATCGAGTCGGACTCACGGGCGCTGGAGCGCTGCCGCAATCGTCTTGTTCAAGAGGCGGAAGGCGCGGAATTTCTAGTTACCTCTGGTGGTCAGTGGTTTAGTTTCAAATCAAATCGCGGTGGCAAGCGCAAGCTCAAGCCGCACAACGGGAAAGTAAGGGTGGGGTAATGGTCGCAACAGCTCAGGAACCGAAACCGAAGAACGCGCTGACACTGCTCAGCAATCACTTGGAGACGCTCAAGAAGCAGATCGGTCTAGTGCTACCCAAGCACATGACACCCGATCGCATGGCTCGGCTGGCACTGACGGCGTTCAGTGCCGAGCCCAAACTGCATTTATGCACGTTTGAATCGGTGGCTGCGTCGGTCATTGTCGCTTCACAGATGGGGCTGGAGATTGGGGTAGGCGGTCAGGGCTGGATTGTGCCGTACGGGACAACGGCGACGTTCGTTCCGGGGTGGATGGGACTGATTGAACTGCTCAATCGCAGTGGTCGAGGCAGTGCTTGGACTGGTGCCATTTACGACGGGGACTGGTATGACTGCGAGCTTGGGGATTCGCCGTTCCTGAAGCACAAGCCATGCGGATCGAAGGACAAGATCACGCACGTCTACGCGATCGGTCGGAGCAAGGGGGGCGACTGGCCAATCATCGAAGTGTGGAATATGCCGTCGGTGGTCACACATCGAGACAGGTACAACAAGGTCGGGAAGAAGCATTACTCGTACGCGAATGAGAACAACTGGGAGATGTACGCGCGCAAAGTGGCGCTGCTTCAGGTGCTCAAGTACCTACCCAAGTCGATCGAGCTTCAGGCGGCGATCGATGCCAGCAACGCGGCGGACATGGGAGAGGCGTATACGGTCGATGCGGATTTCGTAGTGGCGGTACCCAAGCAGCCGCAAGTCGATACCGACATGGACGGACTAACTGACGATCTGGAAAAGAAGAAGGCGAACAGGGATCAGCGGCAGGCTGAGAGTGGTAAAGGGGACCGCAAGGAAGAGGCGGCGGAAACGGGGAAGGATAAGCCGCAGGACAAGGCCGCTGATAAGTCGGTCGAGAAGACGACTGAGAAGGCAGCGGACCAGCACGTAAGTCAAGTGGCGGACGATGAGCCGGATATCATCGGCGACTTCCGCCGGCGAGTGGATGCATGCGATTCCGAAGAGGATCTCGAGATCGTCCGGCTGTCGATCAAGAAATCCAAGTCGCTCGGGCCCGACGAAAAGAGGTTCCTCGAGCGAGCCGTTGATAGCCGCCGGGCGGCGCTATGAGTCGCAAGGAAGGGATCTCATTTATCTCGGGAGGTCACACGTTCATCTACGTTTTCTGGCCTAGTTATGTGGGGATGGCGATACGGCGCGTCTACGTGGACAGCCGTCATCCGGAACTGGGCTTCAGTCTCGCGCTGGTCTTTACTGCAATGAGAAACGTGGCTTGAATGACATGTGTGGAGTAGTGCAACGCATGGGCAAACGCAAGGGACTAATTCGGTTCCCTCAAAACGTGTTCGAGTGGTCTAAAGCTTTCGGGGACGATCTTGGCTATGAGGCGACGCGATTGCCAAGACCGGTCGAGTCGCCGCCAGGAAGTCCGGAGAAGATAGCGGCCATTATCGAACGGCTGGGTCGCGGTCAGGCTCTGTGGATCGGCGGCGATGCGGGCGATGCGCAGTACGCATATGAGCGTGTGGACTATCGCGTAGTGGGCGATGAGCGGTTTGGCGCGGTGGTTGGCAAGGACCCAGAGGGCCGGCGCCATCGGTACTGCGTATGGATCCATCTGGGTGGACATGGCGAGAAGCTGCATTACATTACCGCAGCGGCGGGTTACCGCGATAGCTTTGGTGAAAGCGAGACGACCGACCGGGAATTGTCGGCTATTCGAAAGCATGCCGAATCGCGCGGCGCGTCGTTCGTGGCGGTCGGCAGTCTGTTCAGTGCGCGCGTACTGGCCGAGTCGGAAGTCAAGCGGCTGTCCTATCCGGTAACGGGAGTCGGCATGCTCTGGCTGCGGTGGATGACACGGTACTGCGATAAGTCCATAGCCTGTTGGGGCGATACGAAGATCATGGACCGGGCGGTGGATGTTCTGTGGATGCTCAGCCGAACAAGTATTGGCCGACATGTTTACGTTATCGGGCTAACGCCGGCGGGTTTTCCGAGTCCTATCCTTCAGGCGGAGGGCTGTGGCGAGATCGAGCGGTACGAATACCGGGATATCATCGCGGACCGCGAGCGGGAGGAGGGGAGTGATGACGACGATGACGAAGCTTAGCGGTACCGAGTTTGAGGGTATCGTTCAGGACCGGCTGCAGAAGTACCGGCAGAATAAGATCGCCGACATTCGCCGCTCAGGCGTGCAGGCCACGATGCGGAGTGGCGGCGAGTGGCAGGTGATTCCCTCGCGCCCGGACTTCGAGGGGGTGTTCAGGGGGCCGGTGCCGGTCTGCTTCGACTGCAAGGTATGCAGTCAGGCGAGTTTCAATCTTGCGCCGTACCGCGATGAGACTCGGGGTAGTCGGCGGCGGCAGCTCAACTACATGTTTGATAAATCGCTCTACGACGTGCGGTGTTTTTTTCTATTCCACTGGAATGCCAGAATACTCAAAACGAAAGAGGAGGCGGCCATAACGTACGCGATGCCAGTTCATCCCGAAATGGAAATATGGCGGGAGTTTCTATCGGCGGACCTTCGTTCACTGAGTCGCGACGACTGCGCGCGGCATGGGGTCGAGGTGCCATGGACGCTCTTCGGGAAGTCAGATCGAACACTTCAGCCCGACCTTCGGGTCATTATTTAATTACGAGGATGAAATGGATATACCGACGATTGAAGTGCCCAAGGCGAAACTGGAGGCACTCGAAAAAGAGCATGAGTTCTTGCAGCAGATCCGGGCGTTGAGCCATCATGTGGAGCAGGCCCGGACCGATTACCTGTATGCGCGGGATAAGTCGCTCGAAAAGAAGAAGGCGATGGATACGCTGTCGGCGGATCTCAACGACCTGATTTCCGGCGGACCGCCCAAGCCGGATCCGCAGGGAAGGCTTCCGTTTGCCAGCGAGGATGAGCCGGATGAGGAGGACGAGCCGGAGGACGATGAGGACGAAGCCGAAGAGGTTAAGCGTGCGATTCAGCGGCAGGACAAGCGGGAGGTCCGGCAGGGTGTGCGCGGTGAAGCGGTCGGTACCAACGACCTTGAGGACGAGGAGGGATACGGCGAAGCGATCGATGCGGACTTTGAAGTCGTTGAGGATCCTCCGAAGGTGGAGACCAAGAAGGACCAGGCGTTGCCGCTACCGACCGATATCAAGGCGCTCGACTTGACCGAGCGTCAGAAGGGCCTGCTTGCCAATACCGGGGCCTTGACGATGGCCGATCTAGTAGACCTGGGCAACGGGAACTGGAAGAACTACCCCAAGGGGTTCGCGTCCATCAAGGGGCTCGGAGGCGCGGCGATTGCCAAGCTTGTTCAGCAGTTGCCGAGTACGGCTGCCGAGCACCGGGCTGAACCGGGAGAGATGCCGGCCGAAACCAAGAAGATCAAGATCATGACCTTCGCTGGCCAGTCGGACAGTCTTCAGCCGGGCGATACGTACGAAGCGACGGTCCGGGATGACAACGTGGCTATCGTGAGTCTACCGGGACAGGAGCCGGTTGAATTCCAGGAGTACGAATACGAATTGGTGGGTTGAGCGTGGCCGCAAGAACAGCACGACAGCGGGCATTCTTGTCGCCCGCAAGTGATCGGATTCCGGGGGTCGGTGAGCAGGTATATGTTCGCCGAACTCCCGGCAATCTTTCGATGATCCGATCGATCGGCACCGTAGCCGGTCATTCTCTACTGCCGGACATGGTCTATGTCCGGATCGAGCGGGGTAGGCAGCGGCACGCCGGCATGTGGTCGGTCGTTGATTTGCGACCGCACGGCTAGCGTGGGCTTGCGATTGTCGCGCGGCGGTCGTCACTTGGACCGCATGAAGCTACCAAAGAAAACGCTTGAGCGGATCCGGAAGATCCGGCGCGCCGACCGGGCTAAGGCCGCGGCGATGCGTGAGGTGCTGCTCAAGCGACTTATCGCAAAAGGGAATCCTAAATGACCGAGTGCCCCTGTAAGTTTGCGGCCGTTCTGCAGGTCAGTTGCGCGCTGGAACTGATCAAGATCGCCAGGTCGGGCGACTTTCTCGCTCGCAAGGCCGATGTCCTCAAGCACAGCGGCTGCGCGCTGGGGAGTCTCGGCGAGTATCTAGAGCAGACGCCAGAGGAGCCGGTGACGGCAATGGAGGCAGTAGCGACGGCAACGCCCGACACGATCGAGGGATGTTCGGCGGCTCTGGAGTCGGTGCTATACGCGCCGCGAGCGGATGAGGTTGCAGCATCGGCGGCAATGAATCCGGTGGCTGTGGCACTGCTACAGAAGTTGATTCGGTTGCTGCTGGAAAAGCTTTCGTAGCGATCATCTTCGTTTAGGGGTTTAAACGCGCATGACTCAGCCGATTTACGGGGTCCCGCCGGATACGTACGTTCACACGAACGTCATGGTCATGCAGGGCGCAACGCCATGGACCCGGCCGCCGGCGCTGATGCAACCGGTGTGGGATGCGGGGATCGATGGGCGCGGATGTATCGGCATTAGTCTCGATACGGGATGGAAAGCTCATCCGTCGTTGCCCGAGCCGCTGGACGGCAAGAATTTCACCGGCGGCGGTTCGTCGAACATCACGGATAGGCACTCCCATGGCGTTCATACCATCGGCAGTATGGCCGGTCGGAATGGAATTGGTGGTGCTCCCGGAGCTGGAATCAAGGTCGGTAAGGTACTCGGGGATAACGGCAGCGGTTCCAACACGATTGCCGGTCTGGACTGGGCAGCGGATCAAGAAGGCGATGTAGTGAACTGTTCCTGGGGCGGCGGGCAGTCCGTTGATTCCGGAACAGAGAGGGCGATGAAACGCATCGTTGAGTCCGGCAAGTGGCTGTTGTTTTCGGGTGGTAATTCGGGGTTCAACGGATCCAATACGGTGATTGCGCCGGCGATCAGTCCGACGAATGTAGCGGTCAGTTCGACGAACCAAGACGGTTCTTTGTCGGGATTTTCCAGTGGTGGACCGGCGATTGACTTAGCCGCAGGTGGCGGTGGAATCATTTCGTGCGGCCTGAATAACGATCTTGTGCTGATGTCAGGAACGAGCATGGCGTCACCTACAGCCGCTGGAGATTTGCTGTTGCTTCGGCAAGCGATGAAGCAGCTCGGAATGGACGTCTACATGGGCATGCGCGAGCTGGTCGCGTTCTTGCGCTCCGAAGAGTTCCTTAAGGACGCGGGGCCGGTTGGTCGCGATCCGCGTTTCGGAGACGGGGTAGTGATCGTGTCGAAAAATATCATCACTTGGATTCTTGCAAAAACTACCGGGGGAAGTGGCACATGATACGAGTCGGCTTCTCTGCGATTGTTCTGGTTGCATCGCTGTTTGCATCGGCTTTTGGGGTCGAAGGACAGTATCAGGTTACGTTCCTGTCCGCCAGGCATGCCACGGTAACGCCCGATGGTGATGGCGTGGTGATTCTCGTCGAGGAGCTATCGGAGAAGCAGGGTCGCGGGGTGCTGCTGGATGCGTTGCCAGGCGTCAAGTGGATCGAGGTGCATGATGTTGCAGCTCCGTTTCCGCCGACCGTGCACGAGGAATTCCGGCCTGGTCAGTTTCTGATTCGCGGGGAATCTGGCCAGCGGTTTTACGTGTCGCAACGCGGGGAGGGGCTGCCGATCTGGATTACGGTCGAGATCGAAGGTAAGCCTGATCCGCCACCGCCACCGCCACCTCCTCCTCCGCCTCCGCCACCAGTGCCCGAACTCGACTGGGTAACAAAGATCAGTTCAGAGAGATCGGCGGAACTGAACGATCCGACCACTGCCGCGAGACTGAAGACTGCAATCGATGGAACGTGCGAAAGGCTCGAAGAGTTGTGCAGTCGCGGCTTGTGTCCGAATCTTGCGGAGGCCAAGCAGGCGATAGTCGCGGAGATAGAGCGGGTGATGCTAACGCGCACGGTGCCAAGTACGGATTGGCTTGAGGGTTGGAGACGGCACATTGCGGCGGCGATCAATCAGGTGAATCCGACCGAGACGGGGCCGTATTTGGCGATCATGCGCGCGGCTGCAAAGGGGCTGTGATGGTACCAACAATAGCCTTCGGATTAGTCTTGGCTGCATCGCGAATATGGCTAGCGTTTGAAGTGGAGCCAGAAGCCTTTTCGTGGTTACATGTTTATGTTGACGTAGCCCATTTGTTTATGGGTGGGTTAGCTGTTGCATGGTGGCATCAGGAACGCAAGTGGCAGTGGTATTTATTTTGGTTTCTGAATGTAGTCGAAGTCGCGGCGGCGGTAGGTAGTAGGGTTTTATGAACATTTGGGGCTGGGACTGGGAGCTTGCCAGATGATTAAAATCGCACTCGTGTCGCTGGCCGTTGGTGCCGTGGCTTATTCCGTTTTGGCCATCGCGTTTCCGGCATTGCTCGTCGTGCGCGTGGCATTATTGTTCGATCGGTTTTCGCGACTACAGGACGATGAGCGGGAAGCGGGAGGAGGAGAATGAATAGGTTCCTGTCGGCACTGATCGCTCTCGTGATCGCGGGAGACTGCGCCAGCGTCGGCCACGCCCAGTCGGTGCGATACGGGAGAGGTACTTATACGTCGCGAGTCTGCTCGAATCCGTGGTGCGAGATGTGCAACAGGATCGAAACGATGTTGGCCGCGCAGAGACAACAGTGGTTGTTTACGCCGGTTGTGACGAAGGCCGAGCGGCGAGAGACTCGGCTTCCCGAGGCCGTGAAGCCGGTACACAATCCGCTGGCCGATACGAGACTGGAACCTTCACCCAAGGGTGCCGTCGATGCGATGTTGGCGATTGTGTCGCCCGAGCCGGGAGAGTTGCTGGTTGATTTGGGTTGCGGCGATGGACGGATTCTGATTGCAGCGGCGGTGCGCTATGGGGTACAGGCGGTTGGTCTGGAGTTGAATCCCGAGTCAGCGAAACTCGCAAGAGCCAATGCGATAGAGGCTGGCGTGACGGATAGGGTGCTCGTGCTGGAGCGCGATATTCTGGACACGCCGGCATTTGATGCAGACGTTGTGACGATGTTCCTATTCCCGGAATTGATTGAAGCCGCTTGGCCGAAAATCAAGTCAGGGACCAGAGTGGTTTCGCTGGGGCATCGGCTGCCGAGTCATGTGGACGCGAGCCGCGTTCAGAGGCAGGTTGATGGCCAGACGCTTACTTATTTTTTAGCGGTTAAAGAGTGATCCAACAAAATCAAAGGGGTTTTTCATGCGTGGTTTGATAGGTGTTCTGTGCGCGTGTTTACTGATCGGTTCGCTTGGCGAGTCGGTTAAGGCTCAGGCGGTTGACGCTCAGGGGGTGCAAGCTGACAGGGTCGCTCGGCATGTCGAATGTCCTTGTCCGCAATGCGAAGCCAACAGGAAGCAAGTGGCTCTTTTATCTGCTCGATCCGAGCCTGCTGAATCTGCGGAGACGACGACGGATGTGGATGCGACCGCGATATTCGGCCGGAATCGAATGACGTTCTCAGGTGCGGTGCAGCAAGCGATTCGGGAGAGCAACGAGCCATTTGGAAAGAAGCTCCTGTCGCGATTGACAATGGCAGTGAGGCCAGCGATACGCTCAGCGGTGGAGGAGCAATGCCTAGATTTCGTGAACGAAGGTGGTATGTCAGTTGCCTCCGTCGATGCGCAGATAGACCCCGATAAGCTACGGGAGTTGATCGATTTACTCATTGAGAAGATGCCGCAGATTATCGCAATGATCGAAATGCTTTTGAAATTATTCGGGAGCATGGAAGCGGCGATGCTGAACGAGCCGGTGACATTGTCCGATCCTGTGATATGGTTTGAAGGGTTTTACGAGCTGGCGACTTGAGTGTTTTTTGCGGTCGTCGGGTTGGTGTTTTGGAGTTCTGGGATCTAGGAAGGAAATGGTAATGCGACGTTTAGGTTGTTTGGCGGCGTTGGTGGCTTGCAGCTTCACTTGTTCGCAGGCGGACGCTCAGTGCGCCAATGGCGAATGTTCGATACGGGTTCGCGCGGTGGCTCCGGTAGTTGCCAGGTCATCGGCTGTCAGTCGGTCTGTTGTGGCGACGAGAGTAACCGCGACGATTCAGGCGACTCGGCAGCGGATTGTTGCTCGGCAGCCGGTAAGGAGTTTCGTGCGGAGGTTGGTTCGATAAGCGTGCAGTGTACGGAGCGACTGGGCTGCGGAGGTTAGTTCGATGCCATCGCTGATTTTACTTCTAGCTCTGTTTTCCAGCGAGGGAAAGGAACCTGCGTCCTGTGACGCAGTCGAGATAAATCACCTAGCTACCGAGGTGGGCTTCCCGCAGTTTACACAGGTAATTTGCTGGCGGCGAACTGAATGTGGAACTTATGTTTGCGAGGACTACCGGAGAGCGAGAGACATAACCATCTTCCATGATGCCGTGTACTTCCACTACGCTCCTCCTGCTTACGACCATTACCCAGAGCGTGAAAAGCGACTGGTGATTTACTCTGATACCATCGTGGAAACATGGACGACACAAAATCCAGAGAGTGACAATCGGCAAGTTTACCCGTTCGAAAATCGGAAGCGAGTTTGGAAGTGAACGCGGATTTTGATGACGAGGACGACGTGCGAACCATCGCTGGGGCAACTGGTGCGATTGTGCTCGTGCTCGTCGGTGCTGTGATCGTGGCGGTGGTTGCCGCGTGCTTGTGATAGATGCAACTCCGAAGGCCGGGATGCGATGAAGTGGAATTTGAAAGAACGGAAATCGTTTACTACGCAGCGGTGCTTCTGTTCGGCTGCCTGGGTGGATTGGCTCGCTTGCTTCGCGATCAAACTTATCCTGGTTTCCATCGCAGCCTCGGTAGCATACTTTCGTCTGGAATTGTCAGTTTTGGAGGCGTTGCTTTGTGGATTGGCCGCAGTCCTGATTCCATTGTTGGTCCTATCTATTATTTGGCCGTGGCGGTATTCGTTGGTTACTTCACGCTCGAGGTCACGGAGTTCGCTAAAACAGTAATAAAGAAAGTTTTGCGTGCCATATTCAGAGGGTTGGGTTTCGAGGTGGAAGAAGAATCCGATCGTTGACGCGATCGTATTCGTGATCGTACTGTCGGTGATCGGGATCACTGGCTACATCACTCATGCAACGCGGCTCGATATCATCGCACATCGCGAAGCACTGACGGCAGCTCAAGAATTAAGTGAACGAAAGTGGCATCAGTTCTTTAAAGCGAATCCAAATGTCGTTATACCTCGACGATTTTTTACAAGAGAAACCATCGAAGAGATAGAAGCACGGAATGAAGTTGTGTCTTCAACATTACCTGAGCGTGAAGATAATGGAGAGCAAGAACCTTTAGTTGTTCCCGAACCTTTAGTTAATCCAGTAGAGGAAGTCCCTAGGCTTCCAGAGAACCAATGACAGATACGCCTGAAACTATCATCGACTCAGAAGATAAGACTACACTTCCTCCAACGACAACTGCGGAAGAAAACCGCGTCACAAAGGGACAGCGTAATGTCAGTTTGGTTTGGGAGTACACACAAGCTCTCATTGCATTGACAATTACATTCAGTGTTGTCGCAACGACGATAATGAAAATAGAAAACATTTATTTAGTCAACGTAATGTTTCTCATTGTTGGGTTCTATTTCTCTCGCACGAATCATCAGGCTGTTGGTGGCGTGGGTTACAAGACGCCACTTGGTCCTTACGTAGGTCGCTGAGCAACCATGAACCACCTTTCCGCCGACGCAACCATGTCACATGAAAAACGGTCGTTCGTGGAGATGGTAGCCGGCATTCGGGCTAAGGCCGTAGATCGGTTTCTCGCTGAGGAAAACCTGTCCCGTGACCAATGGGACAACATGAAGTGGGACGGCTGGCATAAACTGCCCGCGTTTGCAGCGATGCGATTAACGCCGCTCGGAGGAAGCCTGCGATTTGTGGGTTCTCCCGACATAGAGAGACTCTCGTATATGTTTCAGAACAAGTTACCGGGAAAACTCTTTGGTTTAGAAGTGCCTTGTGAAGCTGAACGTCGCTGGATCGGCTCGGTCGAAACAAGTAAAGGCGATGTTGACGATGCGGCTAGAGAAGCTATTACCGGCTTACTGGAATTGATGTATCTCAGAGCCACTCAAGGAGACAAGCCATGATCTCACTTTCAACCATTCTCATAATCATTCTGATCCTGTTGCTGCTCGGGGCGTTGCCAACTTGGCCGCATAGCCGAAACTGGGGATACGGTCCCGGTGGCCTTGTCGGAGTGCTCCTGATCATTCTGTTGATATTGCTTCTGACGGGACGGCTTTGACTGCAACGAGGTGAGCATGTACGAGCGACGGACGTTTCTAATCAATGCAGCGTCGGGCCTTCTGGGCTTGTCGGCATTGCGACCGCCAAGCGGACCTGAACTGGAGCCTGTCGGATTGGACTCTGACGGAACGATCAGGCCAATCAATGAGTTGAGCTACTTTCCAAAGCTTGACATGGAGACGGAAGAGGATGGGCTGCTGAAGGTGTCCGGCGACGTAGAGACGATGCGGAAGCTCGTCAACGCCTACCATTCTCATGTTTGGCCGAATGCCGTGAGCGATTGGTGTATTGATTTCGTACTGACCTCCCAGCGGGATCGCCCGTTCTGGTTGTTCGACACGCAGTATCCGTATCACCGCGAAGCATTTGAAGAGGCATTAAAGGCGGTGCAATCCGGCTGGGCGCGACATACTTGAGTTGATTTTCGGTCTGACGTGTAGAGATCATTCGTCGACCGAAAAGGAACCCAAGCAATCGCCCGTTTAGCCGCTCGAGAGAAGTTAGGTTTCTACCCGTGTCCGCTTCCGGTCATCGACCGAATCAGCCAGCTCATTAGTCCGCACCCGCAAATGGTTCTTTGTGATCCATGCGCCGGTGAAGGTCATGCGATCGAGCGGATGGCTATCCGGCTGGGAGTACCGCAAGAGCGGATCGTAGCGGCTGAGCTTGAGGTAGGCCGGTCCGAGGCGCTCATGCGGCGGCTGCCGCGAGCGCATGTAACGGGTAGCGTTGACTTCCTGTCGGCTACTTACGGGAGTGGCGGCGCGAGCGTGCTGTATCTCAATCCGCCATACGACAGTGAGTTAGGGTACTCCGAAAGGCTGGAGTCTACGTTCTTGTCGCGGGCCACGAACATACTGGTTGCGCAGGGGATATTGATCTATGTCGTGCCGCGTTCTCGGGTCCGTGGCGGCGGTCTGCGAAAGATGGTCCATAACCTCTATGCGGACGTGGAGTCGTTCGACTTCCCGGAGGAGTTGCGGGATTACGACGAGTGCGTAGTGATTGCCACGAAGCGCCGTAGGCCGATCAACGATGAGTTTACTCACATGGGTTTCCTGCGGTCGACCAGCGAATTGTCGGTTCGTGATGCGCGGGCTGGCGTGATGTTCGCGTTCCGCAAACAGCAGTACACCGATCAAGAGTTGTTGAAGTTAATGCGGACCGATAGAGCGATTGAATCGATGACTGGCAATCATCGGGAGAGTCGTCAGTTGAGGCCGCCACTGGAGCTTGGGGATGGGCACAAGGCGTTGTTGTTAGCCGCTGGGTATCTCAATGGCAGAGTAGCCAAGCCGGGCCGGCCGCCGCATGTGGTTCGCGGTACGAGCCGCAAGGTGGAGCGGGTCAAGGAAACGACGAAGGCGGGCGGCTATGTAACGCAGGTGATCGAGGAGCGGATTCAATTATTGATTCGCAAGGTTGATGCAAGCGGGGTGATAGATGACATTGTCGACGGTTCGGGAGGTGAGGTTTCAGAGGTGGAATGCGAGCGGTAAGGCGGTCGACTTGCCTGGTCGGGCCGTGGCGTTTGCGGAGCGGATGGATGACTCGGCGATGTTACTGGCTTACGTGGCCGCGCCAGCGATGGTGGCTCGGGCGATTGGCGCGATGGTGCGGGGCAGCAATGAGTTCCGCGTCAGCGTGGCCGGGTTCGGGGTGAGTAAGTGTTCCGAGGATGGTTACCGGGTATCGATAGCTCGGCTGCCGGGTTATTCGACGGCATCGGTATTGATCGTAGCGGCCGACGAGCAGTTGTTATTGGGTCCGGTTGACGAGGCGCTCTGGCGGTATTTGATGTCGAGCCGGATTAGCACGCCGATGCTCAGGGCGTGGCTTCCGCAGATACGCGGGGAGCTGGATCGGTGGTCGAAGATCGGCGGCACGAACGGCTTTGGCTATGAGGTAAACGTGGCGAAGTTCGAGAGCGCGGAAGTGGATGTGATCGTGAGTAAGTTGATTAAACAAAGGCGGGTTTTTGTATGAGCGCGACCGAACCGGACCAAGAAGACAATGCCGACATTTACGTATGTCCGACATGCGGCCGCAGAACAGAATCGGCGGGCGGCGATTGCGACGATTGTGTGAACGCGAGGAATGCCAGCGAGGATGCTAAGTGAGTGCAGTAGCAGAGTACATGCTTGAGTACGCCGACGAGTTATCGGCCAAGATAGAGAGCATCTTTGATCCGCTTCATCGTCGAGGGGATCGGTCTATCGAGTTATCGCCTGAGAACCGCCGTCCGATCGGAGGTCAGTACGATGCCATCTGCGCGATGGTAAAAGCCATGCGCGCCGGTCAAAGGACCGTCAATCTTATCGGCGAGATCGGGGCTGGAAAAGCACAGCCGCTGGATTGTAAGGTGTTGACTCCGACCGGATGGAAGTTGATGGGCGAAATGAAGGTCGGCGACCAAGTTGTGGATCCTGATGGTGGAGTCGGGCTTGTGGAGGGGGTGTTTCCCCAGGGCGTTAAGCAGATTGTTGAAGTGACCACCAGTGACGGCGGAAAGACGCGGTGCTGCCATGAGCATTTGTGGCTAGTTCGTACGCCGAACGAGCGATTCAGGGGGACCGGTGGCAAGGTTCTCTCGGCAGGGCAAATGCAGGGCAAGTGTGTTCTGAAGCGAGGCAAGGGGGGCTACGCATTGCAGAGTCAGTTCTTCCTGCCTTTGTTGAATCTAGGGGGAGAGGACAAGAAACTGCCACTTGATCCGTATTTGCTGGGAGTGCTGCTTGGTGACGGTCACTTTACAAATCACACTGTTTCTTTCACGACGTTTTACCCCGACATTCTGAAGTTAATCGAATTGGTGCTGCCAAGCACAGCGACTTTCAGGAAGCGAGGGAGAGATCCTGAGCGGGCGAACTACGGTATTGTCAGTAAGACGAAGGGGCAGAAAAACGAAGTAGTTCGAGCAATCAAATCACTTGGGCTCATGGAAAAGCGGGCTGAAAGTAAGTTCATTCCACATGACTATATGTTCGCTAGTTGGAAGCAACGGGTTCAGTTGCTCCAGGGGCTGCTGGATACGGACGGGTTCTTTTATAAAAGCGGCATCGAATACAGCACAGTATCGCCGCAGTTAGCTCAAGGTGTGCGATTTTTGGTATGGAGTATCGGCGGTCGTGCTTCTATCGCACAGAGAGTTCCGTACTTCTCGTACAAGGGCGAAAGAAAAGAAGGGCAGTTGAACTACAGGATCAACGTAAGCCTGCCAAGCACGATCAGCCCGTCGAGATCGTCTTGGAAAAAGAAGGAGTGGAAGCCAAACTCCAAGTATCTTCCCGCAAGATCCATTCGTGACATCCAAGACGCTGGCTGGGCTGAATGCCAGTGCATTAAGGTAAGCACTAAAAGGAATCTCTATGTCACGGACGACTGCATTGTCACTCACAACACCTCTGTTTCAACGCTAGCCGTCCATGCGCATGCTGCCTGCCGGCCCTACCGAGCGATCGTGATGTGTCCGCCGCACCTGGTAGCCAAGTGGTCTCGCGAGATATCGGCTATCGTGCCGGCGGCTACTGCAAGAATCATCGAGCGCTACCGCGAGTTGATACCACTAGCACGCTCCAGGGTGAGTCCGGCTGGCTCCGAGTATTACATTGTCAGCGAGTCGATGGCCAAGCTCGGTACGCCATGGGAGCCGGCCGTAGTGGAGTCGGTAACCGGTAGTTCGCTGCACTGCGCCGTCTGTCATATCCAGCCGCGAAAGAGGAACGAGGACTGCGATGACGGCTACGAGTTCCTGACGCTCGAGGACCTCGGGAAGACGAAGCACGACTGCGCCGGGTGCAAGTCGCCGCTATGGCAGTGGACGCATGAACTAGACAGGTGGCCGGTCGCGACCTACATACACAAGAAAATGCGGGGGATGTTCCAGTACGCGATACTCGACGAAGTGCACACTGCGTGTGCCGCCTCCAGTGCGATAGCATGCTCAGCATCGAAATTAGTAAAGTCGGTCGACCACGTTCTGCCGCTCACCGGAACGTACTTAAACGGCTACGCGCATTCAATCTTCCATCTGTTATGGCGGAGCAGTCCAGCCACACTGAAGACTCTCGGATTTAGTTACAGTCAGACGACCGAGTTTGTTCGCCGCTACGGCCGGCTGGAGAAGACGGTCCGCTCTAAGCTCGGTGAATCGAACCGTACCAGTCGCGGCAGCAAGGGCCGAACGACTGTCAAGGTACGGCCGGGAATCATGCCCAGTTTGTTCGGCGATCACGTCTTGGATAAGTCAGTTTTCCTCAGTCTGGCTGACGTATCGGATGAACTGCCATCGATGGAGAAGACAGTCCGGTCAGTGGCGATGGACTGCGAGCAAGCGGCCGAGTATCGCAAGCTCGAGCGGGCTATGGCGGGGGCGATAAAGGTAGCGATGGAGAAGAAGGATATGAGCCTTTTGAGCCGGCTCGTTCACTGCTTAATCGGATATCCGGATTTTCCATACGGCTGGGATTCGATCGGGTATCAGGATGAGTTCGGGGAGTGGTGCGACTTGGTAACGCCGGGCAATTTGAGCCGGACGACGATACGGCCCAAGGAGCGGGAGTTGATAGAAACGGTCCGGGCTGAATCGCGGGCCGGCCGTCAGGTATGGATCTTTGTAGAAATGACGCAAAAGCGTGATGTTCAGGTCCGCTTGGAGTCCTTACTAGAGAGGGTCGGTTTACGGGTCAAGGTACTCAGGAGCCAAGCAGTGTCGACCAAGAAGCGTGAGGAGTGGATAGCTCGTAATGCGCCGGGGTGCGATGTGATTATCTCCAATGCCCGTCTGGTCGAAACGGGGCTCGATTTGTTTCTGCGGGATGGGAACGGCGGATATAAGTACAACTTCGCGACTTTAGTTTGGTGGCAGAATTCGCTATCGACTTCGACGACGCGGCAGGCCAGTGGCCGGGCGTACCGGATCGGACAGTCGGAGCCGTGCAAGGTAATCCACATGCACTACGAGGCGTGTATGGAGCAGCGGTTGGTTGAGTTGATGGGTGCGAAAATCCAGGCATCGGAATCAATTGACGGCCGTTTTTCTAGTGACGGTCTTTGTTCGCTTAGCGATGCCGGCGAGTCCATGGGGCTTGCTCTCGCAAAGAGTCTACTGGAGTCGATGGGTCAGAGGCAGTTGCAGTTAAGGACGGCGGTCTAATGGAGTTGAATCAAGTCCTCATCGGAGACAATCGGCAGACTCTCAAGTCGATCCCCGACAGTTCGATCGACTGTTGTATCACGAGTCCTCCTTACTGGGGCCTGAGAGACTACGGCGCAGACGGACAGATCGGCTTGGAGCAAACGCCAGGTGAATACATCGCCGAACTGGCCAGCGTGTTTTCTGAGGTGAAGCGGGTTCTTGCGGACCATGGCACGCTATGGCTAAACATCGGAGAAACTTATTCAGGGAGTTGGGGCGCTCAATCTCGAGGCCAGGAAGGCAATGCAAGGCTTAGCACAATTTCTGGCGGGCAATGTAAAGCGGCACCGCTTGGAAAAGCGATTACGGGACCGTCGAAAAACACAGGTCGCGCACCAAAAAACATGCTTGGCATTCCATGGAGGCTTGCGTTTGCTCTCCAGGATGCTGGTTGGGTTTTGAGACAGGACATAATCTGGGAAAAACCCTCACCGATGCCATCGTCGGTCCGGGATCGCTGTACGACTGCCCATGAGTATCTGTTTCTTCTGGCGAAGCGGCGGAAATATTTCTACGACTGGTACGCTATCAGCGAGCCGTGCAGCGAGAATACGCATAGTCGCGGACGGGCGCAGGCACCCAAGGCGCTCAGTAACACACGCAATGGAAAGACCAAGTCGAAGCAGAATGCCCACTTCCAGGATCATGTCACTGACTTAGTCGACCGCCGAAACAAGAGATCGGTTTGGACCATTCCTGCAGAAAGTTATAGTGGCCAGCACTTTGCCGCGTTTCCTCGAAAGCTCGTAGAACCCTGCATTCTCGCAGGATGCCCCGAAACCGTCTGCCTCGAATGCGGAAAGCCATGGGTACGAGTCGTTGACTCGGAGCGCAGGCCAACCAGGCCAGGCGAGAAAACAAAACTGCCCGGAAGAAATTCTCGGCAGTTTCAAGACCGCGATCTGCAGCATTCAGATGAGTACAAGTCCGACCGCTACGAGCAGGTAGTCGGCAATCGCGATGCGGAGCGGCACGTCACTAGTTACATCGACCGCGGCTTCCATGCAGCTTGTCAGTGTGGCGGGGCAACACGGAGAGGTCGCGTACTTGACCCCTTCTTGGGATCGGGAACCACGGCACAAGTCGCGCAGGATCTGGGTCGGGACTGGATTGGGTGCGAGATATGCGAGGCGTATACCGAACTGCAAAAGAAGCGACTTCAGCAAATGCGTTTGCCATTATGAACACAGATATCGCTTACCTCGCTGGCGTCGTAGATTCCGATGGCTGCATCCGCGTTGAGCGTCTAAAAAACAACGGCAGGAGCCGCGATGGCGTGAGTTATGCCGTAAACGTATCAATTCAGCAAGTCGAGTCTGCCGCAGTCGAACTTGCCAAGGAGCTTTTCGGCGGGCATCTGATGGTGATACATCCTACGCCAGGACAGCTCAAAAAACTAAATAACCCACGGCTAATGCTTCGCTGGACGGCCAAGAGTCGTATCGCTGCCGACGCCTTGTATGCCATGCCTGCCATACCTCCGGATCAAGGCCAAGCAGGCGGACAACGCATTGGCTCTCACTGCGGCGGTTCGTGAACTGAATCGCGCGCGATATATCAACATGAACCCATGCAAATGGGGGCCGCGACACCGAACGCCAGGGGAATTGCTAGAGTTAGATTTGTACTATCAGGAAAGCCGACGGCTGAATAGCGGCATTGGCCCATGATCAAGCTGAACGAGGCGTACATCCCGCTAGTGCGCAAGCGAACTCGCCAGGGAGTGTTGTTTTGATACCCGAGCGATGGACAGCCAAGCAAGACGCGATACTGCGCCGCAACTATCCGAGGCTGAGGCTAAGCGAAACAGCCAAGCTCATGGGCCGCTCTGTTTCGTCCATCAAGAGCCGAGCCAAACGCATAGGAGTACAGCGCGGCCGCAATACATACTGGACCGATAAGCAGAGATCTGTACTGAAGCAGAACTACCGGGAGCGTGGCGCGCCATGGTGCGCTAAGCGACTCAAGCGAACCGTAAGACAGGTCTACATGCAGGCGGTCCGCTTGGGACTGAATCAAAAGCGGAGATCTGCCACCGATGCTCAGGTCATCGCGGGTATCCGAAAGCGGCACCGCGCTGGATGGAGTGATAACGAGATCCGCCGCGAGCTAACAGCCAAGACGGGACGGACCGTAGATCGGCACCGAGTCGGCAGGCTGCGCCGGAAACTAGGGTTGCCGAACAATCGACGTAGCGAGCACTCCCGTAAGAGGGTCGGACGACGGACTATGGTAGCCGTGCGAGAGGCAGGCTGTGACTCACTGGCCGAGGTCCGCAACAATCGCTGGAACCAGTGGAAGCGTGAAAAGGGATGGCCGGAGCATCTGAGTATTAGGGCTGTTCAGGCTCTGGAGTTATTCCGGCATCACCGGCAGTTGACTCGGGCTCAGTTGTGCGTACTTATGGGCGTATCGTCGGCCAAGAGAACCGCGCCCATAAGCCGGAGGTACGGAACCGTTCTGGCTGAATTGCAGGCCGAGGGGCTGGTAACGCGGTTACCCAAGGCGATCCGGGTAGCGGGCGACTTGCGGCTGCATGGCGAAGCGCCGGATCCGTCGAAGCGCAAGAGCCGGTTTAAGTACATCGATCTTTATTTTCTAAACGCGGGAGTGGAGCCGAATCATGGGGACATCACTGAAACTGGCTGAGGTCGACCGGCAGTTGGCCGAGACGACGAACGACACGCTCAATTGGCAGGCGGGGTTGCGCGCCGCGATGGTCAATTCGATCACCGCCGAGGACGTAAAGGAGATCATGGCCAAGCAGGTCGAGCGGGCCAAGGCGGGGGATCAGGCCGCGATCAAGTTCATCATGACGCAGGCGCTGGGGGTGGGAACGCCGATCATCGTCAAGCAGACGAATCTAATCACGGACGTGGAAACGGCGGCTAAGATCGCCAGGGAGTCTCAGTCACAAGGCCGCTGAGCCGGCGACTGTAAGTATATGGCGGGTGTTCAGCGGTAGCCAGTAGGTGATGAAACACGGCAAGTTCTAAGCCGATACCGATTATCGCGAGCTTGACTAATAGAGGGGGGTGTCTCAAGATAGCCGTGAGTATTTGAGGGTTCCGTGTATTGACGGGGCAGTTGGAGAGTCAGGGGTCAGGGGAGAAAACCGGTGTCACAGGGGCTATTGGAGGATCCGCACCACGAGCGGTCGGACTTGGTAGCTTTGGCTAAGGCGATCAAGCGAGGTTGGCCGGTCGACGAGAAGTTAATGAAGACCGCGATCGATAAGTGCGCGGCGATCATGGCCAGTGGCAAGGAGCGGTATGTATTGGGTGCGATCAAGTGCATTCAGACGGCTCATCGGCAGAATCTGAAAACGGTCGAAATGTTCCAGGATCACAAGCCGCAAGTGATCATCAATAACAACATTGGTCAGCGGGATACGTTGACCGAGTTTCTCGAGATGCTCTCGCCGGACGAGCAGACGGAGTGGCTGAATAGGTATGGAGCTGGTCTCGTTCAGGCCGACGGCGGATCAGTTAGCTCAGAACCCGCAACTTAGGTCGACCGTCCGTGGATCATGCCGCCGACTGGTCAATTTCCTTCAGTATGCGTGGCCAGCGGTCCCGAGGGTGGACGGCGATCTCATTATGTCCGGGTATATCCCGGTCGTTTGCAACTATCTCGAGGCCGCTTACTACCGGAAGATCTCGCGGCTTTGCATCAATCTGCCGCCTGAGACCCTAAAGTCGTCCCTGATATCGGTCGTGTTTCCAGCGTGGATATGGTCACTGGATCCGCGAGTCGGGGTGCTCAGTATTAGCTACGACCGAGACTTGGCATCGCGCGACGCATCGGACGCAAAGTCACTAATGGAGTCTCCATGGTTTCGTACGCTGTGGCATAACCTGGAGTTCCGGGACGACACGAAGGCTAAGAGCAACTACCGGAATAAGTCCGGTGGATGGCGGCTGGCTACGACCCGGCGCGGGCGAGTCACCGGAGAGCACCCGCGATTCGTGCTTTGGGAGGACCCGCTCAACGCGCGAGATGCCTACGACGAGAAGGTTAAGAACGACATGAAGACGTTCTACCGCCGTCAACTCTCTACGCGAGGGCGAACAAAGGGAGTTGTGCATATCATTTCTCAACAGCGATTGGCACCGGATGACCCGAGTTCCATTGCGTACGAGGCGAACGAGTCGGCACAGCTCGAGGGTAGGGATGAGCCTTGGACGATCATTCGCTTTCCGATGCGATTCGACCCTAGTTTGGCAATGAAGGATTACGGCTACGGTGGAGACTGGCGGACGGAAACCGGGCAGCTACTGGATCCTTTGCGGCTGACCGGCGAAATCGTAGACGACATGGAGAGGGAGCTTGGGGATGATGCGCCGGCACAATTGCAACAGGACCCCAAGGCAATCGCCGGGAGGATATTCAAGCCAGAGTGCTTGATTGACATAGAGGCTAAGGATGTCCCTGAACTGGACGCAGTGGTGCGGTTCGTCGACAAGGCGGCGACCGAGGGTGCGGGTTGCGAAACCGCTCTTGTTTTGGTTGGGAAGAAGACTCGGAGGGATAAGTTCGGTGAGGAGCACGTCGACTACTACATCCTGAACGTGATTGCCGGACAGTGGGATGTGGATGACGTGGAGACTCAGCTTGTACTCGCCAAGGATGTTGACATAGCGCGATACGGTTTCGACCGCTATCGGTTCGGCATGGAGGAGGAGGGAGGTTCCGGCGGCAAGCTCTCGGCGAGATCGACCGAGAAGCATATGCGCGGTGTTAATTTCGAATCGGTCCGACCGGTAGGCAACAAGGATGCTCGAGCAAAGCCACTGGCTAGGGATGTGAGGCTAGGGCGAGTGTTCATTGTGAACGACAAATGGACTCCGGTGTTCAAGCAGCAAATGCAGTTCTTCCCGAACGGAAAATTCAAGGATCAGGTAGACGCCGCAGCCGGCGCTCACTTGATGCTAGAGGGGACTCTCGGGAAGAAGAAGCCAAGGGCAGCGATAATGGCCGGTCTAAGCGCGAAAGTCCAGACGATCTGCACAGCTCCCGGTTGCGAGCATCCCGTAGCGCCGGGTAGCGACTACTGTTGTTCGGTCTGCGAGGTAACATCGCAGTTCCAAGATCCGAGTATGAAAGTCGACCACTCCCAGGAATGCTGCCAGAGAGCGCATAAACATTTCAACGCTAGATAGAATCCGCGACACATTCTGGCCGCAATCCAGTCGGTAGTGCATCAGTCAAATCCACTAACCTTTGGAGCCCGCCATGAATGTCGTTAGCCTTTACACTACCGAGTCCGCCATCGAAGACGGCGTTTTGGTCCACCCGTACCCAGAGCGGTACCCGTGGCTGCTGATTACTAGCGCGATCCATGCGGCCTGCGCTGGAGAGTCCGAGAAAGGAGCGCGGAACTATGACCAGTGCTTAGTACCGCTGCTAATGGACTGCGTGATGGAGGTCAGACGCCAAATGGAGGCGGCCAAAAGCCGTGGCGGTTGCGACTTCGCGAAGCTCGAGGATACGATCGCCGGAACGGTGTGGATCATGCCCAACGACAAGGGCGGAATGACGATCATGCAGCCCGGAGATTACTGAGCGGACCGCTCGCCTCCCGGTAAACCTTTAGATTGCTCCCCGCCAGTGGTATCGTCTCCGCTTACTCTAGCGGAGAGAGATCCACCCCATGGCATTCAAGTTACCGGCCGGCCTTCAGGTCCAGTCCGATCCCGCCTATCACGAGGCAATAGCCGACGTACTCGGCCACCATAATATCGGCCAATGGGGCTCGGACCACAATAAGGAAAGTAAAAGCTACCAGGGCTGGAACTACGTAGCGATCGCGGTCCTTGGCCGACAAGCCGCGCGTGCCCACGGCTACGTATACTCCGCCGAACCGGCCAAAACCGCCAAGCGCAAGGCCGCCAGAAAGAAATGGGGCTCGATCTGGAAGTCCATGGCGCAAGACGGCTCAGCCGATACCGTGCCGGAAGATAACTGGGTCGCGCGCATGGTCGACCAGCCAAACCGGACCGAGTCAGGAGCCATGTTCCGCTGGGAATATATCCAGCAATTGCACCTGCACGGATGCTGCCTGATCTGGAACCGACCGACGCAAGACGGCAGCCGGACAGCGGCGCGGTATATCATTCCCATGGCGCTGACTCAGCCGGTCTACCCCGGCCAGTATGAGAACTGTCCCAACGGCGGAATCCGGCTACTGCACTACCAGGCCGGATTAGGTTTCATCGTCAATCCGCTCATTCGCATGCTCTCCGGCGCGATACTGCCGGTCGAATCCCTGAGCGTGATCCGCCTGCCGCACCCTTACCTTAGGGGCGACGGCAAGAGTCCGACCGATGCGGTTGGCTGGTGGATTGACTCGGCTCTGATGGTCGACATGACCAGGTGGAAACAGCTCAAGCGAGGACCCCGGCCGCTGGGGTTCGTGTCGTTCGAAGATAAGACGATCAGCGAGCCGGAGCTGGACGCGGCGGAAAAGCGGCTCAACCGAAAGTTGCAGGACGAGGATACCGACCAATCGGCCATAGCGATGGGAGGCGGTGCGACGTTGAGCCGCGATACCGCGCCGGTGGACATGGAGTACGTCCAGGCATTCGATCAGTTGCAGCGGTCCATACTGGCCGGACATGGTGTCGGTGAATCGGCGGCCGGTCTATCGGACAATATGACTTATGGCAGTTTGGCCGCGTCGTTGATGCAAACGCTAACGGTCGTGCAAGGGGACCTGGACCTACTTGGCGGCGAATGGACGATGCTCGCGCAGGACGAAGGGGCAACAGTCAGCGTCGAGTTCGAGACGCAGCCGCTAGACGATCCAACGCTGATCGAGCAGCAGTTAACGACCGACTTGACCGCCGGTGTTAGGACCATGCGTGAGTGGCGGGCGATCCGTGGATTACAGCCGTTTGGAGATTGGCGGGACGATGCTCGAGTCACATCGACTGGTCTGGTTGTCGACGAACCGCAGCCGCCAAAGAAGCAGGGTCAGCCTCCGCTAGACGGTGGAGTGGGAGGAGCGGCGAATGGCAATGGTAGTGCCGCCGGGCTCACGTCGCCGTTTGCGCGGTCGTTCGGCAAGTCGCTATCCAAGGCGATTCCCGGAAGGTCAGAGCGCCCCGGACCAGTCGTTGCGGTTGACCTCGACGGGACGCTGGCCGAGTACGACGGCTCGTTTCATGTCGAGACAATAGGTGAACCGATATCGTCGGCGGTCGATAAGCTCCATCGCCTGAAGCGCGCCGGCTGCCGGATCGTGATCTTCACCTGTCGGGAGGACAACGAACTATTGCGAGGTTGGCTCGATTCGCATGGGATACCGTACGACGGCATCAACGAGAATCCGGACGTAGCGCTAAACGACATGCCAAGCGGCAAGGTGTTCGCGGACGTTTACTGGGACGATCGGGCGGTAGCGGGTGGTGCGGGCATTGAGGAGATCGCGGCGCTATTGCCCGAGGGGGAAGTACGCGACCGCTTATTGCGAGGCACTCCGGCCGAGGAGAAGCCGGGAGCAGTGATGCTCGAATTGCCGCCGTCGGTCTTGGAGCTGGTCAAAGCCGAACAAGCCAAGATCGATCCCGACTCGATGGTCGGAGACGGTCTGGAAGAATGGCCGCACGTAACGCTCTTGTATGGAATCGTCGGAACGCCGCTGAAAGAAGTGGTGGACCAGGTTCGTCGGCTGGATCAGATTGACGTGACATTCGGACCAAGTGGCCTGTTCGAGAACGACGACGAAAACGTACTGAAGGTCGAAGTGCTGGGTACCGCGATCCACGGAGCGCATGACCGGCTCTTGGCGGCACTACCGGTCGTGGAAACGTACCCGGATTATCAGCCGCATGTGACGCTTGGGTACATTCAGAAGCATGGGTCTGTACCGGATCCACGTAATGAACTACTGAATTCGGCGGCGAGCTTGTCCTATGCGGTCGTGGTCGTTGGGGGGCAGAGGGTCCGGGTACCGTTGCGCGGCGCGACCAGGCCGGTACGTGAGCCGGTCAGTGCTCCGGGGATTGCGCTGGCCAAGTCCGCATTTTCCGAGAGGGTGGATTTTGAGGATCCGCAGACCGTTGCGATCAAGAGCCAAGTCGAATCGCTGTCCGCCGAACTGAGGGAGTTGCAGAAGGCGGCGGTCTCGCATGATGTCGGTCAGAGCATCCGCGAATTGTCGGCGGTGGTCGGTCATCTTCAGAGCGAGTTCCGGCAGCACGACGCGGGGGCAAGCAAGGGAGTCGATGCCGGGTTGGTCAAGGCGATTGTGGATGCCATCGGCGGCAGTCTTGCCAAGGCGTACAACCCGAATCAGCCGCGAGACGCAAACGGCAGATGGGTATCGTCGGGCAATGTGGCAGCCGCTGCGGGGTCCATAGCCTCAGCGAAAAAACTGTTTCCGAAATTAGCGGGTGGTGGCGATGAGACTCCGGCCGCCGGCAAGAAGGACGAGACAAAGGAGAAACCAAAGGAGGCTCCGAAAGAGGAGGCTCCAGGTGAACCGAAAAAGGAGGCACCGAAAGAACTGTCGCCCAAGGTCAAGAAGGAGATCGCTGGACTGACCGCCGAAGCGGATCGTCTCGAGGACAAGTCCAAGAAGTTTGCCGAGTTAAACCCGGAACTGGCGGCGAAATGGAGTGGTGATGCCAAGAGGATGCGGGCGCAGGCGGACGATCTAAAGTCAGGCGGAACCGGAAAACCTAAGGTAGACCGCACGGCAAATGAGTTTGTGCTGGCCAGTGGCCATAAGTGGGAAAGCCAGATCGGCACCTCGTCGATGACCGGCAAGGATTCGGCGGAACTGCACAACAAGCAGTTCGGAGAGTGGGCCAAGGGAGCATCGGAAAAGGATATTGACGCGATCGCGGTCTATACCGGCGGTAGTTTTTCCGACATGAACGACGGTCTGCGCGGCAAGCAGAAAATGGATTCGGACAACAAGCAAAAGATCAAGGATCTGGACGGGGCATTTCAGAGAGCGCCGGAATTGGCCGAGCCGATGACGGTTTATCGCGGCGGCGGGGATTTTGAAAACATGCTCGGCAGTGATCCTGAGTCCTTTATTGGTAAGACGCTCACGGATAAAGGGTTTGGTTCGACGTCTACGATGCAGAATGTGGCCGATGGATTTGCCAACAATGTGGACTCTGGCCAGACAGGGAGGTTCGAGATCAGTCTGCCGAAAGGGACTAAGGCGCTGTCTCCAGACGTAGCGCTCGGCCACGAATCATTGCACCAGCATGAGGTCGTTTTGAACCGGAACAGTAAATACAAGGTTACAGGCGTGGACCGCAAGCCGATAATGTCGGACGGGAAACAGGTTGGTTCATACTGGGTCGTACAAGCGGAGCTATTGCTATGACGGAAAAAGCAGATGAAGTAAATGAAGCCGACGATACACCACCGGTAAAAAGCCAGAGCAACAAGATGCTTTGGTCTGCTGGTGATCTGGTAGTTGAAGGTGACGAACAAAGCCCGGCGCAGGACGTGATGGCTGATGAAACCGAAGTCGCGGAGGAGGGTAAGCCCGAGGACGTTGAGACCGAGTCAGTTGAGACCGAGGCTACGGAAACGAAACCCATCGAAGAAACCGCCGAAGAGGCCGAGGAACCGGAAGGTGGCGAGCCAGAGGTTGTCTGGGGAGAAGACGAAATCGACGAAGCCGAAAAGCTAGTCGCGTTTCTACAGGAGCACGGCATGTCCGAGGCCGACGCTAAGCAATCGATGCTCGAGGGTACCGGCATTGAATCGACCGGCAAGTACAAACCCGATCCAAAGAAGATCGAAGAGAACAAAAAGAAGCGCGAGGAAGAATCGGCCGGCAAGGACAACGGGTAAGAGTACCGCTCAGATCGTGATCCGGCGCGACATGTCTGGCCGACTCTACGGTCCTAGCATTGAACGGCTGAAGTGCTCGGCTACTCTTAATCGGGATAGAGGTGATCGCATGGCTGTAGTGGTGCTTACTGGTTTCGGCTGGCTGTTGTTTTTCGGGTTGATGGCCTGGGCGTTAGTCTGCAACAGTCGGACATGCCGGGACCGACTGGGGTTGCTGGACGAGATAGAGACTGGAAATCGAGGGTCACTTTTGCGTGGCATAGCGGCCTTCGGTCGAGTGTCCTATGAGCGTCACATGTGGCAGCGGTTCACGCTACGGGACTGGCGCCGCCTGTACGACGAGCAGGAGTAATCGCGCAGATGCACAAAGAAGTAGGCTATGCATGGATGGAGGACTTCTCCAGGGTAATGGGTGAAGTCCGGGTGCTAATGCAGCAGCGGAAGTACGTGCAAGCCTGCCGGGAGTTCATTCGTTACGCGCGGCGGAAGCGATCCGAGGATCTGGCGTCATCGCGCGAGTGGAATATGGAGGACTGTACGCCGCTGGCAAGTGTGCTGCCGACCCGGATGGCCAACGGTCTGGAGTCACGCGGCTATGTGACGATTGGATCGGTTAGGAATGTGCCGGATTCGGAGCTGCTATCGTGCCGCAATGTGGGGCTGCTTTCGCTGGCGAAGATTCGGGAGGTAGCGCCGTACGTGGGTATTGGACAGGTGGCCGGTAGTTCGCCGGCCGGACTGTATGAGAGCGATGGCGTTGTCTACGAGGGGCCGGAGGAGAGGAAGCGTAGGGATGAGGTGCTTGCCGACGATAGGTTGGCCGACATGGAATTCGCCAAGCAGTGCCGGGAGTCGAAGGAGGAGCGCCGGATACGGCGGTGGAATAAAATTCGCGGCGGGTAGCGACATACTTGCTGGGTAAATCGGTCTATGTGGTTGGAGACCGGATCGGTGGCGGCATGTAGACGCTAGCCTGTAGATGCGGACCTAATTGAAGTCGGTCGAAGGCGATCAGAAGTACCAACCTCAAGCTGAACGGCGCTAACCTGACTCGCCATCGCGCGAAGGTGGCCGAACTATGGCATTGAGAAGAGTCCCTGAGTGCAGGTGCGAATCCTGCCCGATCCTTTTAGTAAGCGTAGAGCTGGATGACTTACCAATTCAAGACGGCTCTCAAATGTCTAGTAATTGGGGTAGGGAGAAGCCACCGAATCAAGGCTTGACGTACTGCTCAGCCGGAGAGACGGCAGAGCACTTACGAGCGGGTTTCCACGGAGACCACAGGTTAAACCCAGCGTGCCTAAGGCCGTGGCCAGCAGGTTGGGGAAGCGGTTCGAATCCGCAGCGCTCGCTTGGATCGGTGGCGCGTGCAGTTCCTTCGAGGAGGCGCGATCGAACGAGGCGCGTTGGCTTCCCGGGAGGCTAACGGGTGAAGGGATGGATTGCAGGTAAGCCAGTATGCCGAGAGGGTAATCCCCGCCGATCTTTTTGTTTTTTCATTTCATTAGGGAATGACTTATGCAAACGCATGACGATGAATCGCACAGCCTCCGAGGCGAATTCCTCAAGCGACTTCGCGAGCGGGCGGACGCAGCACAGAAGGCGGCCGCGTCGACGATCACGACTGGCGCGGCAGGAGAAAAGTCATTGGCCGATTGGAAGTCGAACGACATCCATTGCCGCCTTATGCCAAACGACGAACAGGGCATACTCCGCATTTCAATTGGAGGCGGTGAAAACATGCCGGTGAGGATGAACTATTGCACGATTCGCGGTGAAGTCGGCGAGTGCATAGCGCTGCTTGAAAAGGCCATCGTTGCATTGAGAAACTGTCCTGGCTGAGTATAGGTAAAACACCGAAGGTGGTCGGGTTTATACGACCGCAAGGCATTGTCGGATGCTCGGGTCCAGTGGAAGGCTGGCTTTGATCGGTCGTGATTGAAATGGCCGGGACTGTAGGCCGAGCGGATAAGAGCAGCACCGCGACGACAAGTATTTAAGCTTTAAGCACGTGTCCAGTCGCTTTGAATCCTCCGCTCATTTTTTATTAGTGCCGCTTAATTCCTGAAGGGACAATACGCATGCCGTTGTTTCACGTCCAAGACGCCGACCGTCCAGCCTATGTGCTGGCGAAGAATTACTCGGAAGCGGAGGAGCGATGGCGAGCTGTCGTTGGTGCTGAGAACGACTGGGAAGGCGATGACGATGACTTCGCGCCGCCGCTGGGAATCATGTTCGTATGCGATGATGCGGAGTTGTTGCTTGACTCGCAGCAGGCGACGGCAGGAATGGCATGGAGCGATATAGCGCACAGTGCGTACCGTGCTTATTCATGGAGCACCGGCAACAAGAATTTTCGTGGCGATCCGATGCCTCCGTGGGGCGAACTGCCGGATCAGATCAAGACGGCATGGGAGGCGGCGATCCGCCAAGCGGGTGCATGTACCGACGATCCGACCGCAGTGGATCGGGAAAGCCGATGGAAGGGATGGGTGCCTCCGAGTGCCGTTGGAAGTCTCGGGCTGTCGTCCGCATTGCAAGTGGATGACGGCACCTCTGGCCAGAAGGCAGCGGTGGACGAGAAGCCTAGAGTGGCGTTTTCCGCATACAGGACAGGGGAAGGCGTATGGCTGGCAGATAAAGACAAGTGTGTTTCCGTATCGAGGATGATTGCAGAAGACGTGATGGTCGCGCTAGGGTATGACGTACTCGACTTTAAGATCCGCGATCGAATCATCGCGGCGATTGCGAATCGCGTGGACGGAACGCTTGATGAAGCGCTCATGGTGAAGCGTCTAGCATCCTTGTTGGAGGAATCGATACATGAAGATCGTCGGGTTCGATGAGTTTTGCAGGCTTCCAGTCGGGACCGTGTTCTCATATTGGAAGCCATGTATTGTGGCGGGCTTGTATCGACGTGGGGAAGTGATTTCGCGCGACGGCGGGCCGCAGGATTTCTTTGAGGCATCGCTGATTGCGTGCTCATACAACGGCGATGCGCCGGCAGTCGACTTGATTGAGAGTCGCTGGGGAATGTTCGATTACGACCAGCAGTTTCTGGTGTACGAAGCGGCTGAGATTGAGGTAATTGCCGAAGGTCTCGGGGTACAGAGGGAAGATTGAACGATAGGAGTGTTAGGTGGCCGATCTGAGTATTGACGAGATTGCACGAGTCCTTGACGAGAGGCATCCCCAGTGGTTCATCAGCCGGACGTATGACCGTAGATGGTTGGTGCAGATTAGGTTCGGTGAGATGACCAAAAACATCGACCACGAATGCCTGGAGTCGGCAATGAAGGCGGCGCATGAGCATAGGTTTCTGGAGTTAGTTCCGAGAGAACCGTATGTCCGCGTCCGCTCTAGGTTCTCGATTCAAAAGAATGGCAAGTCGTGGGTGTTAACATCCGATGGAGGCGGCCAGTGCGGCTTCAAGACCCGCAAGGCGGCGGAGCAGGCAATTGAGAGGTGGGTAGAAAATGACGAAATGCTTCGTCGTGCGTGGGAGGACGAGTTCGGATGGTCGCGAGCGTGCGCGGAAGGCGTTGACTTCCATTGGGCAACAGTGCCGTATTCTCTTGGGATGAAACGCCAAGCGAGTTAATTTGGGAAAGCAAGGAACATCGCATGAACATCAATGGAGACATAATCCCGTCATCCATCAAGAGCGCCGTTGAAACGCTTGTCAGCGCAATGGACGAGCAGGACAAGCGAGCGATCCGCGCCGCGAGTGACGGCACGGTATTCCACCATACGCTCGGGACCGGTATGCGGAACGCCTGGTCGTTCTGGGAGGCTGATTCACCGCTTAAACGTGACGCGGTGGCAAGCTATGGTATCGCGCATGCGGACGACATTAGCGGGCTTATCATCGCGTGGACATGCGCCGAGGTGCGCGGCGAATCGTTTGATCCGGTGGCGCATTGCCAGAAGTTCCATGAACATTGGGCGATGTACGGTACGGACGCGCTGGCTGCCGGTGGTTGGCCGCCGACCGGGGAGGAAGGTAAGAGTTTCGATGGCTGAGATGACCGACGTACAAATCCGAGAAGAACTGCTAGCAATCGACAATAGCGACGATATCGACGTAACGCAGTGGGAAGCTGGCTACATTGATTCCGTGGCGTACAAGTGGACCGGGAAGCTGTCCGAGAAACAGCGGGCGACGGCTCTGAAGATTATCGAGAAGTATGAGGGGCGATACTGATGGCTGAGAACACGGCAATTTCTTGGTGTGATTCTACATTTAACCACGTCCGCGGTTGCACGAAGGTTTCGGCGGGGTGTGCCTCGTGTTATGCGGATACGATGTCGAAACGCAACCCTAAGACGCTTGGCGTGTGGGGGCCGAACGGAACCCGAGTCGTCGCGTCTGAGGCGATGTGGAAGAAGCCGCTGAAGTGGAACCGAGAGGCAGCCCCTGCTTACATACCGGTTTGCGCCCAGTGTGGCGCAGACGCCAAGCATGATCTGCCAAGATGCCCGGAGTGCGAATACGGGATAGACCGATCTCGACCCCGCGTCTTCTGCGCTAGTTTGGCCGACGTTTTCGAAGATTGGCAAGGGCCGATCCACAATCACAAAGGCGAGCAGTTGTACCAGCGGTGGCACCACGCGCAGCCTGAGTGGGTTGCTAGTAGCGTTCCGTGCGAGGGCGAACCAGTCACCATGGACGATGTTCGGTCGCGATTGTTTAGGCTGATCGACGCAACGCCGAACCTGGACTGGTTAGTTTTGACGAAACGCCCGGAGAATATCCGCCGCATGTGGCCGGGATGGCAAGGCGACTTGGCCAGCGCGTTTACGTCGAAGGCCACACCAAAGCGCCGCGAGAATGTTTTCCTTGGAACCAGCGTGGAGAACCAAGAGTACGCCGAAAAACGGATACCCGAACTGCTCAGGTGCAGGGATTTGTCGCCGGTGCTTTTCTTGAGCTGCGAGCCGCTGTTGGGACCACTCGACATGATTGCTGCGCATTGGGGAACGGTGGCGTGGGGCGACCGAACAGCGGGTATCAACTGGGTCATAGTTGGCGGAGAAAGCGGCCCCAAGGCAAGGCCCATGGACATCAACTGGGCGCGGTCGCTCAGGGACCAGTGCGCGGCCGCCAAGGTGCCGTTCCACTTCAAGCAGTTCTCGCAGGCCGACACGAAGGGATTCAATGACTTTGCCACGTTTCCGGACGAGCTGAAAATCCGCGAATTTCCCCATGTCGGAACCCCGATTTTGCCGATAAGTAAGTAGGCAAATAATCGCGAAATCCGAGCGTTTTATGGGCTCAAACCTCTGTTCGCCGCGCGGCAATCTGCTAGAATGTAGGTATACGAAAGACACCTCCGACCTTACCAATCGGAGCGACGAAAAACCTCAAGCGTCCAGAGCCGAAAACCTTTCAGAAAATAACCGCTTTTCGCGCCCTGAACCGCCTGAAAACAAGCCTTTCTATATAGACCACAAATCATTTCCGACTTACCACGGAAACGAAAACCTCAAGCCTGGAGCTACTCAAATGCAAGTCACCCCGGACCTCGTCTGCGAAACGCTAGCCGACCTGGAATCAACCATCCGCGCCCGCTACAGCCGCCGTCTAAGCCGCATGAATCAGCGGTTCGACCTCGACGACCTGTACCAGACCGTATGCCTCAAAGCGGTTACCGGAGCCGCAGCCTGCCGAGCCGAGTCGCTCGATCAGCTCCGCCACTGGGTACTGACGATCGCCAAGTGCGCATGCGAGACAGCCGTTACAACGCACCTAGGAGCCGGCAAGCGATCACTGCGATCCGAGCAGGTTGCCATCGGAGTAGCGACCGAGCAGAGCCGCGACGGATACCAGCCGGCGGCGGACGACCGCGAGGTACGCGAATCGATGGTTGTCCGCGAAGAGTGTGGTCATGTGCTCGGGATACTGGACCGGCTGCCGCAACTGCAACAGGCGGCGGTTCGTCTGCGATACATCGAAGGAGCCGAGTATCAGCAGATCGCCGAGCAGCTTGGCGTGACGCTTGGCGCAGCTCGCTCGCTGGTCACTAAGGGATTGGTCAATGCACGGGCGGAAGCCAGCCAGCCGAGCCTGTTCTAAATCGGGCCGAAAAGTAGCCGGATTTTCCGACACAACATGCGGGAAATCGGGTCGGATGTATTGGGATACAAAACAATCTAGGAAAAAGGACAGAACGATGACAATCGAAGTAGCGACCGAAAAAGTTGGTGCCCGCATTTACGTAGTCGGCAACACGTATGCGATCAAGGATCGCCTCAAGGGTGCCGGTTGCCACTGGGATGGCGGACGCAAGCAGTGGTGGATTGGTGCGGCGAAGGCCGACAAGATTTCAGGCATCGTCGGGCAGCTCGACGGCCAGGAAGTCAAAGAGGACTTAGCCGACAGCCCCGTCTATGGGAAAGTTGAGTACAAGGGGCGGACGTACTACGTGATCGCACAGAGCGAGCGCACGGGGAAGTTGCGGCTGACTGTCCTGGATGGCGGGATAGATTTTTGGGCGGCGGCGGATCAATGCCGCTGGGTAAAACAGTACGAGGCTCGCGAAGAGCGCGGCGCCTACGGACGCGGGACGGGTAGGTACAGTCGACAGACTCTTGGCGGCTTCCGCAATTTCATCCGGCAGCGCAAGCGTGATGAATCCGCAGTCAGTCGAGGCGAGGTTCCGGACGGCTGGTGCCGAGACATGGAAGACGGTTGCATAAAACCGAGAAGTGAATGTGACATGCCGAGCGAGTAGAACAGAGCTAAATATCACGATGAGCCCGGTTTATCCCGGGCTTTTTTCGTTTGTCGGCGACACACTTCTCGTGGAATTCGGTCGGTAGTGACAGGAAGTTACATCAGCAAACCAAGTCCAAGGAGCCGAGTAAATGAGTCACTTCAGCGTGATGGTAGTCACCGACGAGCAGCCGACATACGAGAGTTTGACTGCTCTGTTGCAGCCATGGCATGAGTTCGAATGTACGGGCACCGATGACGAGTACGTGCAGGATATCGACGAAACCGAGGAAACGCGAAAAGAGTTCGAGACGTTGAAAGTCGTCCGGTATCGGGATAGCGAAGGCGAGTATCATCTGCCCAGCGACGAGCGATTCTTTCGTGACCCGACGCACGAGGAGCTGGTAACGATCGGACCGATCGCCGGGACCGGCTGGGGAAATGGCATGCACTGGCGGTCGGACGACTGGAACGACGGAAAGGGATATCGCGCCAAGGTGCAGTTCGTTCCGGATGGGTACGAGGAAGTGGAATTGCCAGCCGCAGAGGTAGGTAGTTTCTTGGACTTCGCGAAGAGCCAGAGCGAGGTGGCGTACTTTGGCGAGAAGCTGAACGAGAAGCACAAGTTTGGGTACGCGATGGTGGATCTCGGGCAAGTGGTCAAGATCGTCCGCAGAACGAACCCAAATAAACGGTGGGACTGGTGGACTGTAGGCGGACGTTATGAAGGCAGGCTTGAGATTCTGGGAACGAAAGTAGACCAGGCTCGCGTTGGCGACATGGATCGCCAAGCGATGAAGCAGGCAAACGTCGATAAAAGGCGCGAGTGGGTGGTCGAGTGCATGAAGCGGGCTGAGCTAAACGAGCAAGAGTTCGAGATTGCCATCGTGCAGAACCGTGAGGCTTATGCCGCGTGGCTATTGTTGCCGCCCGATGAGCGACCGCGAGGAGGTGTGTATTACGAGTGGGCGTCGGTGCGATGGCCGCTTGGGGCAAGGGCTGGCCAGGCGAATTTTGAATTGCCAGAAGTTCCAGAAGGCATGCTGGTCGGTCAGTGGATAGAGTCCGCACCGTCGCTGAGCGCTTGGGCCGTCGTGATGGACGGCAAGTGGTACGAGAAGGGGACGATGGGATGGTGGGGCATGGCTTCCAACGAGCAGAACGAATGGGATGGAGAGTTCGGCAAGTTGGTTGCATCGCTCCGTGGCGATCAGTGGGTAACAATCGTCGATTGTCATATCTAAATTGCGCGACACATTGTCCGAGTAATTCGGTCGTTACATCAGGGACTTAACGTGCGACCAAAACTTGTTCGGGAGGGACAGAGCGATGCAGATATCAATGACGGACACCAACAGGACCATGTTGATTGACGGAGTTCGGTGCCGTCGCTGGTTGGGCGCCACTGCGGGTGGTACCGGGTGCAATATATTCGTCCATCACATTGAGCCGGTTTTCGAAAAGGACGCGGCAGTTTTTGAGCAGGAGTGCAAGGAGAAGATGTCGGACGCGATGGAGCCGGTACTGATGACCCTGTCGGGACTCTTTCTCAAGCCGGTGCAGGACGACACGTGGGAAGTGTTTAAGCAGACGTGCTTGTTTCGCGGAGGGAATCTCGATGGGCGAACCTGCGACGTGACATTCATCAGGCCGTTCTCGGCGGGCTGTCGCGTCCGTGTGTTCGACGAGGACTACCAAGTGCAGCCGGGGCCAATCGCTACGGTTGTGGAAAAGACGCAAGAGCCAATAGTCAGCGGGTGCCTAGTGTTGGTGCCCGCATCGACGGGTAAAGAAACCGAAGTATCCGAAGTTTCCAAGGAGTAATCATGTCAAGTCAGTGTTTAGTGGAGGGCCTTCTAGCCGTCGAAACGTTGATGGCTAACAGTACCGGTGTGGCTGGGCTGCACCTCAATGGCGACATCGCGCCGTGGGATGAACTGCGAACTGGCGGCAGGTTCGAAGAGTGGCTCGAGGGCTTGGATGATGCGTTGGAAGCCGCGAAAGACGGCAATCAACCGGTGACGGGAACGTGGCTTGCGTCATGGTGCAAGTGTTCGACGCTCGCGATGGAGGTGAATGATCATTGTTACTTCTTTATCTTTTACCGTACCGGAGACCGTCGCGGACAGTGGTGGATGTTCAGAAAAGAGTTAGTCGGCGCCAGTATCAAGTTGTGCAGGGTGCAGACTCGGCGCGACGTACTGGACATGCTCCGCATTCTGGAAGTCGATCCGGCCGTTTGGCCAAAGGAGCAATCATGTCAGAGCACATAGACGCACTGGTGGGTATCGCCGCCGATGCCGCATCGAGAGCCGCCGCTGATTTCATTCGCTTGAACGGCCTGAAGGTGCCGGACTACGACGTAGCCAGTCAGTGCTTGCGGGCCGAAGTCAAACTGGCTTTGCCGCAGGCATTGCAGGACGCCAAGGAAGCGATGGAATGCCATATGTCGCACGTAGCTCAGGCGACGTTCCGCGCGTCGATGGCCGAGGCGGGTATTAAAGCTGCCAAGGAATTCGGGGTAGCTGGATGACTCACTGGTGCCCGGAATGTGGCGATAGGCCGATGAAGCCGGTATCTCGGAAGAAGGCTAAGCGATGACTCAGTTCAACGCCCTCTTCCGAATCGGCAAGGATCGGCAGTTAACAGCTCGGATTGTCCGCATCTACTCCGAAGGCTGGGACAACAATCTCGGAGCATGGACGGAAGAAGTCACGGAAGTATTCGACGAGCTGTGCCGGTTTTACGGAGATGATCCAGGAGCATGCCGTATCGTCGGAGACGCGCGCTGGCTGTGGATGCGGTTCAGCCGGAACATGGTCGCGACGGTTAAGGCCGAGCAGTTCAACGGGTCGAAGCAGGTAACGATGGTTCGCGTGCATCGAAAAAACACGCCAGGAATGAAACGCAAGAAAGGTGGGTAATAAATTGGCTGACATACCGGTCGATCGTCGGATTGAGATACTCGACTCGTTGGGCTCAACGAAGTGCGAGGGCTGCGGGAAAGCCAAGCAAAGCATGAAGAGTCATTGTCGGGCATGTTACTTCCGGCTACCGAAGGACCTGCAGCGCAAGCTATACGAGCGGTTCGGCAGCGGCTACGAAGAGGCGTTCGAAGAGTCACTAGCGTATTTGAAGACTAAGAAAGGGGATTTATCGTGATCAAAGCAAACGAACTAGCTTCCGCTGAGAGCTGCCTGAACAAGGCAGCCGATGACGAGCCTATTTTCGTGCTCCGGGCGAAGGACCGGATCGCACCCAAGATCGTGCGCACGTGGGCACTCGAAGCGCACGGAATCCACGACGAAGAAAAATGCCGCGCAGCATCCGAACTGGCGCACGACATGGAACGCTGGCGTCTCGACAACGTCACGGACTCCGAGCCGCCGTATACCGTAGAGGAAGCCAAGCGTTGGGCCGAGGAGAACGGCCAGAGGCTGGATAAGGAGCGGCTCGAGTGCGAAGACCCGAGCGTGCTCAAGGTCGCCGAGATGATGCCGGACCGATCGAAGTCCCTGTGGGATTCCGGGGAATGGCTATCGGAGAGGCTGTTCGATCACGGTGCGACGGAAGAGCAGGCCGCGAGCATCTGCATGGCGCAGGGTCAAAGATCGTTCATGGGCGACCCGTGGCAGGCTGCGGTCGACTACGCCAATGAGTTCGCCACCACTGGCGATACGGTGGAAAAGGGCGGCATTGCTCTGGCGTTTAAGGTTCACTCGGAGTTGTTAAGCGATGAGTAAATTTGCAGACATGATATGTCAAAACCATTCGCACGAGATCGCCTGCCAGTGCGGTCGCGCGTGGTTGACTCATAACTCGGTACGCTACGAACTAAAGTCAAACAGGGGAGTGAGTGGTATGCACTGGACAGACGAAGAGTTTATTAAGTTGGCAGAGAAGGGTTACAAATACGGCTTTTTGAAGCACAGTGGCAAAACGGCGATCGATTCATCATCGGCAGATTTTAAGGGCGCTAACAGCCTAAACGATGTAGCAGATTTAGCGGGCGGCGCAACTGATCGTTTTGGATCGTTCGATGGCGCGAGGATATTCTATGGACTATCGCCTGCTGAATCTTGCCAGGGAATGCCGCCGCATCATCATTACATGGCGTTCATTTTTCCGAAGGGTGACAGCGAAGAGAAGCCTCAATGGTGGGTGCTTGGCTACGTTGTCGAATTATGGAGGTATGGAAAGCCATGACGCTCACGCAAAAACTTTCTGAATAATCACCGTTTCGGCGACACATTCCGGCGGTAATCCAGTCGGTACTGTGGAGACGAAAACAACTCACGGCCTTACCAGCCGGGAATAAAACCTCAAGCCAGGAGAGTAAAGATGAGCCAGCAATTAACTATGACCGAGGAAGACCGCCGCGACTATGAGCGCGAGGTCGTACAGGCCGCGTCGGGAATCGCGATTGCCAATGTAGCCGACGTTATCGGGGCGCTGATCGAGCAATTGGAGTCGCTGAAAAGCCGGCTCGGCGGATCAAGCGGCAAGGTAACGGCAGCCGACCGCAAGCATGCTCGTGACTTGGCCGGTTACGTGGTCGAGTCGATCGAGAACGATCTGCCGGTAAACTGCCGCGAGCTAGTTGCCGCCGAGTGCGATCCAGAGCGGATGCTGGAGACCGAGAGCGCGGTTGAGTTGGTGGAAAGTGCGGTACTGGATAGTTTGAAGGGACTTCGTCAATGAAAACCGAAACAACGGCAACTGTCGACGGAGACGAACTGGATATTGACCGGGAATGGCTGAGCGGATGGGCGAAGAAGGATCCCAACACGTGGTCGATTCCGGGAACGGACCTGTTTCTCTACTGGAATGTGTCTGGTCTACGGAGGTACTGGTGGTCGCTTCACCGCGTCATGGAGGACGGCGAAGAGATTGATTTCTGTTGCGTCACGACGCGCGGCGAATTGCGGCGGACGCTCAATGTATTCTCCCGCGCTGAAACGGGAGAGGATTATCCACACTGGCCTGAGGAGTAGGATCGTGGCAAAGTTAGACGACGTATTTAAGTTGATGTCGAGTAGCAATCTGGATCTGAGTACGCACATAGGGTTCCGGCTCGGCAAAACGCTTGTAAGGCCAGACGTAGTTGACCTGAAGGTCGAGGGGTATAGTCCGAAGTCGATCATGATCACGGTCAGTGACGAGTACGTCGAGAGTTTGGTCCAGCGGCGGATGAAAGAGATGTTCGGCGCGATGGTCGACAAGGTATTTGAAAAGACGGAGGTGGCAAGTGGATAAAGAACTGCGGCGGGTGATCATAATGCGTGGCGTGCCGGGCAGTGGAAAGTCAACCATGGTGGCCGATCTCGCGAAATGGCTTGTCCATGAAGGTGATTCGTGCGCTGTGTGCAGCGCCGACGATTACTTCATGGTGCGAGAGGAACCGAGCGGTCCGTTGGTGTACCGCTTCAACCCGGCCAAGATCGCCGAAGCGCATGCGGCGTGTATGTCGAAGTTCCTTGAGTCGCTGAGCGCCGGCGTCAATTTGGTCATCGTCGACAATACGAACATCCGCGAATGGGAGTACCGGAACTACGTTCTGGCGGCAAGGCTGGCACGGTACGAAGTGTCATTCCGCGAGTGCAAGGTGGAAACGGTTTCGGAGATCAGGGCATGCGCGGCCAGGAATACGCACGGCGTACCGCTGGAGATCATTGCCCGAATGGCAGTCGAATACGAATAAGGAGACAGTAGGTGGATAATCAACCCAAGACATTCCGAGAGATACTAAAGAAGCCATCGGCAGCCGTCAGGGCGATGGTGGATGGGCTGCGAGAGATACCGGGGGAGACGTTCCGGGTCCGCATGGAGTCCTTCGGGTATTCTATCGGTGGCGTCTGCTATGGCTGCGCCGCTACATGCGCGGTGCAGCAGGCGACCGGAAAGAGGTTCCTCCCGGACCAGATAGGTAAGCTGACTGTAACGTCGATCATGCTCGACATTGAAGTGATGGACATGGGAAGATTCGAGTGGGTTATCGATAGCCTTCGGAAGGGCCAGTTTGTTCATCTTGCCAATTACTTCGGCGTACCGCACGAGAGTCTCTGTCGTTGCGCCTTGGATCGTGATGCGTTACCGGAACTCACGAACGACAACTATCTTGAGCGCCTCCCCGCCTACGAAGCGTTCGCCGATCGACTTGAAGCGGCGGGCTACTGAGCATGAAACAGTACACGGTGATAGGTTTCTATGACGACACGGGCCTGAAGTACCTTCGTCATCACCGCGCCGAGTCACCGCTTAAAGCGGCGGAAGCGGCCGCGCGAGTCGACGGGGGTCTGATCATCGCGGCGGTCATTGCCGGCAAGCGTGAGGACCTAATGACGACCGGCGATTACATTGATTCCGGCGAAGAACTGCTTGACATGGAGATGGCGTGAAATGATACGGAGATATCCCGGTAGGTGGCAGGTTGGCAGGTGGAACGCGGTATTCGGTTTTGAGCGATCGCACTTGCACGGTGCCGGATGGTGGCGGTTCAGCCTGGGGCTGTTTCGGCTGCATACGCTACCACCGCAGGGCGAGTACGTAACGCGGAAGTTCTATCGTGGATTCAGGTTTCGGGTCGCGTTCTTCCTGCCGATCGACGTAGAGCAGTGGCGATAATCGTCCGCTAGAAAGTGCGGACGCGGATTGAAACATTTAGTCAATTGAAATCATACGAAAGGACTACTGATGGTTGGTTTGTTTTTCATGTCTCAGACGACAAGGTTTGCTCGCGTACTTGCCGGAGACGAAGACCCGTCGATTCACATTTTCGAGTCGGAGGAAGCGGCGAACGAGTGGTTACTGGAGAAACTGATTGCGGCTGAGGTGGTAGACGGCAGAGGCCTCGGGTATTGGTTCGAGGGCTTGCACTTCGACACGCCGGAAGAGCTGCTTGAAGCCATCCGCAACGACCTGGAGGATCAGGAATTCATGCACATTTACCCTGCGGTGGACCATCGGTAGCGGTATGGCGATAGCGAGGCATTCCACCGCTGAACTGCGCGGGCTGCTCAAGGCGCGCTACGCATCGGATATCCGCCGAGGACCAGAGCGGTGGGCGTTCATCGAAGAAGTGCGCAATGCGGCAGGGTTCGAGGCCAACCGTTCGTGCGATGCGATCGCCATGGGGCTGTGGCCGAGCCGGGGCCTGCATTTGCACGGTCACGAGATCAAAGCGAGCCGGTCCGACTGGCTAAAGGAACTGCAAGACCCGGATAAGAGCGAAGCATTCGCCAAGCATTGTCACTACTGGTGGATATGTGCCGGCCGAGGACTGGTCAAGCTCGAGGAGCTACCCGCGACATGGGGACTGCTCGAGCCGGGCGGAGTGGGCCTGAAGGTCCGCCGACCAGCTACGGCGATGGAACCGCAGCCGCTGACCTACGGTTTTCTGGCCTGTTTACTTCGGCGGAGTCTCCAGCAGGACGAGGTACAAAAGGCAGTGCGCGAGGCGCACGCAAAGGGAGTCGCATCGGCGAAGGATCGGTTCGATAAGGAGGTCGAGAAGCGGGTGGAGTGGCAGTTAAAGGGGGAGGTGCGGGCTGGGCGGGAGGCTATTGAAGCAATCGCGAAGTTCAAGAAAGAGAGCGGATTGGATATCTGCCGATGGACGAGCGGCGATATTGGCAAGGCGGTCCGGGCCGTTCAGGAGATC